>RCNC010002359.1_pt1 | contig 12597 bp, 13 predicted proteins | sample 2041301 | NCBI WGS metagenome assembly RCNC01 (sample SAMN09708231, study PRJNA481090) | Marine sediment metagenome, whole genome shotgun sequencing project. | biome: marine sediment; feature: ocean; material: sediment; isolation source: Sewage treatment plant 13A marine sediment (STP13A) ... | reverse complement strand
CAAAAAGTCTCAAAAACGATTGATCAGCATAACTACCCAGAATCATACTGTTGTTGAAACTCAACCTTTTTTTGGGTTATAGGCCCGAAGTTTATATTCCGCAATGATGAAAGCCGAACGGCGGGGATATTGGCGATTATCTGGTATGCGATTCATCATTCATTCACCTTATCCCGCAACTTACCAGAGCACTTGAAGGTCACCACCCGCCTTGCCGGTAGCATCAAATCTTCATCGGTGGCCGGATTTCGTCCCTTCCGCTCTGCTTTTTCCTTTACACAAAATTTGCCGAAGCCGGAGACCAGGACATCATCACCAGATGCCAGGGTGGACTTGATCATCTCAAGCAGGGTTTCGACGATCTGCACTGATTGATTTTTTGGAAAGCCAAGGCCGGATTGGATCTTTTCTGCGACTTCGTTCTTTGTCAGGGCCATAGATGTTGCTCCGTTTCGAAAATCATGGAATTAAAGGAAGGATGGCAACACGTTCGCAGAAATCTAAATTATTGTCAAGGGTTCGGTATTGCTTGACAATAGCATCAATACGAGATTTCTTTTAAAAGACCATCCCTTTTTATACTCTACACTCCTATAGGTCAGAATTGAACCGCGACAGCGAGCACATTCCCGGGCGCTTGCGGCGGGGAATGCGTGCGAACGGTAAATCGAATTTTGGTGTCCTTCTTGCTGAGATACTGCCAAGCGATCAGCAGGATGGACAAAAAAAAGGGCAAGGCCTTGAGCAGGAGGTCTTGCCCTAAAATGCGAAGCGAGAGGGCAGCGCAAAATAGAAGCTGTCTCAAAAATAGTCTAAGTGCCCATGGCAGCGTTATGAAACGGCTTAAAATGCTCACATACTACATGTATGCTCCGCTTTTTCGCCGTTTCAAGCCTTGCCCTGAACCCTGATCCTTATTTTGAGATAGGTTATAGTGTTTTACTGTGGCCTACGATGCTCACGGTAACGTAGCAATGATCTCTCTATATTCCTTTTCCGGAAATGCTTTAAGGGTTTCAGAGCGGACGGCTCCTGCGGCACCAATGGCAAGCATGGTGGTGGCGTATACCGCGTCATTCGGCGCTTCACTGACAACCACCATGTCATAATGGCCCATGGTAAGATAAAACGCCTTGAATTCACCTCCAGCGGCTTTCATGGCTTGCTTGACTTTGTCCAGTCTCGCAGGGCTTTCTTTGATGTTCTCAATACCTTTTTGGGTGTAATTGACTAATGTGATGTAAGTCGGCATGTTCCCGTCTCCTTATGTGAATGGTTGATGTTGCTGTGAAATTTACGATTGCCTTTGGTTCCTCCTCCATTTGGCAGGCAGCACCTCCTTTCAACTCGCCAAACAGTTTTTCCTCGAATACGCTCGACTTTCTTTGGTCATAGCCATACACAGGGGCAAAGAGCCGAACGTTCAATTTTGGGTGGAAAAGTTGCTTAGCGCGTGATGCTCAACTATAAGGATATAGGGATTTTGGTGAACCGAGGTAGAGGTACGGCGTCTCTCAGAAGTGTGACCAGAATGTCATTTAAGATTTGGTGATATCTATAGTAGCAATTTCCCTAAAATTTAAACTATGATCTTGATGGTGCGTTGTCAAGATATTGGCAGGAATCCTAAACTGACCATTCAGGGCGACTCGGCGCTACTGGGAAAGGGTCTGGGTTCGAGAGATGGGATGGACAAGCCACGGGGAATGTTCTGACTGTAACGGCAGTGCTACGCGGCACCGTAAGGATAAAAAAAGAGATTTCCAGTATGCTCGCTATGGCGGTTCAAGCGACGCCCTGGCAGCCACGGAAATGCATCTATGCCAGAGGTGTTGACCGTTGTATAAACAAGGAGTTCTACAACCATGTCGAACCATTTTGCCACCCATCGCCCGCTTCTGATGAGCACCAATTGGATGATCACAGCCGATCATCCCTTAGCCGTCCAAGCCGGCGCAGCCGTTCTGGAATCAGGCGGCAACGCCGTGGATGCGGCCATCACCGCCAACCTGGTGATGACAATCGTCAGGCCACATATGTGCGGCATCGGCGGTGACCTGTTCATGCTGATCCACATGGCCGCCAAGGGAACCTTCGACGCCCTCAACGCTTCGGGCCGGGCCCCGGCGGGAGCTACCCTGGAGGCATACCAGGGGCTCGGTTACCAGAGTGTGCCCGAGACCGGCATTCACACCTGCACCGTACCGGGTGCCATTGCCGGCTGGCAGGCGGCCCTGGAGAAACACGGATCCCTGGGTTTGGACACCCTGCTGGCCAGAGCCATCCCCTATGCGCGAGACGGATTTCCGGTTTACCCAGACCTGGTCAATGCCCTCAAAGAACGGCAGGCTATCCTGCAGGTCGCCGGAGCCGCCGGAGAGGCTTTTTTGCCGGGTGGGGCAATCCCCCGGGTGGGCCAGTTGATGGTACAGCCCAAGCTGGCCCAGTCTTACCAGACGCTCATGGAAAAAGGACCGGACGCCTTTTACCATGGACCTTTGGGCGAGGCCCTTATTGCGCATTCAGAGGCCATTGGAGGCTTTTTCAGCGAGGCTGATCTGGCCCGACACACGGTGGAGTGGGAAGCGCCGATCACCAGCGATTACCGCGGCTACACCCTTGCTACCCAGCCCCCCAATTCCCAGGGAATCGCCCTTCTCATGCAGGCCAACATGCTGGCAACCCATGATCTGGCGGCCATGGCTGTGGACTCGGCCGAGTTGATCCACCTGATGGTCGAGGCAAAGAAACTAGCGTTTGTCCATCGGGACGCCTATGTCTGCGATCCAGCCACCCACCCGGTTCCGGTAGCAAAGATGCTGTCCCGATCCCAAGCCAGGGATTGCGTCAATCTAATCGATCCTGACCGGGTGGCCAAAGGCTATGAAGCCCGGGATTTCACCCGGGGCGGTGATGACACGATTTATCTGACCGTGGTGGACGCCGACGGCAACGCCGTGGTATTGATCCAGTCGCTTTACGAGGCGTTTGGTTCCTGCGTGATGGTGCCGGCAACGGGCATGGTGCTTCATAACCGCGGCCGGGGATTCACCCTGGATGCCTCCCATCCCAACGTGCTGGCGCCCAACAAACGGCCGTACCACACGCTGGCCCCAGCCATGATTCTTAAAGACGACCGGCCCGTCATTTTGCTGGGAACCCCGGGGGCCGACGGCCAGACCCAGACCAACATCCAGGTGGCGATGGACTTGATCGACTTCAAGGCCGATCCACAGCAGGCCAATGAAGCGCCGCGCTGGCGCTCCAACCCGGACGGCTCGCTGATGATGGAAAACCGCTTTCCGGAAAGGACCATCGCGGCACTCAAAGCAAAAGGGCACGATGTCCAGGTCATGGAAGGCTACGCCGAAATCATGGGGTCTTCCCAGGTGATCATGATCGACCAGAAAAGCGGTGTGCTCAAGGCCGGTGCCGACCCGCGCAGACAGGCCTACGCCATCGGCAAGTAGACCGTTCCCATCCAGCTAACGGAATCGGTGACAATGCCTGCAGACAGGATTGACGACAGACACATGGGCGAAATCTGACCCGCCGCTCCGGCCGTCGATCATGCCTCCCTTAGTATTTTTAGCGATACCTTTACTACATGATCCTTAACTTTTTCTCTATATGCGAGCATATGGGGCGAAGACTGATGCTTTTTCAGATTCTCCAATGTATTCCATTTCTCGATTATCGTGACCACATTTTCATTACGCGTTTGGCCCGGTAATCCAGAAGGGGCGTCGATGGTCGGCACATATTCAATACAACCCGACTCTTCGATCACATTTGGGATATTGGATTTGAAAACAGTAAGGAACTCAGATAACCGACCTTCCTTAATGGTTATCGATGCAATTACATGGATCATATTTTCAACTCTATTTTCAGGGGACCAAAACAATCTTAGCTGCCGCGCTGCGCCCATTGTGCAGGTCGTCAAACGCCTGGGCACCATCCGCAAGGGAGCGTGTTTCCGCCCAACCCAAGTCTCCCAACATTCCGTCCGCGATGGCTTGAACAGCTGCCCGCATATCGGCTGCGGTGTAACAATAGACGCCGATCATGGAGACTTCAAACAATGTCAGTTTTCGAATGTCCAGTTCTCCACCGGAATCCATCAGGCCAATGTGTATGAATATGCCGCCTGGACTGACCGCAGTCATGGCGCTTTTGCGGGTAACCCCACCGCCCACCGCGTCGATCACCAGATCGAAAGCATCGGCATCCAATGCCGGATCGTTGATCGGATCGTGGACCCGGCAGCCCACGTGTCGGGCAACCGATTCCCGGCGCATGCCGTGGGTTTCCGCCACCACCAGTCGCCTGCAGCCATAGCCCCTCAGCAGCAATGCCGCCAGAAGCCCCACTGCCCCTCCGCCGATGACCAACGTTCGGAGTTCAGCCAAAGGGCGATGGGATGCCTGCATTGCCAGATTCAATGCGTGGAGTGCCGTCGCGGCAGGTTCGGCAAGCGACGCATGGACAGCATTCAGGCCTTCGGGAACGGGTATCAAATTGACCGAAGGGATGGTGACAAGTTCAGCATAGGCGCCTGCCAGCCGCATCCCGATCAGTTCCCGGCTGGCGCATAGGTTCGACCTGCCAGTATCACAAAGCGGGCATCGCCCACAGGTGATCAAGGGATTGATTACCACCCGTTTGCCCTCCGCCACGCCGGAAACAACAGTTCCGGCAACCTCGTGCCCTAAAATCAGAGGTGGGACGCGTCGGGGGTCCTTACCGTGATAGGCATGCATGTCCGACCCGCAGATGCCGGACGCTTCGACTTTCACCAAAGATTCCCCGGTCCCGGGGTTCGGGTCGGGTTCCTCCCGGTAGATGACTTCATTTGTTGCCGTGTAAACCAATGCTTTCATGCGCTATATCCTCTTGGCCGCCAACTATATACCCATTGTGTATGATGCATGCAACGAAACGATCCCGTCTCTGGACAAGCACTATTTGGCTGTCCAGCCCCCGTCCAAAAAGATGGTCTGGCCGGTGATGTAATCCGACGCCCGTGAGGCCAGGAATAGTGTGACACCCGCCAAGTCCGACAATTCCCCGTTGCGTCCGATGATAGTCTGGCGAGACAGGGCGTCGATGACCTTCTCGTCATTATACAGGGGAGAGGTGAGGCCGGTTTTGAAAAAACCAGGCCCGATGGCGTTACAGGTGATGCCGCTCTGGTCCTTGGACCAGGCTTCCGCCATGGCACGCGTGAGTTGCATCACCCCCCCCTTGGAAGCACCGTAGGGCATACTGTTGGGAAATGCGCGCAGCGACTGTAGCGAAGCAATATTGATGATTTTTCCCCATCCTTTCTCGTGCATGGATGGCACCAGAAGCCGTGCCAGAAAGAACGGTGCCGTCAAATTGATGTCAATGGTCTTGTTCCATGTCTCGGGAGTCACCTTGTCCCATGACTCCCTGAGATTGACACCGGCGGCATTGACGAGGATATCGGGTGAGCCGAAACAAGCGGCGGCGCGCTCCGCCACAGCGGTCAGTTGGTCAAGCTGGCTGACGTCGCAGGTCACATAGGCAGCACGCGACCCAACGGATTCAACGTCGGCCACCGCTGCCTTGAGCCCCTCCTCCTCGTGGGGAAGCGCGGCGTGCACCACCGCCGCGCCTGCCTGGGCGAGGTAATAGGCCATTGCGCGACCGATACCGGAACTGCCCCCTGTCACCAAAGCCACCCGGCCCTTCAGATCAAACAGTTCGTCGATCATGCTCATTTGGATTCTCCTAAATCGAATTTCTCATCTGGAAAATACTTGGCCAGGCGCACATCTGATGTGCGCGCATGGGCCTCCATGCCTTCCAGACGGGAAATTCGCGCAGAGACACATCCAATCTGTCGATTGGCTTCTCTCGTCAACCGTTGGTAGGTGACTGTTTTGATAAACTTGCCGGCACTCAATCCACCGGAGTAGCGCCCCGCTTTCTTGGTGGGCAGGATATGATTGGGGCCGGAGGTCTTGTCGCCATAGGCCACCGTGGATTCTTCACCCAGAAAGAGGGAACCGTAATTGGTCAATGTTTCCAACCACCAGTCGAGATCTGCAGCCTGAACCTCCAAATGCTCCGATGCATATTCATCGCTCACCTCGACGGCTTCCTCTCTTGTGGAGGTCACGATTACTTCTCCATAATCGCGCCAGGACGCCTCTGACACCTCGGGGGCCGGCAATGCGGCAATGACCTCGGGAACTTTCTTCATCACCTCCTCGGCCAGATTCTGTGATGTGGAGATCAAAACGGCCGGTGAGTCGTAGCCGTGCTCCGCCTGCCCCACCAGATCGGCGGCGACAATGTCGGGATCCGCCGTCTCATCGGCAATTACGCAGATTTCAGATGGACCTGCAAACACATCGATTCCCACTTCCCCATAGAGAATGCGCTTGGCCTCGGCAACAAATTTGTTGCCAGGCCCCACCAGGATGTCCGCAGGCTTCCCCGAGAAAAGCCCATAGGCCATGGCGGCAATTGCCTGTACTCCTCCCAAGGTCAAAATCACGTCCGGTTTAGCAACCGACATGGCATAGAGAATAGAAGGATGAATACCGCCCCCGTGATGGGAAGGGGAGCAGGCAACCACATAGGGAACCCCGGCGGCCTTGGCCGTGGCAATGCTCATGAGTGCCGATGCAGCATGGGCAAAGCGTCCTCCTGGCACATAGCAACCGGCGACATTCACCGGAATCAGTTTCTGTCCGGCAATAACACCAGTATGCAATTCCGTTTCAAATTCAAGCAAACTCTCCCGTTGCTTTTTGGCAAAATTGTATACCTGCTCATAGGCAAACTGAATATCGTCTTTTTTCTGCTGGTCCAGGCTGGCGGCTGCCTTATCGATATCTTCCTGGGTGATGATAAACGCACCGGTCCAGTTGTCCAACTTCTGAGCATACTTTTTTACTGCCGCTTCACCGTTTTCCCTGATATCGTTCAACATGTTTACTACGATCTCACGGGTTTGCGTTTCATCGGTTTCAGCGGTTTTGCTTGCCTTTTTTAAGTAATCGACACTCATTGATATACTCCTAATCTGAATTGTTTAAGGGTTGATATTAGTTTTCATCCGCAATAGATCAATTAATCAACCAGAGTGAAATCCATGGCACGTAGCCTATCAACAACGCGATGGCGAGCATGGTGAATACAAACGGAAAGACGTATCTGGAGATGGACATAATCGGTGTTCCGGTAACGCCTGAAACCACGAACAGGTTTAAGCCCATTGGGGGTGTAATAAAACCAATGCCCAAAGCGGTGACCATGAATATACAAAAATGAATGTCGTTCATACCGATTTCCTGGGCCAAAGGCAGCAGCAGCGGCGCCAGAATAACAATATTCGGCGTCGTTTCCATCACGCAGCCGGCAACCATCAAAATGAAGACCATGATGACAATAATCAAATACGGATTGCTGGTCAGGGAAGTCATGAAGCTGACGAACGCCTGAGGAACTTGCAGGCTGGCCAGGGTTTGGGCCAACGGCAGGCTCATGGCGATAATGGGCACGATCACACCGCTTACTTTTGCGGACGTCTCTAAAATCTTCGGAATATCACTGATTTTCAACGTTCGCTGAAAAAAGCCGATGATTATTGCGGTGAGAGCCGCCACGGCCGCGCTTTCCGTGGGGGTAAAGATGCCCGAGTAGATGCCGCCCAAAATGATTACGGGTATGAGAAGCGCAAAGCGCCCCGCGTATACAGTTTGACGCCAGTGTGTAAAATTGAATCCCGCGGTGCTGTTTTCGTATCCCTTGACACGGTTGACCAACGCATTGGCAAACATAATCGAGAGCAAAATCAGCACACCGGGAATGGCTGCGGCCAGAAACAGGGTTGATGCGCTGATGCCCAACACCAGTCCGATAATGATATAAGATATGGATGGCGGAATTAAAATCCCGGTGCATGCTCCCGCTGCCACCAGCGCGCAGGCATAGGGCTTGGGATAGCCTTTAGCTGTCAACCGGTCGATGGTGATCCTGCCGATGGCTGCGGCGTCGGCGGCATCCGAGCCGCTGATACAGGCAAAAAAACCGCAGCCCAGTACGGTGGACGTTCCCAATCCGGATCGATTTGCGCCCATGGTGGCTTCGGCCACGTCCAGCAGCTTGCCGGACAACCCGGTCCGCACAAGAATGTCTCCGGTAAGAATAAACAAAGGCACCGCAATCAATGCGAATGAATCGATCCCATCGAACAGCGCCTCGCCCAGTAGTGTGGGCGGGAGGACACCTGTTAACAGCAGCATGGCAAACGAGCCGATTCCAATGACGACCCAAACCCGGACGGCCAGCAAAATCAGCACGACCATCAATGCCAGCGGAACAAAGAAGCCCCATCCGAGAATGATTTCTTCTTGTTGCATCAAATATTGTTGAAGCATGTGTAGACTCCTAATCGAAAAGTTTCTTTCCCTCGAATATCGGTCGACCGGCCTTGAGGTCGGAGACATCTCGGATGACGGACTGAATCAGCCGTATAAGCATCATGGCGAACCCGAGCGGTACGGCAGCCAAAAACCAGGCCAGGCTGATTTGCAGGCCATGAGTCACCGAACCGAATTTAAGGGATACCAGAACCGTCTCAAGGGACCACCAGAAGGCGAGAACAGCCAGCACGATGGTGACCAGATCGCCTAAGATCATGATCATGGCACGCGCACGGTCGCCGACGAGCGGCAGGATTACGTCGATGCGGATGTGCGCACGCTCCTTAATGGCGGCCGATGCGCCAATCCATGAAACATAGATAAAGGCGTAGCGCGCGACCTCTTCCGCCCAGATCGAAGAGTAACTCAGTGCAAATCTTCGGAACACTTCCATAAAAATGGTTATCACGATCAGGGAATAAAGCGGCAGCAGCAACCATCGCTCGCCGTTTTCATCAATATTGTGGAGGATCGTTCGAATCGTCATGCGTCACATCCTTATTCTCATGCAAATTTCAAGTGATGAACGGGCGGCGCCTTTTTATGGACCGGCGCCGCCGTGTGTCAAAACTTATGCCTTAACGTCGTGCACGTAGTATCGTCCCATCGTATTGGCCGCATTGAGAAGCACATCAAATGTTTCCAACGATCCGGCCAGTTCTTTCTTAAAACTGTCCCATGCAGGCAACTGAGCGCCGGCTTTTTCGACCCACTGCTTCTTTTCATTCGCAGTGGGCACATAAAATTTCACACCGGCTGCAGCCAGTTCAGCCATGGCATAGGCGCGGGCAGCCGGCACTTTGGCCAGATTCTGCTGCATGGTGATGTCACTGGCGAAATCGATGCCTTCTTGGATTTTTTTGGGTAACCCTTCAAACCACTCGAGATTACAAGAATAAACTTGACTGTCGGGCACAGCGCCGTTGAAGGTCACCCAGTCCAGCACATCCTTGAAACCGAAAACATGCAGCGCTTCAACAGAAGGATCCAGGGCATCCGCCACCCCCTGCTTGATAGCAGAAGAAGTTTCGCCCCAGGCCACGGGAGTGGGATTGGCGCCCAACAACTGATAGAACTGTGCCAGAATCTTGGACCCGGGCACGCGAAACTTGATCCCCTTCATCTGATCCGGCGTTTTGATGGGACCGGCGACCCCTTTACGTGTGGCAACCACACGCGGATCGATGACGACATACCATAGAACCTTGAATCCTTTTTTGGCTACCTTGGCATGAACTTCATTGCGCCAGGCGTCGGAAGTGACCAGATTGACAAACTTTTGATTTTCACCGCACCAATAGGGAATATTGATCATATCCGCAACCGGGGCAAAAGGGGCGAAGTTGGAAATGGAATGCTGGGCAGCCTGTATCGTGCCGCTTTGAACTTTTTGGACCAGCGCAGACCCGGCCCCAAGCTGGCCGCCCGGTGCCAGTTTGACATAAACCTCTCCATTGGTGCAGTTCTGAATGTTTTCTTTCATATCCAGTTGCATAATGGGATAGCTGCGAGATGCCCCCAGGATATAAGCGGTGGCGATGTTCATTTTGTATTTGGCTGTCTTTTTGCGCTTCGCCTCTTCATGGCCGACTTGCGCGCTGGCCTCTTTGGAACCCAGTACGCCACTGAATAACGCTACCGTGGCAGCCGTAAATCCAAATTTGGCCGTCATTTCCATGAAGCGACGCCGCTCCATCATTTTCGGACCGGATTCTTTCTTTTCATCATGTGTCATTTTTTCTCTCCTTTTGTCTGAGTTGAAGATTGTTTTCGGCAGCTTCACCCTTCAAAGCTGCTGCGACCAATGAAACCGAAGCTAATAATAGCAGGAGAAACTCGGCCACATTTCCTAAATGTGGTATATTCAGGTCATATGAGATATTCACCTTTCCAAAAATCACGTTGATAAAATATAAGGCGAAAAGAACATAACAGGTGAGCAGGGCGCCCTTTCCCTTTTCGCCGTTCGACCTGTTTTCTTGTTGTGCCGGCATGACATTTCACCTCCATGTTAAGCGTATTGATTTAACCATCTCTCACAGATTATCCCGATAAGGTGCTACCGTCTTTCTCTTGCCGTACGAAATTTTAATGTCCTGTATTTATAAGGTTTCATTCCGACCCCGGCGCTGTTGACGGCTCCCGGAGCCGGAATGAAGATCTTTGCTTATTAAGGTTTCCTTCACGCTTCTCTGATCTAGGCGCTCTCGTAGAGCTTGGTCAAGACGTACTCCTCGTGGCCAAGAACTTCCTGGGCTGTCAGACGGCCTTCGCAGGTGCGAACCAACATGCTGAGCAGGTTGTCGCCGGACTCGTCCAGGGTCATTTCCCCTTTGAGAATGGCTGAACAGTCGTAGTCGATGTGCTCGGTCATATCACCGGCGGTGCGCGGGTTGGCTGTCAGCTTGATCACCGGTTCGATCGGGTTGCCAATGATGTTGCCCTGCCCCGTGGGAAAGAAATGGGCCACAAAGCCGGCCGCTGCCCAAAGCGTAACCGCCTCGGCCGCAGCGCTGGACGTATCCATGTACCACAGTCCTTTGCCGGTGGGTGCTTCGGCTTTGTCCAGAACGCCCACATAATTGATCGTCTTGCCGATCTTCTGGAGGTTGCCGAACGCTTTTTCCTCGATGGTGGTCAGGCCGCCGGCGATATTGCCCTTGGTCGGCTGGGAGCCGGACAGATCATCGGTTTTGTTGCGATCGATCATGTCCTGGTATTTATTGAAGGTTGCCATGAACTGCTCGGCCACCTCGGGTGTTGCCGCCCGCTCTTTGCAGACCATCTCGGCGCCGGTAATTTCGCTGGTCTCACCAAAGCTGCAGGTAGCGCCCATGGCCACCAGTTTTTCAAAGGCATTGCCCACAGTCGGGTTGGATGCCAGCCCAGAGGTCGTATCGGACTCTCCGCATTTGGTGGACACCCAGATTTCACTCAGATCACACTCTTCGCGTTTGAGCTCACTGGCCCAATGCATGTATTCTTTAGCTTTCCAACTGGCCATTTCAACCGTTTTGATATCACCATGACGTTCTATGGAAAAACCGGTGACAGGCTTTCCGGTCTCGGCAATGCCGTCCACAATGATATTGGTCCATTCCGGCTCAATCCCAATGACCACAACAGCCGCTACGTTGGGATTGGCTCCGGTGCCGATGAGGGTGCGAAAAAATAACTGCAGATCCTCTCCAAATTGAAGGCGGCCGTAAGCATGCGGCAACGCTTTGCAGCCTTTGGTATTAAACGCGACTTTTTCGCAGGCAGAGTTGCTCAAATCATCCAACGGCAATATTATTACGTGGTTGCGAATGCCGACGCGTCCGTTTTCACGACGATAAGCCATAACTTTTGGGTTGCCCATGATTACCACCTCCTGGTTTTTAAATTGTGTGTGTGTACGTGTTCGCCGGCTTTGATTTTTGCCACAACCCGTCCGATGTCAGCCCCGTATTTAATGACTGAAGTATCTGTAGCAATATCTGTGAGAGCGATTTTGTGCCCCAGCGGGATATCGTGCAGCGTTTTCATCTCAATACTTTCTTGGCTGTCCATGTAAAGCCCCTGTGCAGCTTCACCAGATTTGATATCGACGGTGGCAACACCTACGTTATCGGCCTTTTCGTGAACTAAAAGTTGAATCATCGCGACCTCCTAAATTTGAATAAAATGGTTCCATGCGAAGCATGTAAATCGTCATGGAGGTTAATAATAAAACTCACTTCTGTGTAGGAAGGCGTCAATTGCCTTCCTAAATTTTCTTATAAGTATGAGCAAAAAAGGAGCCAATAAGGATAATTTTTAATATAGTGTGTAATTATAATGGATTGTGGAATTCATCAGCCCGAAACTCACCATTGGACGCTGCCCATTATTGAGCCTTGCGCCCAATAATGGGCAACCGTTCCCATAGTTTGTCTATTAATATAAATTTCAGTTAGTTATACATCAAAAACGAAATATTATACTTCGATTCCAGGCGATTGATAGAATGAATCTACCCAAATCACATGATTGTGTATACTTCCTCGCGCTGTGCACAATATTGGGCTTGACAAAACTATATCACTCACTTATTCACAATAATATCCTGTACTCAGTGGAGATCTTTGTTGACCATTTGGGAACAAAGAAAATA
>RCNC010002358.1_pt1 | contig 12597 bp, 9 predicted proteins | sample 2041301 | NCBI WGS metagenome assembly RCNC01 (sample SAMN09708231, study PRJNA481090) | Marine sediment metagenome, whole genome shotgun sequencing project. | biome: marine sediment; feature: ocean; material: sediment; isolation source: Sewage treatment plant 13A marine sediment (STP13A) ... | reverse complement strand
TGTTGTCGCCTTGGCACCCCGAGCAGCTTTCGCACAAGCTGTGGAGGACCAGCACGATCTAATCGGCGACATCAACTGGGCAATTCATAGCAGCTCCGACATCGGACAGGTGTTCACGGCCGACATCGCGGGACAACTCATGGGTATTGAGCTCGGGCTGGGACGTTGCGCGACCCCAACCGACCCCATGATTCTCGAGATTCTGACCACCAGCGGGGGAACACCGCTGCCGAACCCGGTTTTGGCTACGGTCGTGATTCTAAACAGTTCTATCCCTGAGGGTTCAGCGCCCACGGACCTAGTGCTGGGCTCGATCATGGGAACCTACGTCGACCTCAGTAGCTTCGGGATCACGGTACAATCTGGCATTCAATACGCATTCCGCCTCAGCACCGCCGGGGGCAACTGCTACACGGTCCGCGGTGATACCGCTGCGAACTATCCAGTTGGGCAACGATTTACGCATTGGACTCTGCAGACGAGTGACCTCGTCTTTAAGACAATCAATACCCCAAATGTGATTCACAGTGACGGATTCGAGTAGCAGACAAGCCAAAAATTCGGTTTGTTTGCGATGGATATTCTCATTCTAAGGCTATGGCATGAGAGGACTGCGTATGAACCGAATCGAAAAATTCCAACTCCAGGATCAAGATGGCAACATTTATACTGCAGTGAAAATCACCCCCAAAAGAAAACTGCGAGGATCGAACGAACTGATAGAAGGATTGCCAACTTATCAGCTAAACGACGGTGAGCATTTAAACCCGCACGATGACGGTTTCAAGGCCATTCATTCTGGATTGGTGCTAAAACATCTAAAAAACCGTTGATGTAGGCTGGAAGTGTCTGGTAGATAAAATTCAGGATCAGTGACCTCTTATGTCGAGGTGTTCTTATTGAAAGAGCCGCCAGTTGTATCAATATATTGCTTCACACGCATTCAACCCATTGGTATCTGAATTGCTGCCGTCTGGGCAGGTTGTGTTTGAGAATATGGTACCGATCAGTTTGGCATAGCGCAGGTCGGCATCAGTCAGGTCGACAGTGGACAGGTTGGCCTTGGTCAGGTTGGCCTTGGTCAATTGGGCACGCTGTAACAGTCCTAACGACAAATTTAATTCAGATAGATCCACTCCTCGCATATTTGCGTCTGCTAATTGTGCTCGGTGTAACTTAACCCCGCGAATATCAACTTCAGTGAGGTCTGCTCCATTTAAAATGATAGACCTGCTTAAAAACGGGGAGAAGAAAGTTTCTATTTCCTCGCTGCCTGTTTTGTCGAGAACTAGAGGGAAAAGTAGAGGAAACGATAACACTGCCCATGGAAGAAAATTGTTGTATTTACGCCGGTTTTCAGGACAGCGGCGGATTGCTAGAGTTGAACCATAGGGCCTAAGTAAAGTGCAAAAGAAGACTTCGCCAGCCAAGCACTAACAAATCAGAAAATTCACTTTGCATAACTTTGCAAATAACCTGGGTCCACTACAGTTCAAAAAGATAGGTCAATTTGGCAATAATCTGATCCTGTGTAAAGCGTGTGGCACGACCAAGTTCCTGACTTTCGTTCTTGTTGTAGACAAGATAAATGTAGGACAGTGGTCGATATTCCCACGACAATCGGAAATTCCACCCACTTCGATCTGTCAGGCTGTCCCATTGGTAAAGCCCACTTAATTGCAGACGTGGATTTAGAGCGAAACGTGCATTTATTCGATAAAGCCGGGTGTTCTCGTCTTCACTGGCAATTCCCAAGTCACGAATCTGGTTTATCTGTAGGTCTGCAGACAATTCTACCTGTGGTAAAGGCGCAATTCTCCCGGAGACCGAATAGCTCGTCAGACTGCCATCAAAATAGTCGCCTGTTTCGATACTGAGCTTGGCGGAATATCTTGTCGATTGATCCGTTTTGGCGCTCATACGATAACGCGTGTAATCGTACTTGCCGGGCGCAATTTCGATTCCAACAGGTGAAAATGGCCGCTCTAATCGCTGCCAGTTTGGCTCGATAACCACATCAATTTGCGCACCACTTTGAAAGCGCAAACGGAAAGGTCGGATCGGCGCAAAAGCAAACAACAGGTCACCATCATCGGCGCTTCGAAACAACCACGCCGAGGCGCCGGGATTAAAACTTCGTATAATGCCCGGCAATTTCTCTGACCGAAAATCATAACTCGCAGTCAGATTGTTCATTACATAGTTGGCGTCAAGCAGTTCAAGCCCAACGCCAGGGTTGTAGTCTTTGCTGTAATAATTAAGTGAACTCAGGTAAACACGGTTGGTCTGATAGAAAGCCCACAACTGCCCGCCCAAACCATCACCTGTTTTGTCGTCTTTGGAAGCAGACATCATTGCCTGAATTCCAAACGACTGGGTCGGACGCCAAAGTCCGTCAACGGTGTAAGTTGCATTGGTATTTTTAGGCACCGTGTAACCATCATTGTAAATGGGTTCATCCCGCCGGTAGGTCAGCATGCCACCCAGGCGGCTTTGATCCGAGACATTGCGAGAATATCGAACCACGGCGAAATCCGATGCAGGGCTTGCATCCAATTCCTGTTGCCGCATTGCCAGGATACCGTATTGCTGCTTCGAAGACCGACTGGTCAGTCTCAGCCCGCCATCCAGTGGAATCGGGTTTCCAACATCATCGAGACCGATTCGTCGGCTGAAAAATGGTCGTATCCACTCAGTAACACTTGCATTGAAGATATTGGCACTCTCAAGAAAAAATTGCCTACGCTCAGGGAAAAACACACTAAATCGGTCAAGGTTAATGACCTGAAGATCGGCGTCGGCCTGTGCAAAATCCGTATTTACTGTGAGGTCAAGAACCGTACTCGGCGTGATCGCCCATTTCGCTTCACCACCAAAATCCAAAGTGGATTTATCTTCAGCCCCGGTCTCTTTCGAGCGTTTGCCAGCCACATAGGGGTTAAGTTGAGCGTTCAAACCCGGTGGTGGTGGCATGATGCCACGGAGTTCACCCTCATAGGCCATTCGGTAGGTTGAAAATACACGGGGCACAGCCGGAATACTGGTTTGCTCATTCAGACTCCGGACGTTTCGGGAGAAGATAACGCCAAATCTGTCTGCATCAATCGGATAGCGTAAATTTCGCCATGGAATTGCAATCTCAGCCGTCCAGTACGTTTCACTGATATGGGTACGCACTGTCCATCGCGCATTCCAGTTGAGATTAACTTCCGACCCATCGATAACTTCCAGATCACGTTGACTACCATGCGGTGTGGTCTGGAACACGACAGTGTTACGTTTGTCCAGAAAACCATCGATGGCTATGCCAAAGAGGTCGTTTTCGCCGTCAGAGAAATCCCGACGCAGATTCTGGACACGTGTTGCCTCTAGTGGTTGATAGCAGATCGCGGAAATATACAGCGCGTCATCATCATACAAAATACGAACTTCGGTAGCATAAGATGCTGGTGCGCCTTGAACGGGATCCTTTTGTATAAACTCGGTGATCGCCTCTGTTCTCAGCCAAATTGGTTCATCCAGTTCACCGTCCATAATAATTTTTCCAGTGACTCTTGTGGCCCAGAAAACAGAAGGGATTAGTGGTGGTTCAAACGCCTCCTGTGCCACTCCGCTCAGAGGTTCGAGCAGGCCGATGATTAAGACAAGCCACGATATGACAGGAATTTTTACACTGGCGTACATTGATAAGCTTCCGTTGATGCAATGGCAGAACTATAGATGGCGGGAGCTTCTAAACAATGTCAGTGGGCAGGAGTATTGTCGCAAGATGTAACACAGCGCTGAACTGATACAAATTGCGACAGATTTTTTCGCCTCTTTGTACTATTGTCTCAACATCATGAGCGAATCAAACAACAGATGACTACTAACAGAGCCCATATCGTTGTGGTCGATGATGACTATGACATTCGAACATCACTCGCCAAGTACCTGCGCAAACACGGTTTCAGGGTGAGCATTGCAGCCAACGGGGATGAACTGGATCAGATGCTGATCACGGCAAATGTCGACCTTCTGGTTTTGGACATCATGATGCCGGGGGACGACGGCCTAAGCATTTGCAAACGTATTCAGGAAACCCAAAAAATACCTATTATATTTCTGACCGCACTCACCGAGGACACCGATCGAATCGTCGGCCTTGAGCTTGGCGCTGACGACTATGTAAGCAAACCGTTTAACCCACGCGAGTTACTCGCCCGCATAAAATCGGTTTTGCGACGCAGTCAGATGCTACCGAGCAAACCGTTGCAATCAAAAGGTATGGTTGCATTCGACCAATGGCGATTCAATTTCGCACGAAAAGAGATTCTTGGTCCTGATGACGTTGCAATTCGCCTTAGTTCCGGCGAACACCTGCTGTTGGTATCACTGATTGAACACGCTGGTATAACGCTTAGCCGGGATCAATTAATGGATCTGACAAAAGGTCGTGAAGCACAGTTATTTGATCGTAGTATCGACAATGTCATTAGCCGCTTGCGACGGAAATTGGAAGTGGACCCAAAGAACCCCAAAATCATTCTGACCCAGTGGGGAAATGGTTACGTATTCGCAGCTGATCTGGTGTCCAACTCATGAAGTCATTTATACGCATCATCTCCGGCACAATGGAGTCGGGCATGATCGCAATCCTGACCATCTCGTTCATACTATTGCTCAGCACGTTGATCGTACTCGAAATCATCGGGCGTAGCACACCGATTGAGTGGGCCGAATCCAATGCAACATTGAGCCGGCTGGATCGAATTCATTCAGTGCTCGAAAACCTTAATGCTGATCAACGCGTTGGCGTATTGGGATCTATTTCCGCCTGCCATGACGGTTATACCATGACTGCGTTTAAACACCCTCTTATTGACATGAATACCAGGACCGCTGCATTGGAAGCCCGGATTGCAAAACATCTGGCTATAAAGGCACAAGACGTTTCCGTAGGTTATGCCAGCTTAAGCCGTAACGATTTTTCCTACCGTGAATGCTCTGAATCGGAAATTGACCTGCCGATGATAGCCATTGTAATAAGTGTGCACCTTCAATCCGGTGAGTGGTTTAACACCGAAGTTCATCCGCACGAATGGCATTTACAGGATCTGCTTGGGCGGATACTGCGCTACATTGCAGCCTTCATTCTTGTGGGTTTCATCGCAATCTTCCTGATACGACGACTGAGTAAACCACTCAATAACCTGACCCGGGCTTCACAACAATTCGCTGATGGTTTGAACCCCTCACCGGTCAGTGAAAGCGGACCACCGGACTTGAAACGCGCCATTGCGTCTTTCAATGCCATGCAACTACAAGTGGCCGCTGACATGAAGCAGCGCACTGACACTTTGGCTGCGATAAGCCACGACCTGAGAACACCTCTCACAGCACTTAGGATTAGAACAGAATTTGTCGAAGATGATGAAACACGCGAAAGTTTGATCGTAAGCATCGACAAAATGGAAAAGATCATTGCATCCGCACTTGAATTTTTAAGAGGTGAAGCACGCTCAGAACCGATGCGTCGTATCGACCTCAGTGCAATGCTCGCGAGTGAGTGCAGTGACTTTGAAGACGCAGGCCAGCAAGCCGAATTTGTTGGTAAAAAAGGACTTCACTGGACATGTCGTCCTGAAGCGCTTGCGAGTGCGGTGAGAAATCTGATTGAAAACGCCAACAAGTATGGTGGCGGAGCCAAAGTAGAGCTACTCATAAGCGATGCAGGATTGGACATATCCGTGTCTGATACCGGCCCGGGCATCCCGGACGACAAATTCGAAAGTGCGGTGGAGCCCTTTCATCGCTTCTCGGAAGCCCGGGAAAGTGATCAAGGAGGGTTCGGACTAGGGCTCACCATAGCCAAAGCCATCGCAGAAGGTCATGATGGTGAGCTTATTCTAAGGTCTAACGATCCATCAGGCCTGAACGCAGTGATTCGCTTGCCAGCCACGAGTTTATAACCGGCAACCCTTCTATTACTGCTGAATTTAATTTGCAATTTGAATGAGCAAAAATGGAATTCCTTGAATGTCTGCTTTCAGCGGAAGTTTATGCGCTGGAAACCCGAATCAGGCACTTGACATATAGGTAGCCAGCCGCTTTTTCGATAGGCGTGAATCAGTTGTCAGTTCAAGGATTAGGGGCCGGATAAAATTTTTAAGGAGGGTGTTTCCCCCCTACTCGTTCTTTGCAAGACTTTGCAAGAATTTTCATATGGTCAAGTAATTTTTAATTATTTAATATCATATAGTTATAAAATTATAACCAAAGGATCTACACTTTCCTAATCTGGGGACCAGAGGTTCGAAAAAAACATCAGGAACGAATTTTCATGCAGTCGCGCAGCGACAAACCCAGAAGGGGCGAGTCGCAGGGAAGATACGAGTAATCCTGTCGGGCGCGCCAAAATAAAAAAGTAGGGTGCGTAACTTGTTACGCACAGGTTCGAAAAATTCGTCAGGGCCGTTCTCGCACATCCTTGTGCTCCACAGCACCGGTGCATCCCTGCACAATGCATGCCAAAATACAAAAGATTGGGGTCTATTTACAGAGCCGCGAGCTTTTTTAGAGTATCTGGGTGGGCTTCAATTAGTTTTAGCAAAGTAGCACTACCCTGGTCAGGTTTGCCTTTATTCTGTTCCCATCGCTCCAAAGTACGAGGGCTTGTACGAATCATTCTGGCAAAAACAGGTCGCGATACATGTAGAGTCTCGCGTAGTTGAACGATCTCTTCAGCAGTGATTTTGGGCCGCGGTTTATCTTCAAACATCGCTGTTTTTAGGGTGACTTTGCCGGTACGTTCCAGCTTTAAGTCTTCGACACCTTGCATTAATTCATCGAACATATTGCGCTTAGTCATGATGATTGCCTCGCGTTAATCTCTTTATCCAAAGCCATCTTAAAGACCTTTTTCTGTTTACTATCCAAATCAGTCATTTCGTCTTTATCATAGATCAGAAATAACCAAAACTGATCCCCATGGTCATAAAAATAGTAGATGATCCGTGTTCCGCCGCGCTTGCCCTTGCCTCGTTTCTTGTCGGCCCAGCGTACTTTTCTCAAGCCACCAGTACCAGTGATAGTGTCACCTTTTCTGGGGTTAGCTAATAGCTCCAACTGCAAATCCCTGAAACTATCTTCACTTAGGTAATCCGTACGGTATTTTGAGAATGTGGTCATTTCTACAAAAGTGGCTTTCATTGAACAATGTACGCATATTGCGTATATATGTAAAGTGGATTAAATTCGCAACCAAACAGATAGCGTGAACATATTGTTCACCCCCTCCAAACCTGTTCTTCGCAAGACTTTGCATGCCTTTTTTTTCGAGATTAGAATTATTAACCTAATATTTTCAGTTAGGTACGAAGACACACATAACAATGCTACGCTTTCCTAATCTGGGGGCCAGAGGTTCGAAAAAAACGTCAGGGCCGTTCTCGCACATCCCTGTGCTTCACGGCACCGGTGCGTCCATGCACAATGGCCGTTCTCGCACATCTCTGTGCTTCACGGCACCGGTGCGTCCATGCACAATGGCCGTTTTCGCACATCCCTGTGATTCACGGCACCGGTGCGCCCCTGCACGATGCACGCCATTCTTCATGCGTCCATTTCGGATACATGGATTACACTCTAGCGGCATATAACACGAGCCCGCACTTACGAAACCACAGTCCGGTTGGAACTTGCCAATCTATAGCCATAGCCGCAGAGGCAATAGTCCGGCGTTGGCCAGCACCACGCACCATTGCAGCACAAAGCCCGCGGCAAGTCCGTGTAACACGACAACCCGGGATTTGCTTTGTAAATTCTTAATGCGTAAGAGTGTTAACAGCATACCGACGGGCAGCAACAGGGAAACTATTGCGAGCAACACGCTTGCAAGTGTGAGATCGCCGAGCGCCATAAACGACTGGGCCAGGAAAAAAGGTACGGGTATGAAAAGTAACAATAAGCCAAAAAAAGCTGGTGCCTCCGGCCGTTTGATCATATTGGTGCGGTAACGCAATAGCGCAATGAAGCCCGCTATGAACAGCCAAATTAACCCCAGCAACCCCAGTGAAACACTCAACCAGTGCGCGTAAAGAAAAACGCCTGGCACTTTCTCATAAGTTTTAAACCCATCACTTATCCGGTACTGGCTTTCCTGCCCTCGCAGAAAAACATGCGATAGCGTAGTCCGGTCATTGGCGGAATAAATATAGCCCCCCAAGGGGCGTAATTGACGGGGATTGCTTTGTAGGGACGTCATTGCCAGTGAGTCTGCTTGAGGGGAAATATCAATAGCGCCAAATACCGTATCCAGGTATTCAAACGTCTGAAACCGATTTGGGCGTAGAACATATCGACCGTACCATTCCTCTATGTCAGAGGCGGGCGATGCTGTCTGTGGCTGTCTTGCTTTGGCAACGCCGAGTGACTCAATCAACAGTTTGTCGATACGACCGTACTCAGCTGTTTCACTATCCGTATTCACGCTATAGGCGAAGGCCTTTCGTTGGTCCGGATAGATACACAACATCGCGACAAATCCAACGATATTGCCACCGTGACAGTATCCAATCACACCGTGCCGGTCACGGCGCCCAATGCCAAGAGCATAGCCTGCAATCAGGCCGTTGTTTGCAGCGTCAGTTGCCGATGGACGACCTCGCGATTGCATAAGGGTCAGGTCGATAAATCTATGGCCATCCACCACGCCTTCGTCAAGAAGAAAAGTTGCAAAGAGTGAAAAATCGCCAACGGTGGTAGTGAACTGTGCCGCTGGTCTTAGAAATACCGGGCTGGCGGCGTAACGTGAGCCATCATCAACATGTCCCCATGCAAGCCTGGCGTCTGCGTCATCGCCTTCCTGGGTCGTAAATTCAAACGTACTGTCCAACATTCCAAGTGGAACAAGCAGGTGCTGGTCCAGGTAAGCCTCGTACCTGTCTCCCGTGACCGACTCGATAATCATCCCAAGTAAGGTGTAACCCATATTGGAATAAGAAAATTGTGCCCCGGGTCGGGAGCGAATCTGCAGCAGGGAATTCGATACGGGGAATGCAGCGATAAGTGGCGTATCCGGTTTTGGGCGCTCGCTGAACATCTGCCACATACGAGCATCATCCAGCCCCGAGGTATGGTCGAGAAGATGCCTGACTGTTACATCGTGAGTGCCGCTCCACGGATTGTCGAACTGCTGGTTTGGCAGGTATCGCTCAATTGGATCATCAAGCCCAATTTTGCCCGTAGTCACAAGCCTTAACACACCGATGGATAATAGATTCTTGGTTACCGACCCCACGTGGAAGCGGGTATCTGTCGTGAACCTGGCTTTGCCTTTATTATCACTGAAGCCTACCGCACCAAGCCTTGCCTTCCCGTCTTCGCCGATCAGCATCCAGGCGACACCGGTCAGCCCTTCCTGCGCCAGCACTTCCCCAATATCATCTTGCAGGTCACTCTCAGCGGCCCATGACCGGCTAATGAAAGAGAACACAATCAGTGCCACTATGATGAGACCCGTAATTCGTTTATGAGGCACTCGGCTGAAAAGTTTCCTTTGCTTTCTGCCCAACCTCATTTTGTCTCTTTTTCAAATGTCTGTTGAGCTACGATTTTCATCCAACGAATATACTCTTGCGTGGCAAAAACTGAAAAAACTAAAAAACTGAGACACCCACATCTGATGAGACGTGGGTGTCTCCGTTCTTTGATGAGATGTGGGTGTCTCCGTTCTTTCTTCCGTTCTTTCTCCCTCTGGGTAGTCTATTCTGACGCCGGCCGCTCCGGCAACCATTTGGCCAGCGCAGAAAACAGGTTTTCTGGCTCGACCGGCTTGGCCACGAAGTCGTTCATGCCGGCCTCCAGACAGGCTTGACGATCCTCCGCAAAGACGTTGGCGGTCATCGCCAGGATAGGTAAATTCGCCTTACTGGCTGCCGGGCCAGTTATCGAGCGGATCAGGCGGGTAGCCTCCAGGCCATCCATCTCCGGCATCTGGATGTCCATCAGGATCAGGTCATAGTCTGTAACGCGAACCTTTTCTAATGCTTCACGGCCATTTTCCACCGTATCCACGGCCAACCCCACACCACCCAGCAATGCTAGCGCTACTTCGCGGTTGATGACATTGTCCTCCGCGAGCAGGATGTGCGAACCACGCTGATTGGGAAGAAGTATCGACCAGGTGTTCTCCAACTCTTGCGATGGTACGGTTGGCAGAGCCCCGTGACCACGACCAAGTCTGGCGGTGAACCAGAACGTGCTACCCTGGCCAGATTCACTTTCAACCCCTGCCTCGCCGCCCATTAGCTCCGCCAGGCGCCGGGTGATGACAAGTCCCAAGCCGGTGCCGCCGTGTTTGCGAGTGGTCGAGGCATCGGCCTGTTCAAAGGCCTCAAACAGGCTAGACCGCTCATCGGGCTGAATGCCAATCCCGGTGTCCTGCACTTCGAAGCGCACCAGGATTTCATCGTCGTTCTCTTCCAGGTTGATGGCACGCAGAGAAATTGTTCCCCGCTCGGTGAACTTGACGGCGTTACTAACGTAGTTGATCAGAGCCTGGCGGACGCGAGTCTGGTCACCCCGAAGCCAGTACGGCACTTCGTTCAGATTCACCTCAATGTTCAAGTTCTTGGATATAATTTGCACACTGAACAGTGATTGGACTTGATTGAACATGGCACCCATGTGGAAATCAGAGCACTCCAGGTTCAGTTTACCTGCCTCGATTTTGGACAAATCCAGGATGTCGTTGATAATGGAAAGCAGGTGCTGGGTGGAGGTACCGATCTTGGTCAACCTGTCCACCTGTTCCGGCGTCGCACCGGATTGCTGCAACAGGTAGGTGAGCCCCATGATGGCATTCATGGGAGTGCGGATCTCATGACTCATATTGGCCAGGAAAGTGCTCTTGGCCTGGTTGGCAGCTTCCGACCGTTTCTGTGCCTCGACCAACTGCGAGGTGCGTTCTTCCACCAGATCCTCAAGGTTGTGACGGTGATTTTCCAGTTCTTCGGCGAGCCGTTTCTTCTCGGTAATGTCAACAAAAGTTGACATGTCGAACTCCTCGTCACCAGTACGCAATAAAACAAATTGAGCATCTACAATAGCTGTTTCGCCGGATCTCCTGATAAATTCAAGCTCTGGCTCGTGAACTGATTCATGTTTTAAAAGCAGTGGTTTAATTCGTTCTCGATCTGCCGAATTTTTCCAGAGACCAATATCAAATACGGTTTTGCCGATAATTTCTTCATTAGAATAGCCAAAATCACGTTCAAATGTCCGGTTTGCATCAATGCATTCGCCTGTATCCAATTTGGTGAGAAGAATAGATGAGGGTGACGACTGGAAGGTCTTATAAAATCTCTCATTAGAAATGCGTAAGTCTTCCTCAGCCTGCTTGCGCTCAGTGATATCAATAATGCTGACGGGGACGCTTTGGAAACTTTCTTGTGTTGTTGGAATGGGTAAGAAGATGATGGCTTTGACGTCTCTTCCGTCGAGGGTCCGAAAGCTTACTTCGGATCGAAAACTTTTCTGTTTGTCCCAGATAGCGCAAAGCTCATCTATGAATACATCCATCGCGCCTGACTCAAGAGTCTTGTGGAACTGAGTGAGAAATTCGTCTTCGGTTATAGCACCAAACAATTTCAGGGTCGCGTCATTGACATTGAGTACTTTGACCATGGCGGCCATCTCCCCGGCTGCCTGTTTGCTGTTTGACTTCAGATACTGGCGAAGGTCTGTAACATCATCAAAGTCAAGCTTGTTTAGTGCCTTGTGAACTTCTGACAAGTCCTCATTCCACACGGAGACCTCGGAATTCTCGAAGAGACCCCTGAAATGTTCCTCGCTCTCCCTTACACGGTTTTCAGCTCTATCTCGCTCTCGAAGGTTTTCGACATCCCGCATGGCACTTTCAATGGCCGGGACGAGCCTCGCAAGGTTATCTTTTTCGACAAAATCGTGAGCCCCGGTTTTTAAGAGACCAACTACGTTTTCAATTTTTGCGATGCTCGAAATAATGATGAAAGGCAGAATGAGTTCGCTCTGCTTGAATAATTTCAGTGCTACAGGCGCACTGAATGCCGGCATTATCACGTCACAGAGAACGCAGTCCCAAGTCTGTTCATTCAACGCCTTGTCCATAGCCTCGGAACGATCGACACGCGCATAGACAAGTGTGGGCCACCGTTTACGCAGCGAAACAGCGATCATGCGCGCGTGCATCTCCGAATCATCAATAATCAGTACGCGGAACGGTGTTGGCATTTAAGAAGTCCTTTCAGTTCACCACTTTTTTGATCACACATAGAACGGCTTGGAGAGATTATAGGTCGTTTAAACCTTGTATTGCCAAAACTCTGCAAAAAGAACGGAAAGGCAAAAGAACGTCGACACCCATGAATGGCACTAAGCTAAGGGTGTTCATCAATCTGTCTATCAATGACTTAACCCTTATAAGAAGCGGAATTGGCCACAGTAGATATCACGCTAAAGCGGCTTGACTTAGTGCCATTCAAGACCCCATAACTTTTCGTTAAATCCGGTTGGTGGGTAACAAGTTACCCACCCAACAGACACATCCGAAACCGCTTGCCGTAGGGTGCGTAACTT
>RCNC010002355.1_pt1 | contig 12608 bp, 8 predicted proteins | sample 2041301 | NCBI WGS metagenome assembly RCNC01 (sample SAMN09708231, study PRJNA481090) | Marine sediment metagenome, whole genome shotgun sequencing project. | biome: marine sediment; feature: ocean; material: sediment; isolation source: Sewage treatment plant 13A marine sediment (STP13A) ... | reverse complement strand
TTTGGCGATTTCTCCCTCGATGTGGAAACCATGTTCCACATGACGGTCCCTGACTACGACACCTTCATGGACGTTCAGCAGGCCATCAACATCGAGCTATTCAAGAAATTCGCTGAAGAGGGAATCGAATTCGCTCTTCCCATCCGCCCCCGGCAAATGGAAGAGGACGCTTAGGGCTGGAGAGAGCGCTTTGGTCTGAAGAACGGGGGGGGAAACCTACTCGATCCCCTTTGGGGTGAAGAGGAGGAATTCGATTCGGCGACCGCTCATCCGGAGAACCTGAAAAGACCCGTTCTCCACATCGACCCGGTCACCCACGCGCGGAATTCTGTTCAGCTGCCCAAAGACGAACCCGGCTACGGTGTCATAGTCGTCGTCTGGGAGGTCGAAACCGAGGGTTTCGTTGGCCTCTCTAATGGGAACCCCGCCCAGAACCCGGATGGCGCCTGAATCCAAGGTTGAGAATTCCTCAGGCTCATCCGCCTCATGTTCGTCCTGTATCTCCCCGACGATCTCTTCCAGGAGATCTTCCAACGTCGCGAGACCGTCGGTCCCGCCGAACTCATCCACAACGATGACCATCTTGATTCGTTCTGTCCTCATTTCGGCGATGAGGTCGTCCACGGGCTTCGTTGCCGGGCAAAACTGTATTGGTCGAATAATACTCTGGAGGTCCTCGGCACCGGCCCGCTCGGCTTTCCAGAGGTCCCGGGCGAGGATGATTCCAACAATTTTGTCCAAACTCTCCTCGAAAACCGGCAGCCGGAGGTGACCCTCCTCCAGCATGACCTCCATCGCTTCCTCAATGGTAGCCGTGACCGGAACGGCGATCATGTCGGTCCTGGGTGTCATGACCTCCGCCACAGGGACCTCATCCAACGTCATCATGCTGCTCACCACCCGCCACTCGTCTTCGTCCAGAGCTCCTTCCGTTCGTCCGATCCGGGCCAGAACTCGGATTTCGGAACGACTTACCGTGCTAGGCCTCCCTTTTCCGGAGGTGATCAGCCGAGAGTAGAAGTTGAGTGGGATGATGACAGGCTTGGTGATGAAGATCAGGGCCCGGAGCACATAGGCCGAGGCGGGAGCCAGCTTCGGCCAGAGTGTGGCCCCCAGGGTCTTCGGCAGAATCTCAGAAAAAAGGAGGATGGCCAGAGTAAGCCCGGCGGAGAATATGGCCGTGGAGGCTTGCCCCCAGATCCTGTAAGCAAGGGCCGCACCCAGGGCTGCGCCGAAGGTGTTGGCGATGGTGTTCAAGGCCAAAATAGCTGCGATTGGCTCGTCGACCTGCTGTTGCATCCGGTGGAGGATCTCCCCGGCCTTCGAGCCCCGGTCCCGGAGGACATGGACATACCCCTGGCTCATTGAAAGGATGACGGCTTCCAGAATCGAACAGAGGAACGAGATTCCCAGGGAGAGCCCTACGATGCCCAGCAGCTGATATAGCATGACCAGATTATCGACGGCTAACCCACTCAAGACAAGTCTGTACCCCCCCGTGCGGTTCCTGTCCAAGGGCCGGGAAGACAAGAAAGCCCCGGGAGAGTGACCTCTCCCGGGGCTGACTTTATTGGGTAGGGGTTACCCCTCCAGGGTAGCGGTCAGTTCAATGGGCGTAGCCGAAAGGGCCCTGGAAATCGGACAGCCGACCTTTGCTCCCTGGGCCTGTTCCTGAAATGCGGCGTCATCGATGCCCGGAACGTTTGCGACACACACCAACTCGATCCTCGAGATCCCGAAGCCTTCCGGGCCCTTCTCCAGATAGGCGTTAGCCGTAGTCCGGACGCTGACCGGATCAAACCCTGCCTTGGCCAAACCGTTGGCGAAAGCCATTGAAAAGCAACCCGCGTGAGCTGCAGCAATCAACTCCTCTGGATTGGTCCCAGCTCCCTCTTCAAATCGGGACGCGAAACTGTAATTCCCTTTTACGGCACCGGTTTCAGTCTCCAGGGTGCCACTACCCTTGGGCAGGTTTCCTTTCCACTCTGCACTCGCGACTCGCACCGCCATTGGTACACTCCTTTGCAGCTTCGGGTTAGCCGATCGGTTTCGTATTGATGTGGGTTCGGTCCCGGGGCAATCAACCTCGGGGGCCGGAACATAGAAAAGGTCTTTGCCGGGAAAAAGGGGGGACTCGGAAATCAGTTTCCAGCCAAAACCTTTTGAGGTGGAGCCAGGGCCATTGGGAGGGTTTCCAGGACTCCGAAACGGGGGGTGGTCAGGGGTCCGTTGTTGACGGGACGGCTTTCCCTCCTGAAGATCACCCTAGACCGGAGCGGGCCGCCCTTGGATTCTTCGGGCCCAGGCCGCTCCATCCTGCACCCGACGCTTTTTGTGAGAAGAGGTTTTATGCCCAGGTTCCGTCGATTCCTCTCCGCCTGCACTCCCGCTCTGCTTCTCTATATTCTTCCTTCCTTTCTTCCAGCTCAGGTAACCACTCCCGAAGAGCAGTTCGGGCACCGGGTAGGAGCCAACTATGAGTTGGTGAACTACACCGGGCTTGAGGGATACTGGGAGCAACTGGCAGGGGAATCCGACCGAATGGTCCTGGATACCATCGGATGGACGGAAGAGGGGCGGCCCCAGCTCATGGCCATTCTCACTTCACCTGAAAACCACCGGGACCTCTCACACTACAAAGATATCGCCCGGCGAATGGCAATGGCTGAGGACGTGTCGGAGGCCGAGGCGCGAACGCTTGCTCAAGAAGGGAAAGCCGTAGTTTGGATCGATGGGGGCCTTCATGCCACCGAGGTCGTGGGTGCCCAGCAACTCTTGGAGTTGGTATATCGCCTGACGAGCGCTACGAACCCCGAAACCCTCCGTCTCCTGGATGACCTGATCATTCTGGCTGTCCAATGCAATCCGGACGGTATGGAGTTGGTCTCCAACTGGTACCACCGAAACGACGACAAGGGGATTGCCCCGGAGGAAAGAGACTCTGGAGGCCTCCCGGTTCTGTACCACCACTATGCGGGGCACGACAACAACCGGGACTTCTATATGGGGAATTTGGAGGAGACCACCAACATGCTCCGGGTCCAATACCGGGAGTGGTTTCCTCAGATCATCTACAACCACCACCAGACGGGCCCCCAGGGCACCATCATGTTCGCGCCACCCTTCCGAAATCCACCCAACCACTTTCTCGATCCCCTGATCATGACCACCCTGGAGCAGGTGGGGACGGCGATGCACCATCGCTTCGTACAGGAGGGGAAGGGGGGGACGACCATGCGTGGCGGCGCTGGCTACTCCATCTGGTGGAACGGTGGGCTCCGGACCACACCCTATTACCACAACAGCATCGGACTCCTGACCGAAATCCGAGGCGGACCGAATCCCCAGGAGATTCCCTTCATTCCCCAGCGTCAGCTCGCGACCACCGACCTTCCGCTTCCGGTGGAACCAGGGGAACTGCTCTTCCGAACGGTCATCGAATACTCCCAGACCGCCAACTGGGCAGTGATGGACTATGCCTCCCGGAACAAAGACCTTCTCCTCTTCAACATCTGGAGGATGGGAAAGAACTCCATCAACAAGGGGAGCCAGGACTCCTGGACGGTGCGGCCGTCGAACCTTTACGCCGCAGCTGACGAACTCGGCGGAATGGATGCGTCGGGAACGGTGGAGGATTACAACCGGTTTCTGAAGGATCCCAAGAATAAGGACCCTCGGGGTTTTGTGATCCCGGCTGATCAGACCGATTTCCCCACGGCGGTTCATTTTGCCAATACCCTCATCAAGAACGGGGTATCGGTTCAAAGGGCCACCCGGGAGTTCATGGTTGAAGGAACCCGGTATCCGGAGGGATCCCTGGTAGTGAAGACAGACCAGGCATACAGGCCACACGTCCTGGACATGTTCGAGTCTCAGGATCATCCGAACGATTTCGCATATCCGGGCGGACCTCCCATTCCGCCTTACGATGCCACGGGCTGGACCCTCACCTATCAGATGGGTGTGAAAGCAGACCGGATCCTGAGTGACTTCAGCGGCCCGTTTGTCGAGGTCGCCGATGTTCTCCCAGTACCGCCGGGTGTGGTTGTAGGTGAGAGCGGATCCCCTGAAGGGTTCCTTCTCAGCCATGAGGTCAACAATGCCTTCTCAGCGGTATTCTCCCTCCTGGCCCAGGGGTCCGAGGTATTTTGGCTTGGAGAGACCTTCACCAGCGGGGGCAAGACCTACCCCGAGGGCACTTTCTGGATTCCCGGAAGCTCTTCTATGAGGAGCACGCTCGAGCCTTTGGCCCAGGAGCTGGGCCTCACTTTCGTCGGTGCGGCGGAGGAACCCCGGGGGTCCGCCATGAAACTGGCCAAGCCCAGAATCGGCCTTTGGGATCGCTATGGTGGCTCCATGCCATCGGGTTGGGTCCGATTCATCCTGGACGAGTTCGGAATGGACTTTGAGCTGGTCTTCCCTCCCCAGTTGGACGCCGGGGACCTGGCTGAGGATTTCGACGTCCTGATTTTCCCGGACGGGGCGATCCCTGCTCTCCGGCCCGGAGGCGGGGGGCGGTATGGAGGTGGGGGTGGAGCCATTGATCCAGAGAGCATTCCTGCCGAATACCGGGATCGAATGGGAAGCGTGAGCAGCGATGTCACCGTGCCTCAGCTCCGGGCATTCCTGGAGGAAGGCGGTACCATCATTACCCTCGAGGGCTCCACCAGCCTGGGCTACCACCTGGGTCTTCCCATGAAGGACTTCCTCGTCGATGGTGCCGAAGTGCCCCTCCGCCCGGAGGAGTTCTTTGTGCCTGGATCACTCCTGGAGGTGACCCTCCAGAGCGACGCTCCCATCACTCACGGCATGAAAGACCAATTCATCGTCAACTTCGCCCGGAGCCCGGTTTTTGACCTGGATCCGGCAGGGCAGGGCATGCACCCCCTGGCCGTGTTCGAGGACGCGACCCCTCTCCGGAGTGGGTGGGCCTGGGGTCAGGAACACCTAGAAGGTGGGGTGGCCATGGCCGAGGCCGATGTGGGAGAGGGGACTCTTTATCTGTTCGGGCCGCAGGTAACGTACCGAGGACAGACCCACGAAACGTTCCCCCTCTTGTTCAACGGGATATTCCTGAGCACAGCTCGGAACGTCACGTTCCAGTAGGATCGACCGGTGCTTTTGAAGGAAGATATAGGAGAGGATTCATGAAGCGACGGACTTTTTTCAGAAACACGTTTCTTGCCCTCGGGGCCCCTGCGGTTCTGCCGCTTCATGCTAGGGCCGAAGCCCTTCTCACGCCTCGACAACTCCGACAGGAGGGGGACCCGATTCGACTGAGTTCGAACGAGAACCCGCTGGGCATTCCTCCCGCTTCCTCGGAGGCCATTATTGGAGGCCTCGGCGACGGAAACCGTTACCCGGGTGCGTCGAGACAGGCGTTGAGAGCGGCGGTGGCGGAGCGCCACGGTGTCCCGTCCGAAGGGATCGTCCTCGGGAACGGATCTACCGAGATCCTGCAAATGGGTGTTCAGGCCCAGCTCCACCCCGATCTCAGGCTGGTGGCTCCGACGCCAACCTTCGAGGACGTCTTTGAGTACTCCGAGCCCCACCCCTGGATCGACCTGCGTCCTGTCCCGCTCCTTCCGGACCATTCCCACGACTTGACCGCCATGGAGGAGGCTGCAAAGGCGGCACCGGGCCCGGTACTTGTGTATGTCTGCAACCCCAACAACCCCACAGGGTCCCTGACCTCCGTGGACGATGTTGAGAGCCTTATCAAGCGGGCCCCAGAGAACGTCCACTTCCTTGTGGACGAGGCCTACTTCGAGTTCGTGGATTCAGGGGAGTACCGATCCCTGGACAAGCTCGCATTCGAACGACCGAACGTTGTGGTAGCGAGAACCTTCTCAAAGGTCTATGGGATGGCGGGGATCCGCCTGGGTTATGCCATCGCCCATCCGGACACTGCCCGGTCCATTCAGGCCTTTGCGGCCGGGACGAATTGCAACCACCTGGCTCTGGTCGCCGGATTGGCCGCCCTGAAGGACAAGGGTTGGATCCAGAAGAGCGTTGCCGCAAACGCCCAGAGCAGGCGGATCGCCTATGGGGTGTTCGATGAGCTAGGACTGGAGTACCTACCCTCCCACACCAACTTTGTGATGCACCGGATCTCCGGAGACCTCCGCCAATACATCAATCGGATGCGGGATGCCGGGATCAGGGTAGGCCGACCGTTCCCACCCATGCTTGACTTCAACAGGTGCTCCCTGGGCCTGGCGGAGGAGATGGAGAGGCACGCCGAGACTCTCCGGGATTTCCGGAAGAAGGGCTGGGTGTAGTAGGGGCGGTCTGACTCAGCCGGAAAAACCTGCCTCAGCCACGAGGAGCAGAAGGGCCCGCTGGACGGCTTTGTGGCCGTCCTCGTTCACCCACCACTCGTCAGGGGAATGGTTCTGGCCCCCAGAGCCGCCTCGACCAATGGTGACGGCCGGGATCCCCAGCGAGATGGGGATATTTGAGTTCGTGGACGATCGGGACAGGTAGGGCTCCTCATCGAAATAGCGGGCGGCAGACAGGGCCCGCTGAATCAGTGGTGTGGAGGGATCCACCTCCCCAGAAGGCCGGGCCCCGATCCGGTCCGCCTCAACTCGGAGGGCCGGGCCATCCCGCCGGAACTCGTTTTCCTCTTCCAGTCCAAGTTCCACGGCCCGGAGGAGAACCTTCTCGATTTCACCAAGGCTCTCCGGACTCTCCGACCGCATATCCACCTCCATCCACGCTTCGAATGGGATGGAGTTGATGGAAGTTCCTCCCCCGATACGGCCCACATTAAAGCTGGTCCGTGGACCAGTCTGGGTCAGGGCGTCGGCTGCGATGGAAAAATGCCCAATGGCACGCCCCAGAGCGTGGGCAGGGTTCGCCAGCCCAAAAGCGCCCCATGAATGTCCGCCCTCGCCCAAGTAGGTGACCCGATACCGGACCGATCCGAGGGCCATGCTAACCTGCCCGGCCATGCCCCCACCGTCGACCTCGATGAAAGCATCGGTTCGGGGGCCACCGTCACGGAAGAAGTGCTTCACGCCCTTCAGGTCCCCGAGTCCCTCCTCACCCACGCTCCCCAGAAAAATCAGATTGGCGTCTGTGGTGATTTCGGCATCGGCCAGGGCCCTGAGTACCGCCAAAACAACCACCAGGCCCCGGGTGTCGTCGCCAACCCCAGGGGCGAAGAGAGTATCTCCCCGCCTCTCCACCGTCACGTCGGTGCCTTCAGGGAACACCGTGTCGAGGTGAGCCCCCAGGACCACCGTTCTCGCCCCCACACGACCTCGACGAAAAGCGAGAACATTCCCCGCCTCATCCATCTTGACCGAGTCGGCGCCCACCCCCTCCAGCATCTCGCCAAAGGCCCGGGCTCGTTCCGCTTCCAGGAAGGGAGGCGCCGGGATTTCCGTCAGGAAGACCAACTCATCCTGAATCCTGGCGTCCTGAGCTTCGATGATCCGGAAGGCTTCCTGAATTTTCGGATGGTCGGCCAGGTTGGTGATCTCAACGTCTTTGGCCCCCTCCTGAGCGTTCGCTGGTCTCGGTGGTGTCTGGGCTACAACAGTCAAAAGGGCAAGGATCCCGAGACGCCAGACACCTTGAAACCGACGGGTGTGGGGCGGAGAGAAATGACCGAAAAGACCAGACATGAAAGGGAACTCCTGCGGAAAAGTGGACTGGGGCCCCGGGACTCTATGACCGCGCGGGTTGAAAGGCAAACCGAAGGATCGGATTACGGGTTGCGTTGAGAAGGGGTAGGGGCGATGGTTGATGGTTGATGGGTTTCCCATCAGGTCGGCCACCGTGGAGTCGGGATGCGGTTGCGGCCGTTTTTTTTCGCTGGAGGAAGGCGTGAAAACAGGCAGGGAATCCGGAGGGGGACTGAAACTCCTCAACATTCCCAGAAGATTCGTCGAAACCATTGGCCGCACCAGTCGGACCGTCACGGAGCACGCCGGCCAACTGACTCTGCTGCTATGGCAGGTCATCTACGACCTGGTCCGCCTTAGGGTCTCCTATCGGGAAACCATGAGGCAGATCTACGTGATGGGCATCCAAAGCGTCCCCATTGTGATTATTACGGCGATCCTGGCTGGAATCGTCACCAGTCAGCAGGGGGGCTATCAGTTCACAGGAACCATCCCCCTCTACGTAATGGGGAGCATTGTCACCACCAGTGTGATTCTGGAACTGGCCCCGGTTCTCACCGCCATTGTCCTGGTGGGGAGGGTGGGCGCCCGAATCACGGCTGAGGTGGGCACCATGCAGGTTTCAGAACAGATCGATGCCTTCCACTCCGTTGGAAGAGACCCTGTCACCATTCTGGCGGCACCCCGCATCATTGGGGGGGTAATCACGGTCCCGGTCTTAAACGCCATCGCGATCATTGTGGGGCTTTATTCAGGGCTGATCTCTGCCAAGCTGACTCTCGGGATCGGCACGGAAGCCTTTTTTTACGGTGCCCGCCTGTTCTGGCACAACTGGGACCTGCTCTACTCCATGACGAAAGCCACGGCCTTCGGCCTTGCCATCCCGCTCATCTCATCCCACATGGGCTTTAGAACCACCGGGGGTGCCGCCGGGGTCGGGAAGACTACGACCGCATCGGTCATGTTCATGACCCTTACCGTCCTGATCTTGGATGCCCTTTTCCCACCCCTTTTCCTCGACTAGACGCCGGAGGCCAGAACTTTCATGATCCGGTTTCGAAATATCCACAAAGCTTTCGATGCGCCCGTCTTATCCGGTGTGGACCTGACGGTTGATGAGGGGGAGCTTTTCGGACTTTTCGGGCCATCCGGTACCGGGAAGAGCGTTCTTCTAAAGACCACCATTGGCCTCATCACCCCTGATCAGGGTGACGTTTTCCTGAAAGGGGAATCGGTGTTTTTCGGAGACCTGGACGCGTTGGAGCGAGTCAGGAAGCAGGTAGGGTATGTGTTCCAGCAATCGGCCCTCTTCGACTCTTTGAACGTGTACGACAACATCTGCATGGGTATCCCCGAGGGAGAGCTACTTGGCCTGTCCCGTCGTGAAGCCGGGAAACGAGCCTGGGAAGCTCTGGAGATCGTGAATCTCGATCCCGGGGTGGTGCTTTCAAAACTGCCAGCGGAGCTTTCCGGAGGCATGAAGAAGAGGGTGGGAATCGCCCGAGCCATCGTTGGAAAACCGGAGATGCTTCTCTGGGACGAGCCAACGACGGGGCTCGACCCCGTGAACACTGCTGCGGTGGAACGGCTCATCGCCCGCCTTTCCAAGGAGCTTGAGGTCACCTCCATTATCGTCACTCACGACATCGAGGGTGGCCTCCTGATTTGTGATCGGGTAGCCATGCTCACTGGAGGCCGGCTGAAATTCTGTGGCTCCCCCCAGGAGTTTCGAACCAGCCAGGACCCCGTGGTCCAATCATTCGTCAACCGAGCGGGAGCAGAGCATGCTCTCGACCATCAGCTGAACGTGGTATGAATCAAACCGACGAAGCACCCAAAAAGAGCAGTTCGGGACCGACTGACGATGACCTCAAGAGCGCCATTCCCAGAACTCAGAGCCGGCTGGAGTTCAGGGTTGGTATTTTCATGATCCTGGGCATCGCGGGGGTGTTGTTCGCCCTTTTCCTTCTCACCGACCCCAGCACGTTCCGAGGCCGCTACCGGATCTCGTCAGTGGTGGAAGAGGCCGGAGGAATCCGCCGAGGAGACCCGGTTCAGATGCGGGGGGTCAACATTGGAAGGGTTATGGGCTTCGACCTGGGCCCTGAGGGCGTTCGCATCACCCTGGAGATCGAAGGTGAATGGAAGATTCCTGAAGACTCCAGATCCAGGCTGGCTGCCGGGGGACTTCTGGGCGGACGGACCGTAGTGGTCATCGAGGGCACGAGCACGGCGTTGGCTCGGGAAGGGGACGAGATTCCGGGAGAAAATGCGAAGGGAATTCTCGATATGCCCGCCGACCTCGGGAAGGATGCGAAGGACGTCCTGGGCAGAATCCAGGCCCTCCTGGAAGAACCCACAGTGGACGCAATCCAGGGGAGTGCCATTGAACTCCATGGTCTATTGGCCCAACTGTCCACCCTTGCTGAAGAACAGGGAGCGGAGATCGCTCAACTCACTGCGTCGCTGAACCGGACTGCGGAGGGTCTCGAAACGGCTGCAGGATCCGGCGAGGATATCGCCAAAGCTGTGGCCCGGGCCGACTCGGCCCTCATCACCGTAAATCAAACCAGTGAGGTCGTTCTCCGGGCATCCACGGCCCTGGAGGCCATTCTGACCCGGATGGAGGCGGGGGAGGGAACGCTCGGTCAACTCTCCACCAACCCGGCCCTCTACGACACTCTCCTGGAGACCATGGAGACCATTCGGTTCCTGGTCACGGATATCAAGGAGGACCCTAAGAAGTACTTCTCAATCGAGATTTTCTAAAGGGCCATTGCGGCACTCCAGGAGGGTTCCTCGGGGTGTTCCCGTGAGGGCTCAGAGACGGGAAATAAAGAAAGGGAGGGCCACCCAACTTGGGCGGCCCTCCCTTTCTTTTCTCGGGGGCCTTTGACCCGAGGCCGGTTCTTACCAGCCTGGAGCCATGTTGAATCCCCAGTGCCAACCTTTGTCCGGTCGCTGGAAGGGGTAAGCATAGTACGCTTCCAGGATCAGCATGCCGAGAAGGTTGAAACGGGCACCGAAACCCGAAGCCACCATGGGCACTCGGCCCTGGGAATCCCGGTCGAAGCTCCAGTCGACGTCAGCCGCCCCATCCGCGTTATAGGCCACTCCAACGTCGGTGAAAGCGATCAACTCCATCGGGATATATGGGAGGTTGATCAGACCAAGCTGATCGGTTCCAATGAAGGGTACTCGAACCTCCAGGTTGATCACTCCGATTTTCTGGCCAAACATGCGATCGAATACAGCGCACCCCCCGTCCTGGACTCCACCGCATTCTTTGGTTTCAAAACTCTCATAGGCATACCCTCGGATGAGAGTCTCATAGCCAAGGAAGAAGGGGTTGAAATACTGGCTCTGCTCGAACTCCGGCCCGTAGTTGTACCGACCCACATGCATGCCCCTGACTGCCAACGTCATGTTCAGATTTGGGCTGTAGTACCGTCGGAGATCGGCGGTAATGGTCTGATAGTCCACCGTGCCGTGGGTCGTCTCCAGGGCGAACCTGAATCGTCCTCCCCTGACCGGCGATGTGAAAGCCGAGAAGGAGTTGTCACCCACGAAGGCGATGGTGGCATTAAAAAGATTCAGGGGGTCGGGCTCTTGTTCGTCCAGCTGGACACGTTTCATGTCCACCTGGATCCCGTTCTGATAGAGGATCTGGTCTTGTTCGATGTCGTAGGAGTAGCGGCTGACACCCAGGTTGAATTCGATGCGCCGGGTCATGGAAAGAGGGTAGGAGAACAGGCCCGTGGCATTGTTGGAGTAGATTCGGTAGCGCGTCAGGGCGAGGACGTCCCCGACTTGGCCGGCCTCGCCTTGCAGCCAGTTGTAGAACTGATACTGATAGGGAATCCGCGAAATGGCATACCCCCAGTTCCACCGGTTCTCGTTGTTCAGATAAAACACCTGCCCCCCGATGTCCTTGACCGTCCCGGAAGCCGAAATGGCCAAACCAAGCTGCCGGTCACCGAGCATGTCGGAGAAATAGGCTGAGGCGCTTCCGCCGATATAGGTACCGAACTGGTCCGCCCCTACACCCAGGGAGGGCTGCCCAATAAAATCCAACTGAAGGCTGGAGTCGAAGACCTCGGCATTTTCCACCTGATAGTAGTCGGCTGGCGCCAATCCGGTTTCGGGATCGGCCAGGTAGGTGGCAACCACACTGGGGACATCGGGAATCATCGGGGGCAGGTTGCGCCCTGGGCCGGGTTCAGCACGGGCGAAGGTCTCTGCCCTCTGATCCACTTCATCTGCAGTAAGCTTGTAGATGTGGAACTCGAACTCGTCAAACACGGAAAAGGCGATCTCTCCCGACAGTTGAGCAACGGTCATGGCCGGAGCTGCCCAGGAAATGCCGCTCACACCGGTTGCCACATTTGTGATCCGCTCTACACCCCCTGAAGCCATTTCGTACCGATAGATGTTGCTGAACCCATCCACATCCGAGATGAAATAGAGATGCCGACCATCGGGGGAAAACTGGGGGTTGATGTGCTTCACCTTGGGCCCGAAAATGTCCAGGCTCTCTACCTGCCCTGTCTCCAGGTTCAGGGTGGCGAGCTGGAATTTTGCATAGGCCAGTTTGTCGAAGTCCGTGCTGGCGGACCGGTCCGTGGAAAACGCGATCGTCCGCCCGTCCGGAGAGTACGTCGGCTGGAAATCTCCATTTTTGTCGAAAGTGAGCTGTAGGGTCTCTTCGGTATCCACCTCATAGAGGTAGAGGTCGGTGATTCCGCCCTTCGAGCCTGAAAAAATGATGTTCCGGCCGTCCGGCGACCACGACGGGCCCTGAATCGCGCCCATTCCCTCGATGTGGATCTGGTCCTGGATCCTCCCTTTTTCCGAATCCACCAGAACCAACTCATTGTCCCCCTGGGCAAAAACCACATAGGCCAGGCGGGTCCCGTCCCAGGACCAGGATCCTGACGAATCGGTAAACCGGAGAGCGTCGAAGTGGGGGCTGGT
>RCNC010002353.1_pt1 | contig 12615 bp, 8 predicted proteins | sample 2041301 | NCBI WGS metagenome assembly RCNC01 (sample SAMN09708231, study PRJNA481090) | Marine sediment metagenome, whole genome shotgun sequencing project. | biome: marine sediment; feature: ocean; material: sediment; isolation source: Sewage treatment plant 13A marine sediment (STP13A) ... | reverse complement strand
TATAAGGATTTAAAATACTTGTACAACTCCTTCATCCTGGGATGTACTTTGAGACTGGCACTAGTGATAATTTCACCGGTTTCAAGATCTTTCAAAGGATACAGGTAAATTTTCAAATCCTTATAAAAAAGTTTGCCAAAGGCTTCTAGTACTCCTCCGCTTAAATCCCTGTAATATTTTTCATCAAAGATCTGGATAAGGTTGTATACGCCCATGGCCAAGCCCATCCGGGCTTTTGTAAATTCAGAGAAATAATCAACCAGTTTATAATACTCCTGGAAATTGGTGATCATAACCGTTTGACCCAAGGAGCAAAGTAATTCCGCTCTATCTAAAAAGTCTCTTTCGTTAATCTTTCCTTCAGATCTTAGATTCGCCAAAGTAATTTCAAAAATCACGTGAGTGTTCGCTTCTGTAACTCTTTTATCAGAAAAGAACATTTTTTTTGATTCTTCATAAATCTCCATATTCACCCTTGTTACAGGTCGGTAACTACCACGTAAAGCGAGAATGTTTTTTTTGTAAAGTTGCTGTGCAGGCAATAAATTATTTCCTTCCGGCCCAAACATAACAGCGTTGGTCATTCCATTTTTCAGTAAATGCAAGCTCATTAATCTGTTGTCTACATACATAAATCTTGGACCTGAAAAATCAACCATATCAATTTCAATGGTATCATGTCCTATGTTGTCATGGAAGGATTTCAAAAGCTCCTTAGGTTTGTCATTCAAATAAAATGCACCATAAATCAAATTTGCACCCAACATACCTAAAGTTTCTTGTTGCAATCTTGATTCATTCTCTTTGAAGCGAACGTGTAAAACTATTTCGTTGTAATCTTCAAGTGGATCCATCTGGAATCTTATCCCAACCCATCCATGTCCTTTGAAGTTCTTAGCAAAATCAATAGTGGTTACTGTATTGGCATAAGAAAAGAATATTTTGTTAGGATGTTTGTCGCGATCTAAACGGTCTTCAATCAGTTCAACTTCATGATGCAGCATCTTTCTCAAACGAGATTCAGTAACATAGCGCTGATCGGTTTCTATTCCATAGATGGCGTCTGAAAAATCTTTGTCATAAGCTGACATAGCTTTTGCAATAGTGCCTGATGCTCCTCCGGCTCTGAAAAAATGACGTACCGTTTCCTGGCCGGCACCTATTTCTGCAAAAGTACCATAGATATGCTCATTCAAATTAACTTTAAGTGACTTGTGTTTTACTGATAGAACATGTTCTAGTTCTTTATCACCTTTAATAAATGCCATAGCTGAATCTTTTTAAGCAAATATAATCAAGATTTAGGTAAGAATAGTTTTTTGCATTATTATTTATGTCCTCAACTTAAGAGGTGTAAGTCATAAGGTTCGATTATTACATGTTTTTTAATTCGTGTACCAGCTTTGTCAAAACATCTTTGGCATCGCCAAAGAGCATAGAAGTTTTCTGGTTATAGAACAATTCATTCTCAATTCCTGCATAGCCCGGATTCATACTTCGTTTGTTGATAATAATACTTTTTGAATTTTCAACATCAAGAATTGGCATGCCATAAATAGGGCTGGCGGGATCATTGTGAGCAGCAGGGTTAACAACGTCATTTGCTCCAACAACCAATACGGCGTCTGTGTTTTGGAATTCAGAATTGATGTCTTCCATTTCAATCAGTTTGTCGTAATCTACATTGGTTTCGGCTAGTAATACATTCATATGACCAGGCATTCTCCCTGCAACTGGGTGGATGGCATATTTGACTCCAACCCCTTTTTTTTCCAGTAATAATTCAAGTTCATGAATAACATGTTGTGCTTGAGCTACAGCAAGACCGTAGCCAGGAACGATTATAACTTTGTTGGCATAATTTAGCAATATTGCAGCATCGCTGGGTGTTGTTTTCTTGATGGTTCCCAAAATAGATTTGCTGGAGGCATCAGCATCCACCGTACCTTCACCAAAAGCACCAAATATAACACTGGCCAAAGGCCTGTTCATAGCATCACACATTGCAAAAGTTAGAATGGTACCTGCTGAACCTACTAAAATACCACCTGTTAACATGACCATATTTCCGTAGAGGAACCCGCCAAAAGCAGCGGCCAAGCCAGTAAATGAATTGAGTAAGGAAATAACTACCGGCATGTCTGCTCCACCAATAGGCATAACAAATAAGACACCATAGGCAAGGGCTGCAAAAAATATTAAGTAAAGATAAATTTGACTATCAGTACCACTTACAACCATATAAATTCCAAATAGTACAATAGCAGCCAGTATAAAATTATTTAAAATATTATACTTTGGCAAGCGAATTGGTTTATTGAGTGTTCCATTCAGTTTTGCCCAGGCAATCATACTTCCGGAAAAGGAAATGCTACCAATAATTAATCCTGCAACAATGGTTAAAATCGATAATTGTTCTCCTACATAATGATTGAATTCGATCAATCCAATAAGCGCAGCACTTGCTCCCCCCATTCCATTAAATACGGATACGAGTTCGGGCATTTTGGTCATTCCCACTTTTCTGGCAATACCCCATCCTATGATGGTACCAATTAGAATGGCCGCACCAATCAAATAATAAATTATTGAAGCCACTTCTCCTTGGTATAAAAAAATTGTACCAAAAATGGCTAAGGTCATACCAAAGGCCGCAATTAAATTCCCTTTTCGAGCCGTTTCCGGATGCCCGAGCATTTTTAATCCCAAAATAAAAGTAACCGATGCGATCAGATAAATAAACTCAAGGCTGAATATATATTCCATTATTTTTTCTTTTTAAACATTTCCAACATTCGGTCGGTTACTACAAAGCCACCAACCACATTTAGGGTTCCCAGTAATACGGCAACAAAACCAAGTGATAGTCCCAGGATATTATCCGGTTCAGCTCTAAGCATTACCAAAATAGCTCCAATGATTACCACCCCGTGAATTGCATTTGCCCCTGACATCAAAGGGGTATGCAAAACTGCCGGAACGTGCCCAATTACTTCAACACCTACAAAAATCATCAAGATGACAATGTAAATCATTTGAAGGTTTTCACTAATAAATTCAATTAAGACATTCATATTTATTTGTTTTAAGTTTTTCTAATAACACCATCTTTAACGATTAAGGTTTCATCTGTTATTTCATCTTCCAAATCATATTTGAAAGCATTATTCTCAGTGAGAAACATGATGAAATTGAACATGTTTTTGGCATATAGATCACTGGCGTTGGTAGAAACGCTTTCAGGAGCTATGGTTGTCCCAAATATTTTTACGCCATTTTTTACAACAGGTTTATTAAATTTACTAAGTTCACAATTACCACCTTGTGCTGCCGCAAGATCGATTATAACAGCGCCATTTTTCATTTGTTTTACCTGATCTTGAGTTATTAATACTGGTGATTTTCGACCGGGCACCATGGCTGTTGTAATAACAAGATCAGCTTTGAATAAAGATTTATCAACTGCTTCCTTTTGTTTTTTGGCATATTCGGGTGAAGCTGCCTTGGCATAACCCTTTACTGAGTCATCATCATTACCTTCTACAGTAATGAACTTGGCTCCAAGCGACTCAGCTTGCTCTTTGGTTTCCAATCTGATGTCAGTTGCTTCTACTATTGCACCCAAACGTTTAGCCGTGGCAATAGCTTGTAAGCCTGCAACTCCAACACCATATATTAAAACCCTTGAAGGGGTTATAGTACCGGCAGCGGTCATCATTAAAGGGAATATTTTTGTCATTTCATAAGCGCCCTTTATTACCGCCTTATAGCCTGCCAAATTACTTTGAGAGCTCAATACATCCATGTCCTGAGCTCTGGAAATTCGAGGAAGTGCATCCATGGAAAATATGGTCGCTCCTTTATCAGCTATTTGCTTGACGATTTCGGGATGTGACTTATGGAAAAGCTGACATATAAGAATGTGTTTTTTGTCAATTAGTTTTAAGCCATCTTCATCAAATGGATTAATTTTTACAAGAACGTCACATTCTTTATAAACTGCCCCTCTCATTTCAACGGTAGCACCTACTTGTTCATAGTCAGAATTTGTAAATTTTGATGAAGACCCTGCTTCGTCCTCAACGACTACAACAAAGCCATTGTCAACTAGTAGTTTGGCAATTTTTGGAGATATAGAAACTCTTTTTTCGCTCTTTTCGGGCTCCTTTAACACACCTATTTTCATGTTTTTCATTTTGATTTGAGGATAAATTTAGAATTTAAATAAAGTCTAAATACTGATTTAAATCACTTTGTGACAAAGTAAACCAAAATAATTTAAAATGAAAATATATGCAGAAGACTAAAGAATTTTCATACTGAAATTGGAATGAATTATTGTTTGTCTATTATGCGTTATTCTGGTCTGATCTTTAAGAATTATGCGTATTAAATGTTAAATTAGCAGGAAATTATTTTCGCATGAAAATCACCTTTTTAGGTACTGGAACTTCGCAAGGAATTCCGGTTATAGGTTCCAAACACGAAGTTTGTTTGTCGAAAGATTTAAAAGATAAAAGATTGCGCAGTTCAATTTTGTTGGAGTGGGATAAAGGGTCCTATGTGATTGATTGCGGACCGGATTTTCGACAACAAATATTGAGAGTTGGTCTTGATCATTTAAGTGGCATTTTGTTCACACACTTTCACGCCGACCATACTGCTGGTTTGGATGATGTAAGACCTTTTTCCCAACGATATGGAGAAGTTCAATTTTACTGTGATCAAGCGGTTTCGGCAAATCTTAAGGAAAGATTTGCTTATATTTTTGCAACAGAAGGTCGATATGCAGGAGCTCCTAAGGTTTTTTTGAATGTGATTGGCGAGAATCCGTTTGAACTATCCGGGAAAAAAGTTATTCCGATAGAAGTGATGCATGGTAACTTAAAAATATTGGCGTATCGAATAGACAATATGGCCTATATAACCGATGCGAAAAATATTGAGGAAAAGGAAATGAAAAAGTTAAGTAACCTGGAGGTACTTATTGTCAATGCCCTTAGAATTGAACCTCATCCTACACATTTTAATTTAGAGGAAGCCCTGGAGTTTATTGCAAAGGTTAAGCCTAAAAGAGCTTATTTGACCCATATCAGTAGCCGTCTTGGATTTCACAAGAAGGTATCTGAACAATTACCCGAAAATGTATTTCTTGCTTTTGACGGCCTTGAATTAAATCTTTAAATAAGGAAGCTATCATATAATTCAAGTGCGCAACATCAATTCTATAGGTTTAAATTTTCTCAAAATCAACCGCAACCACTTTATACTCAGGAGTCATGGTGTATTCGTCACCAACATTTCCGGTGATCATGTTGATAAAAACATCGGGTTGATGGAATGTAGTTCTTACCACTCCTGGTTTTACAAGATAAGTGAGTTTAACAGGAATATTAACGCTTCCGCGATCTGAGAAAATTCTCACCATATCATTTGCACCTATTTCCTTTGACGCAGCGTCTAACGGATTGATCTCTAAATAATCCATGGGAGACAATTCCTGATTGTCAGTTCTTCTGGTCATGGTTCCGGCGTTATAATGTTCCAGTTGTCTCGCTGTTGTGAGAATAAATGGATATTGCTTTCGATGTTCTACTAATTCAGGGGTCTCTTCAAAATCAAAATGATGAAATCTTCCCTTTCCTCTTTTAAAATCTCCATCTTTATGCAGAATTTGTGTATCCTGTCCTTCCTGTAAAACGGGCCATTGTAAACCATTCTGCCCTAATCCTTCCCAGGATATTCCTTTCATAAACGGGATTACATCAGCAATTTCGTCAAGAATCTTTTCAGCTTCATATAGCCGCCCTGTGGGTTGTTCATAACCCAGTTTATACATCATGTCAATGATCATCTGTCCATCGGATTTGGTGTTACCGATAGGCTCTACCACTTTATTTACCCTTTGAACCCGTCTTTCCCCGTTGGTAAAAGTGCCGTTCTTTTCAAAATAGGAACTTGCCGGTAGCACCACATCTGCTATTTCGGCAGTTGCAGACATGAATAATTCTTGAACAATTAAGATATCCAATTGTTCCATGGCCTTTCTAATATGTAAGGTGTTAGGGTCGGTCATCAAAGTATCTTCTCCCATGATCCATAGGGCTTTGAATTTACCTCCAATAGCGGCATCAAGCATTTCAGGAATTTTGAGCCCTTCCTTCTCAGGCATATGAGGGATACCATATTTCTCTGCATAAAATTGTTGGAATTCAAGATTATTTACATCCTTATAACCTGCGCCCTGATGGGGTTGAACTCCCATGTCTGCAGCTCCCTGTACATTATTCTGGCCCCTAAGAGGATTGAGGCCCACTCCTGGTCTTCCAATATTTCCTGTCATCATGGCTATATTAGACAGTAACATTACAGTTTTACTTCCTTGAAAATGTTCGGTTACACCTAGACCATGAAACTCCATGGCATTATTTGCCGAGGCATATGCGCAGGCTGCTTTTTTGACCAGGTCTTTTGAAACTCCTGTGAGCAACTCCAATTCGTCCATGTCAAGAGAAAGAACGTGTTCTTTAAATGCACCATATTGTTCAGTAAATTTGTTTATGAATTCATTTTTGACCAAGCCTTCCACAACAATATAATGTGCCATCATATTCAATATGGCTACATTGGTCCCAGGTCTTAATTGAAGGTGGTATTGGGCCAAGTTGGCAAGACTAGTCTTAACAGGATCAACCACTATACTGGTGACACCCTTCATAAAAAGTTGTTTTATTCGTGCTCCTGTAACCGGATGTGCTTCGGTAGGGTTTGCTCCGAAAAGAAATATACAATCTGTTTGACTAAGGTCGACAATAGAATTGGTGGCTGCCCCGGTTCCAAAGGCCTTTTGCATGCCATAAGCTGTTGGTGCGTGGCAAACACGAGCGCATCCATCAATATTGTTTGTATTTAAAGCAACCCTTGTCATTTTTTGCATCAGGTAGTTTTCTTCATTGGTGGCTCTTGAAGAAGATATGCACCCAATGGCATTGGATCCATATTCATTTTTGACCTTTAGTAATTTTTCGGTCATGAAATCGTATGCTTGCTCCCAGGTAGCCACTTCAAACTTCCCATTTCTTTTAATCAGTGGATCTGTCAAGCGATCAGGATGGTTATAAAACTGAAAGGCAAACCTTCCTTTTAAACAGGTATGCCCTTCATTTACTTCTGCAGTAACTGGGGCTTGTATACCCCTGATTTTTCCATTGATAACTGAAACATCAAGTTGACAACCAACACCACAATAAGTACAGGTTGTTCTGGTTATTTCATCCGGGATAAGGGTCTTGGTTTCAAACTTGTCTGACAAAGCTTCAGTTGGACAGGTTTGAACACAGGCACCACAAGAAACACAGGCCGACAGATTGAAATTGGTATCAAATCCTTTGATAATATTTGTGGCAAATCCTCTGCCACTCATTCCTAAAACCATTTCTCCTTGAATCTCTTCGCAGGCTCTTACACATCGGTAACAGTTTATGCATTGAGACAGGTCGGATTTTATATATGGATGGGAATTATCCTTTTCAAGTTGCAGATGATCCTCGCCCTTCGGATAACGCACGTTGGGTATTCCAATCTCGGCGATTGTTTGTTGAAATTCGGTTGGCTTCTTTCCTGCTTCAGGAAAAACTTTATCAGATGGGTAATCAGTTAAAACCAATTCTACAATATTTTTTCTCAATCTAACGATCCTATCCGTTTGATGGTAAACAAATGCATTTTCAAAAACAGGTGTATGGCAGGAAGCCATTATTTTTGATGGACCATTTTTCTCTCTCGCGACCTCAACTGAACAAACACGACAGGACCCGAAGTTGTCGAGTCGGTCATCCTGGCACATGGTAGGTATAGCCGAAGTGTTTTCAACCCTGCGAACAAATTCTAAAATAGTCTCATTTTCTATGGCCTGGTAGGCGATGTCGTTTAAATATACTCTCATTATGAATTTTTAGGATTGAAAAATACTTTGAGTTCTTCGTTAAAATACGCTAAGGCGTTCTTAAGGGGTAAAGGAACTCCACCTCCTAAAGCGCATAAGGAGCCGATCTCCAAAGTTTCGATCAGATCATCGAATAGTTGCGGATCGATCTTATAATCTTCGTTTTGTGCCTTTTGCAGCATTTCGAAACCTCGATGAGACCCAATTCGGCACGGGTAACATTTACCACAACTTTCTTCAGCCGTGAACTCCAAAAGGTGTTCAAGAAATTTAATCATTGGAAAATCCTTGGGAATCGAAACAACGCTGGCATGGCCCAATAAAAATCCGGCCTGACTTAAAGATTCAAAATCAAGAGTAAGATCATTTATTTTTTTCATGGGGACAATTCCTCCTAAAGGTCCACCAATTTGAAAGCCTTTAATTGCATCCTTATATCCTTTTCCAAATTCTGTGAAAATTTTTAATAGGGGAGTACCCATTTCTATTTCAAAAATGCCGGGCCGCTTAAAGAAACTATCCAAAGAAACCAATTTTGTACCGGATGATTGATCAGTTCCAAGTGCGGCGAATGATTCTCCTCCCTTATCAAGGATCCAATGAATATTGGCGAAGGTTTCAACATTACTCAAAACTGTGGGTTTTCCAAACAATCCGTATTGTGCCGGATAGGGAGGTCTTACCCTTACCTCAGGTCTCAATCCTTCAATTGAATTTAAAAGGGCTGTTTCTTCACCACATACGTAGCTGCCCTGACCTTTGATAATCTTAAATTTGAAGCCTTTGAGCAAGTTGTTTTTATCGAGATATTCAATAGCCTGGTTTATGGAAGCCACAGAGTGAGGATATTCACCCCTAATGTACAACACACCTGTATCAGCTCCTACGCAAATTCCGGAAAGGTACATCCCGAATAAAACCTTATAAGGTTGATGTTCCATAAGGTACATATCGCTATATGCGCCCGGATCTCCTTCATCAGCGTTGCAAACAATATATTTCTGTTTATTTAATTCCTTGAAAACCGCGTCAAGTTTAAACCAAAAAGGAAAGCCTGCGCCTCCTCGGCCTCTCAGTTTTGAGGTTTTTAATTTTTGTATGATCTCATTTTTTTTATCCATAAAATCATCAGCCAGATCAAAGAATTTTTCTACATCTTCAAGCTTAGAGGTCAGGATAGGTGTTGTATTACAGTCGACGATATAATTGTTTTCAAAGCTTAAGGGATCTTGATCATCTTTAAGAATTTGAAGGAGAGATGCCTCTGAATTCAGGGTATATGTTTTGTTGTTGTGCATTACTGCTCCATTCGAATGACAGCGTCCTACACAGGCAACATGACCTATTTCATCAGCATCAAAGTGCTTTGATATTATTGTTTTAACTTTATCCTGTGAGTTCGCTACCATACAGGCCGTACCATTGCATACCCTGATTTTTTTAGATCTGTTCTCTGGTTTTATGAAATCATAAAATGAAGCCGTCCCAAAGATGACAGAATCGTCTAATATAAATTGTTTGGCCAAGTTATGAAACGCTTCTTCCTCGCTGTTATTTTCAGATAAATCAGCAATTTTTTCGAATAAATTATTTTCCAAACCTTTTCTAGAAGACAGGGTGCGAATATTTTTATTAGCCATAGATTTAATAGTATTTAATTAAAATAAATTTACTAAAATAATTGAGGTACTGTGTCAGGTCAGTGTTAAACTTTTACACAGTGAATAACCAGGGCCTGATTTTCTGGACCGGTTGTAAAAAAAAGATAATCGGAACCGCCCTCTTTTATCTTGGTTCTTTTTCTGATTTCCGCCACCGTTTCATGAAAATTTCGGGTCGTAATATTGGCTTTTTTTATAGGAAATCTTTGTTTCATTTCTTTGGGGTTATATTTTAAACAGGATATGACCTTGAACTTTCTTCCAGGAAAACCAATCATGTTATCGGATGTGTATAAATGACTATTAGGGTGTAATTTAAATACATTTAATTCATGTGACACATCATTAAATAAACCGGCTTTTAGGATAGCGGAATTGGGTTCATAAAGATAAGTTTTGGGCGATGAATAGTTTGCAGAAACGCAAGAAGGGAAAACGGCTTCAAAAATATCCTCACCAATTTTATTAAAATTAATGGTTTTTATTTTTACTGGGCCTCCGTAATCTTTTTCAAGGATAATAAGTAATTCCTTTACTTCGTTCAAACTGGACACAACATGAATTTCTTTAACGAATTTAAGGTCGCTGACTACTGAATGAATATCCAGAATTGGGGACAACTTGATCAAAACGTGATCCGCTTTGCTAAGCAAGAGATCAAGATGAACCACAACATTTGGCAGGCATTCGTCCAATAAAAAAACTTTTCCTTTGAGATCATTTCTTCTGGAAGGATCTACATAAAGCCAATCAAACTTGTGGGTTGTTGATTGTAAAAAAGTAATACCATCTAAGGGCAGACAATTGATATGTTTTAATCCAAAAACATGAAAATTATGCGCTGCTATTTCTGATAATTCAGAATCAATTTCGCAATGGGTTAACTGATCAACTTTATGTGATAAAAAAAAGCTGTCAACGCCAAGACCTCCAGTTAGATCTATAAGGGTTTTTCCTGCAACCAAGTTAGCCTTGTATCCAGCTGTTATTTCCGACGAAGTTTGTTCTATATTAATGGGTTTTGGATAGTAAATACCCTCCGTTAAGAACCAGCTAGGTAGTTTGTTTCTACATTTAGATTTTGATATGATTTGATTCGCCAAAACCTGAATTTTTATATCCGGAAACGGAGAACCTTTTAAAACCAGACTTGGAATGTCTGTTTTTAAATTATTATTTATAAAGGATTGTACGTCATTATGTAAAAGGTTTTTATCCAAAACTAGTCTAAACCTTTGGTGATGGACTTTACAAATGAGTTGTCAGATAAGAACTCTTTCAAGACAACTTTGATCACTGTATATAATGGAACAGCAAAGATCATTCCTGTAACTCCTAAAAGATATCCTGCCGCAACTATTACCAAAAATATTTCCAGGGGGTGGGATTTCACGCTCTTAGAGAAAATAATGGGTTGGCTGAAAAAATTATCTACTAGCTGAGCAAATATATAACCCATAATAACATAAGTTGTCACGGGTATAATATGGGTTTGAAAATCGTATTCCAGACTACTTGTCATTGTCAAGAGTATCATAAGAACGCCTCCGATTATCGGACCCAAGTAGGGTATTAAATTCAATAAGGCGCATAAAAATGCAATCACAACGGCACTCCTAATATCGAAAATCAATAAGGTGACTGAATAAATAGCGAATAAAATTGAAATTTGAATGATCAGTCCTATAAAATACCTTGACAACAAATCATTGATTTTCTTCAAAGAGTTTAAGGTTTTATGTTCGTTTCTATGAGGCGTGATAAAAACGAAAAAATTCTGTAATAAATTTCTATCCATCAGAAAAAAGAAGGTGATAAATAATACGGAAAATAGACCCATGCTAAAAGTTCCAACTACACTCATCAGTGAATTAAGTAAACTAGGAATAGATGAGATATTGGAAGTGAGGTCTATATTTTTCAGCTCTCCAAAAAGGTTAATCTTTCTAGAGGCAAAAAACAAATCTATTTCCTGGAATAAATTTAGAATTCTATTCCTTAGCTCATCAGTATTGAGCAGAGAAATATTATGCCCTTGTTCTTGTACCAAAGGTATAAACATTGAGATGATACCCAGAATAGCCAATAAAAAAATGATCATTGTACTTATAACAGCAATAACATTGGGAAACTTCAGTTTTTTGGTCAAAAGGGCTACTATTGGTCGACCAATAAGAGATAATACAATGGCTAAAACCAAATAGATAATGACACTTTGTAATTTATAAAGAAGAAAAATGAGCAATAAAACACCGGTGACAATGGCCAGCGCTCTTAAAATACCATTAGCAATGATTTTTGATTCCATTTTATTGATTTGGTCGTCTTAAAACAAGTACCGTAAATATAGAAATATTTAAAAGAAGAAAACAAGCCTGCGCTTTTATTCTGCTCGTTTAAGCATCATGACTTCCTTCTCTCCTTCATAAAAGAAAAGATTTTTCTTTAATTCAAACCTCAGCTTCTTGTCTACAAAAGACTTGGTAATTATTGAACTTGTATCCATATTAGGACATGCCATCATGGTTCCTGCTATCATTCCAAAGATGATTTCATTGTCTTGAAATTCTACTTTTCCATTAAAAAGATTACAACCATCATTGCCAGAAACCGACCCCTTGTAAATATCTATGCTAAGTTCCGGTAATTTAATTAATTGCAGCTTGTCAATTGCCAATGAATCCGCTTTGACGATTATCCACTTTCCATCTAATCTTGGATCAGGAACAAAGTTGCCACAACCTTTATATGTATAGAATTCTTTTTTGCCTTTTAGCTTAATCTGACCTGATACACTATGGGAAAATGAATCATCTGACATTGTATCTCCACATTTTTCTTTTGATAAAGTGATGATCATCTCGCCCTGATCATTGGAAGACCTGTAAGTAATGCTTTTTGTATCAATCGAGGCCAGTCTCGAAATTGAAGTGGCAGTATATTGTTTATTGTCGCCAGATTTAAACAAAACACTTTTGTCTTTATTGATATTGATGGACCATGATGGTT
>RCNC010002352.1_pt1 | contig 12615 bp, 9 predicted proteins | sample 2041301 | NCBI WGS metagenome assembly RCNC01 (sample SAMN09708231, study PRJNA481090) | Marine sediment metagenome, whole genome shotgun sequencing project. | biome: marine sediment; feature: ocean; material: sediment; isolation source: Sewage treatment plant 13A marine sediment (STP13A) ... | reverse complement strand
CCCAGGTATTCATCCGCCTTTTGCCAGTCCCCCGTCTCCAATCCTTCCCTGACCCCTTCCAGGTAAAGCTGGGTAATGTTTACTGCGAAGAGGGAATCCTCACCGGTGTAGATGGCAGGGATTGTATTGGGACTGTGCCAGGTATGGTTGGGATCATCCCTGTCCGGAAGGATACGGAGCAGGTTGCCCGAATACATCATGTAACATATGTTCATCCGCTCGTCAACCCTGAGCATCTCTGTATCGAATTTGGACCGTTCCGATGATTTTTTGCGGTGTGCATCGCCAACATCCTCTCCAATGATATATGCACCTTCTTTACCGGCATCAAAAAATTGGAGGAATGAAGCATGTTTTTTCTGGATATTCAGGATTTTGCCAACTTCCGGATGAGAAACCTTTACCATGGGTATGTTCTGCCACCTGATGGGATCTGCCATCATGCCCAGCAGGACCTGTTCGGGATTCAATCCCTCCAGCCTGGTTCGGCGTGAAACCTTTCGCAAGACTTCTGATGCCATTGTATTCATCGGTTTTACCCTCCCCTGGTAATCCTGTACCAATAATTCACCGAATGCCTTCGCATGTAAAGCAGGGACCTCATGTTTCTCTTCCTCACTTAAATCCTGTGCCAGGGCCGGAACACCTGAAATGAAAAGTCCAATGCTAACAGCCAGGATGATCATGGCCGCTTTGCCTGGATTCCCTGTTTCGGCGAGCTGCCTGCTGAGTTTCCGGAACCTGCTGCTGGGATTAAAAAGGCTGAGCAGTATGCCCAGGAAGAGCAAGGCATATCCGGCATAGGTGACATTGGTCCCCAGCCTGTCCCTGTTAACAGACAAAACTGTACCTCTTTCATCTGTATCATAGGATGACTGGTAAAACCTGTATCCCCGGTAGGAGAGGATATGATTCATATAGATCCTGTGGCTGGCTGTCAGTCCCTTCTCCTGGTCTTCAAGCATCACCAGGCTCTCAAAGGAGGATGGACTGTCAGAGCCGGGATACCTTTCCAGGATGAAGTCCTCAAGGGCCAGTGAAAATGGTAAAAGCCGTGAGATGGATCCATATGAAAGCAACACTTCTTTCTCTGCTATCGAAACCTGTTTTGGTTCCCCCTGTATTCCCTTGCCTCCCCAGACGGTAATGTCCCTGGATACTGAACCTGTCTTAAGTCTTAATGACAGGGCTGTTCTCCCCGATCCTTCTTCTTCCGATGTTCTCAAGGCAAGTACTTCCCCCTGCGGTTCATATTCAGACAGTACCAGGCTGACATTACCAAATGAATAGACCCTCAATGGATGGAAAGGATGCCAGGTATCTGCAGCTAAATCTCTTTTAGTTTGGTCCGTCATGCTAAACAGGCTGACAGGGTGGGGGGCAATAAAGACAAGGGAATCTCCATCCATCCTTATCCGAACACCCTCTGAGGCTTGCTTATTGAAATGAAATAACTGACCTCCTATCCATTTACTCTCCTCACCCATGAAGGCATAGTAATCCCTTCCCATAGCAGATGATGTGACCAGTATAATGGCAGGGTCTCCTCCGTGGACAGCTCTGACAGTCGGCCTTGCCTGGGTTATATGATCGAGGTAGTGTACCCTCAGGGGACTGGTTTTTGTGGGAACCTTAAGTAATTTACCCGGGTTCCTGATCCCTGACAGGAAAAATGGCCTGGAAGCCTGGAAGGTGGCTTCATCATCCAGTACCTGAACCCGTAGATAGGCTTCGTCTGAAATGACGGTAGATGATTTTTGCCCTTCCCTGATGTGGATAAGTCCCGTAAAACCAAGATACCTGGTGATGCCTGCTCCGGCCAGGATCAATAGAAATGAGAGGTGAAAAACAAGGATGGTCAGTTTGCTTTTTCTGACGACCCTGTAGATGATCATGCTGCCAAGCAGGTTAATGCTACCCAGCAGGAACAACAATTCAAACCATGTGGCGTTGTAAATATGGGACCTGGCAGTTTCCGGCCCAAAATCATTCTCTACAAAAGTGGCCACCGCAATACTGACGGCCAGGGCCACAAGGATCAGTCCCATGAGGCGAAATGAAAAGAATATATGCAGGATTTTTTTCAAAGATTGTTAATTTTGAGCCCACAAATTTAAGGAGAAAAATATCTTATTCTGTTATATTCACCCAAATTTTTCAGTTTAAATTATTTTGTAACGAATACCTGTATTATTCGTCATATACTTAAAGAGCCATGTATCAATCCGTACATCTACTGTTCAAATATGATACACAAAATAATTAAAGCACAAATGTTAAATCAGGTTAACTATCAAATAATAAGTCTGTTGATCTATTTGGCACTATATATGGAAGTAAAAACTCAAGTCAAAACCTAATAATATCCGGCACTATGGTAATTCCCCTAAAAGCAAACGAAGTTGTCATCAAAGCTGGTGATTCATCATATTTAGACGACTGTGAAAAGATTTGCGGCAAGCTTATCCTGACAAATCAGCGAATATATTTTATTACCTCCAATGGCCATGCAGAAAAATATGACCAGGAGATTCTTCCATCTGATATCAAGGAGGTCATTTTCTTCAATATCAAGAGGTTCCTGCCCAATGGATTAAATGTAGTCCTGAAGAGCGGAGAAGAGAGAAAATTCTCTCTCAAGAAGCGCAATGAGATTGGTGAGATGATCAATAAGATGTATTAAACGCCAAAGAGGTAACCTTCCTTCCTTTTTCTTCGTAAATATCTGCTGTAACAATTTATAGAGCTTAATTTAAGATTTTGGAACCTGCCAATGTTATAGGCATGTTCTATATTGTTATAGTATGAAAAAGATATTCCTGATCATTGCAGCCTTCCTTATGCTGTCAGTCCCCAGCTACAGCCAGATGGGGAAACGGGTAAAGCTCACTGAGTTCCAGTTTGGGATCGGACCTGCCTTCCTTTTTGGGGACGTAGGTGATCTGGGCATTGGGGGCAATGTGGCCATTGGGTTCAGGCGAATGCTGGATGCCCATTTTGCTGTTAAAGCAAATGTTAATGTCGGGTTGATATTTGGTGAAGACAATACCGAGAGGGCAATGAAATATTATTCATTCATGGTGGAACCAACCGGGCAGATAGAGTATTATTTCCTTACAGAGGGAAGGGGGTTTGGCTCAACACGGCATATGAGGTATAAACCGATTATCAGGCCTTATTTCTATGCTGGTGGAGGACCATTGTTCTTTTTTCCCAGCCATTACCATGAAGATGCTGTGGAACTTGATAGTTTCAGTAATTATACACTTATCCTTATTGGTGGTATTGGCCTGAGACACCGGATCAATGCAGATTGGTTCTGGGGTTTCCAGGTAGGCGGCAGGCTTTCTACCAATGATTATCTGGACGGATATTCACCAAAGGCTTCTACCTCAAACGATGCCTATATCATGACCCAATTCTTCCTCTCTTACAGGTTCTGATCTTTGTCATCCCCTACCTTATTTCACCGAAAACTTAAATACAGTCAGTGTAAAGTATTCTTCTCCGGGCCTCAGTACGGTACTGGGAAAGTCTGGCTGGTTGGGAGAATCCGGGTAATGTTGCGTTTCCAGGCACAGCCCGGTCCGGCGTTCATAAGCTGCACCAGATTTACCGACCTGCGAACCATTCAGGAAGTTGCCTATATATAGCTGGACACCGGGTTCCGTCGTGAGTACTTCCATAAACCGGCCTGTTTCCTCACAATAAACTGTAGCACATAGTTCCAGTCCATCTTTTTCCTTGTTGATCACCCAGCAATGGTCATAACCATTTCCTACTACCAGTTGTTCAAAATCTTCGTTTACACGTGAACCAATCTTAGCAGGGCTTGTGAAATCCATAGGCGTGCCTTTCACAGGAGCAATTTCACCTGTAGGAATGGAACGCTCATCGATAGGTATAAAATGGTCTGCCTTCATCATCAGTTCATGGTCCAGTATGTTTCCCTTTCCTTCCCCGAGCAGGTTGAAATAGGTATGCTGGGTGAGATTGATCACGGTCGGGGCATCGGTAACTGCCCTGTAGCCCACTTCCAGTTCATTTTCGTCCGTAAGCACGTATTCGACCATAACATCGAGGGTACCAGGATATCCCATATCCCCATCCGGACTTTTAAGTCCCAGTGTAATGGCATTATCAGAGACGCCAACAACATCCCATACCAGTTCACCAAATCCCTTTTTTCCACCATGGAGCTGGTTGTTATTATTGTCCTCATTGATAGGCAGGTCATAGGTTTTCCCGTCGAGGGAGAATTTCCCCCCGTCTATCCTGTTCCCGAATCTTCCCACTACCGCGCCAAAATTGGGGTCGCCAGCCATTCCGTAAGGCCCCACTTCATTGTATCCCAGTGCAATATCATCCATTATACCATCCCTGTCAGGTGCCAGGATAGCAACGATGACAGCCCCGAAATTGGTGACATATACTTCCATGCCACTGGCGTTGCTGAGCTTATACAGGCCTGTTTCCTTCCCATTTATGGTTTTTTGGAAACCGGCCGGATCGAGGAACATTCCGGCGCTTTCCAATTCGCTGGCCTTGTCTACCAATCCCTGTTTTGTTTTGGATTGTTTACAGGCAACTGAAGAGCATAGCAGCATGACCAAAATTACCCAATTTAATGCTTTCATTGTTTTATTGATTTAGGTTAACAAATTAATGATCTACTCCTTTTTCGCCTGCTTCTATCCTTACGGTAAGGAAATTTTCCCTGGGGGGCAGGGGACAGGTAGCATATGCTGTAAAAGCACAGGGAGGATTAAAAGCCTTGTTAAAATCGATGATTACCAGTCCCCGTTTATCTGGCCTGTCCAGGTACAGAAAACGTCCGCCTCCATATGTCTCCAGGGCACTTGTCCCATCTGCAAAAATGACGAAAAGTTTCTTTCCCGCAGCTACGGGGTAAAATTCTTGTTGTACACCATTGACATTGAAGCGTAGTATACCCGGACACATATTCTTTTCCACCGTACCGATGATGGTTGGAATAAGTAGTTCCCTGGGTTCCTCATATTCTTCGAATGTTGCCTCGATCTTCCAGGCAGGATCGGCAGGGTAACTTTCTATATGTGTCAATTGATTTATGGAAGGATGTTCATAATCACGCAGGCGAATGCCAAACTGATCCCCGCGTTCAATGATGAACCATGCAAGGCTGCCTGATTCCAGCAGGGTTGGTTTCCCTGTTTTGTCTGTATCTATTTCGAGTTCCTCAATGGGTTTTCCATCCATAAGGACTCCAGCGCCGGGCTCAGGGATAAAACTGACCTGCCCGTTCCTGAGCATATATTTCCCCATTCGTGGAGGGGCCTTTTCCGGATAAATAATACTGTTGGAAGGGTGAGATCCGATGGTGTTAACCCCTTCCTCCAGCCAGAAAAGCCCGGCAAGATTCAGCCATCCATTTTCTGATTTTAAGCGTCCAAGGCGCTTTTCCTTCCATCTTTTGATTTCTTTAGAATAGGCATCATTCGAACTATCCCCATTCAGGTTACAGGCATTCAGGGTGAGTAAGATCATAAATAGTTGAGAGACAATTCTCATTTTTAGGTGATTCATATAAAATTCCAAATATAGGGAAAAACACGGTTTTGGAGGAGCTTTAATGGTGGTGACTTAAAGGATGGGGCAAATTGATGATTCCTGGTACTACATCATCGGGAATTATTTCTATTTTTAAGGTTTCAATGTAAAATCTGCACTTCTATTAACCAATTGCTAAACCTATGGAAACCTCTTTCAATCTGGGCTGGATAGACTATACCATTATGGTGGTCTATTTTGCATTTGTACTGGGGATAGGATGGACGCTGAAGCGGTACATGAAATCTTCTACAGATTTCCTGGAAGCCGGCCGCTCCATTCCGGCATGGATCACAGGGCTTGCCTTTATTGCCACCAACCTTGGTGCGTTGGAGGTAATCGGGATGGCTGCTTCGGGAGCCAAATACGGGATGGCCACAGTACATTTTTACTGGATAGGCGCCATCCCGGCAATGATCTTCCTGGCCATATTCATGATGCCGTTTTATTATGGTTCAAAGGCAAGGTCGGTCCCGGAATACCTGAAACTGAGGTTTGACGAAAAAACCAGGGGATTCAATGCATTTTCATTTGCCGTTATGACCATTTTTGCCTCGGGCATCTCCATGTATGCCCTGGCATTGCTGATGGAAACCTTGCTTGGATGGGATTTTGATATGAGCCTTCTGATATCTGCTGTGGTTGTACTTGTTTATGTCTATCTGGGTGGACTTACATCTGCTATTTATAATGAGGTTCTGCAGTTTTTCCTGATAGTAGTCGGTTTTACGCCGCTGGTGATATTAGGACTGATTAATATCGGCGGATGGGAAGGGCTTACTGAAACCCTGGGTGATGTGGCCGTCAGGAATGGTTACGAACCGGGCGCCTGGACCAATTCGTGGAAATATATGGGAAGCCCGGACGACAACCCCATGGGCATAGAATGGTTCGGGATCCTAGTGGGCCTTGGATTTGTATTATCCTTCGGTTACTGGTGCACTAATTTCCTGGTGGTCCAGCGTGCCATGGCTGCAGATTCTATGGCTGGTGCCCGTAAAACTCCCCTTATCGGTGCTTTCCCAAAAATGCTTCTTCCGGCCCTGGTGATCATACCTGGTATGATAGCCATTGCCTTGACCGCCATCCCGGAAGCGGGCTTTGAAATCCCGGTGAAAGGCAACAGCTACGATTATGATAAAGTGATCCCGGTTCTGCTCGGGCATTATTTCCCGACGGGTGTATTGGGACTCGGACTCACAGCATTGATGGCATCTTTTATGTCGGGGATGGCCGGGAATGTAACTGCGTTTAACACGGTTTGGACCTATGATATCTACCAGAGCTATATCAACAAGCATAAATCAGACAAGCATTACCTGCGGGTAGGCCAGCTGACCACCATTTTTGGCGTGCTTGTAAGTATTGGTGCGGCTTATATGGCCAGGTCCTTTAATAATGTAATGGATTTCCTGCAGCTCATATTTGCCTTTATCAATGCCCCGCTGTTTGCCACCTTCCTGCTGGGAATGTTCTGGAAGCGGAGCACGGGGCATGGCGCTTTTCTTGGCCTGGTCTCCGGAACACTGGCTGCCTCATTTCATCATGGATTAACGGCTCCGGCCGGTGCGGATACCCTCATCAAGGGGGGCTGGCTGGGTCAAGTGGTACATACCTATCCGAGTGAGATGGCACAGAACTTCTGGACAGCCATCTATGCATTTACAGCTGCCTTTGTCATAACGGTAATCATCTCCCTGATGACCAAAAAGATAAAGACAGATGAAGAGTTGAAGGGACTTGTATACTCCCTTACTCCGAGGATAGTGGAAGAGGGTGTTGTTTGGTACAAGCGTCCTGCTCCCCTGGCTATAATAGTTGGTATAATAGCCATCATTTTAAGTTTATTATTCTGGTAAAATATTAAGATATGGGATTAGACATAAAAGTTCCGATTGGTTTGATGTTCATCATCCTGGGTCTGTTGTTAACCATTTTTGGACTGGCCACAGCCGGTAATACAGAAATGTATGAGCGGTCCCTCGACATCAACATCAACCTGTGGACAGGTGCAGCCATGCTGGTTATAGGCATCATTATGCTGGCTTCTTCAAAGTTGAAACCTGCCAAGGATAAGTAGGTATCACCCAGCCTGGAGATCTTCTTTTATGGATGAGCATTTCAGATGCAATATGACAAATTTGTGTTGTTTTAAGTGTGTGGCTAACATTTAAAATTCATATATTTATCTTTCATTACTAACCAACACTGACACAAAGGTATGACCACTAACCAGATGGGGCAGACCGAAAAGAAGTATTATACACAGTTTGCCAAGATCCATGTTGCAGTAGATTGTATCATTTTTGGCTTTTTGGAGAATCAGCTTAAAATCTTACTGCTTAAAAGAAATTTTGAACCAGGCATGGGCAAATTGTCGCTGATCGGCGGATTTGTAAAGGAGGAAGAAAGTCTTGATGATGCAGCCGCACGCATCCTTTATGACCTTACAGGGCTTAAAAATGTTTTCCTTGAGCAATTATATAGCCATGGTAAGATTGATCGTGACCCGGGTGAACGGGTTATCTCCGTTTCCTATTATGCGCTTCTCAAGGTGCAGGACCTGGATCATGACCATGTCAAGAAACACGGGGCGAGATGGTGTAATATTGGTGAATGCCAGGAACTGATTTTCGACCATAATGAAATGGTGGTGGGTGCATTGCACAGGTTACGCCGCATGACAAAAAGCCAGCCGATCGGATTTGAATTGTTACCCAGAAAGTTTACGATTCCCCAACTGCAAATGCTTTATGAGGCCATCTACCAGAAAACATTCGACAACCGTAATTTCAGGAAGAAGTTACTGGCCATGGATGTTTTGGAAAAACTCGAGACAAAAGATAAGTCCAGTTCCAAAAAGGGGGCCTTCTTATACAGGTTCGATAAGAAAAGATATAACAAGTTACATCAGGATGGATTTCTGTTTGACCTGTGAGGATTGAAAATATCCGGCAATTTGTTTCCGGATCATATGTCGAATTATTAATAAAATATGATGCTGGAAGAACTGAAAGAGTCGGTATGCAGGGCAAACCTGGACCTGGTCCGTCATGGCCTGGTGATCTTTACCTGGGGGAATGTAAGTGGGATAGATCGTGACAGGGGACTGGTGGTTATAAAACCTAGTGGTGTTTCTTATGACGATATGAAGCCCGGTGATATGGTCGTGATGGATCTTCATGGCAACAGGGTAGAAGGTAGAATGAAACCATCTTCCGATACACCAACACATATTTTCCTTTACCTGCACTTCCCTGACATTGGTGGAGTGGTCCATACACACAGTTCATGGGCTACAAGCTGGGCCCAGGCCCGGCGGTCCATTCCGGCATACGGGACCACACATGCGGATTACTTTTACGGCGAGATCCCCTGTACACGCCCCTTAACCGAAGAAGAAGTGGAGGACCAGTACGAGTTAAATACGGGTGCGGTCATTGTAGAAGCTTTTAAGGACCTTGACCCGATGGCTGTGCCCGGTGTACTGGTCAGCCAGCACGGACCTTTTTCATGGGGGAAGGATGAACACGATGCGGTGCATAACGCCAGGGTGATTGATGAGGTGGCGAAAATGGCCTGTTATACTGAGTCACTCGGAAATACTACCCCTGTTGACGCTTACCTGCTCAACAAGCATTACATAAGGAAACACGGGAAGGATGCTTATTACGGGCAGGATTAATCTTTCAGTATAAATATTTGCACAAAAAAATGGAAAATGAGAAATATGTAATCGGGCTGGATTACGGGACAGATTCGGTCCGGGCGGTGATCGTGAATACTTCTAACGGTGTTGAAGTAGCAAGTGACGTGCACTACTATGCCCGGTGGGCTGAGGGAAAATACTGCGATCCAACAGCAAACCGGTTCCGGCAGCATCCACTCGATTACCTGGAAGGTTTTGAAAATACCATTAAGAAATGTATAAGTGTTGTATCACCTGATGTCCGGCAAAACATCAGGGGGATTTCTGTAGATACGACGGGATCTACACCTGTAGCTGTAAACAAAGAGGGCATGCCCCTTTCCCTGACACCAGGATTTGAAGAAAATCCCAATGCCATGTTTGTCCTGTGGAAAGATCATACGGCCGTTGAAGAAGCAGCAGAGATCAATGAGGTCTCCCGTACCTGGGGAGGGACTGATTATACCAAATTCGAGGGAGGAGTGTATTCATCTGAATGGTTCTGGGCAAAGATCCTCCATGTAATTCGCGAAGAAAAGAAGGTCAGTGAATCTGCTTATTCATGGGTTGAACATTGCGACTGGATCCCTGCCATCCTGACCGGCAATACAGATCCACTTAGCCTGAAACGCAGCCGTTGTGCCGCAGGACATAAGGCCATGTGGCACGAAGATTTCGGTGGACTCCCGGCGGAAGAATTCCTGGCCAGGCTTGATCCGCTGCTGGCCGGCTTACGGGGCAGGCTCTTCAACGAAACATACACTTCGGATGTGCCTGCGGGAATCCTGACAGAAGCCTGGGCTGAAAGGCTTGGCCTCTCTGGTGGAGTAGTGGTTGGAGTTGGCGCTTTTGATGCCCATATGGGAGCTGTTGGGGGAGAGATAGAACCTTTCCACCTGAGCAAGGTGATGGGTACATCCACCTGTGATATGCTGGTAGCTCCTTTTGATGAGGTGGGAGATACCCTTGTGAGTGGTATCTGCGGACAGGTGGACGGGTCCATTACACCGGGGATGCTGGGACTGGAAGCCGGACAATCGGCGTTCGGAGATGTTTATGCTTGGTTTAAGAATGTGATCTCATGGCCTATTGACAACATCCTGGCCAATGCAGAATCCATTGATGAAGTGACCCGGAATAAACTCCTTGAGGAAGTATCCGAGAGAATCATTCCGGAACTGACAGCCGCTGCTGAAAAGATCGACATTGGGGAGTCCGGTATTGTGGCGTTGGACTGGATGAATGGAAGACGTACTCCTGATGCTAACCAGTCACTGAAGGGGGCTGTAATGGGGCTTAGCCTGGGGAGCGATGCACCCAGGATCTTCAGGGCGCTGGTGGAAGCCACTGTTTTCGGTTCAAAGAAGATTGCTGACCGTTTCCTGAGCGAAGGTATCAGGATAGAAGGTGTAATTGCCCTGGGAGGTGTTGCGAAAAAGTCACCCTTTGTGATGCAGGTGATGGCTGATGTACTGGACATGTCGATAAAGGTGGCCAGGTCTGAACAGACAGTAGCCCTTGGAGCATCTATGTTTGCAGCTGTGGTAGCGGGGATCTATGAAAACATTGAAGCTGCACAAAGGAATATGGGAGCTGGTTTTGACGCGGTCTACGAGCCTATACCTGATAATGTAAAAAAATACAAGTCCCTTTATGAAGCCTATGGACAGATAGGTGAATTTGTAGAGGGTAATATCTCTGCAACTTGACCCGAATACCTTATATAATCCTGATTTTCCTGTTAGCTACAATTTCTTCTTTATCCAACTATGCGGCTGATTCCATCCCTCCTGTGATCATTCAAAGATTGCAGGGCGAGATTGTATTTGACGGCATCCCAAATGAACCGGCCTGGCAACAAACGGAATCGTTTCCGTTTATCACTCACAGTCCTGTATTTGGGAAAGATCCGGAAGAAAGGACAGAGGTGCGTATAATGTATGATGAAGATTTTGTTTATGTAGGCGGATGGTTATACACCGGAGATCCTTCAAAAATATTATCAACCTCAAAAATGCGTGATGAATTGAAAGGAGACTGTGATTGGCTTGGGGTGACCTTGGATTCCTATAATGATAATACAAATGGGATGAGTTTCTGGACCACTCCTGCCGGATTACGTACAGACATGGAGGTGTTTAATGATGCCACCGGATCTATCAGGTATGAACCTTTAAATATCAGCTGGAATACTCATTGGGATGTAAAAACCCATGTCAATGAGGAAGGGTGGTTTGTGGAGATGTTGATACCTGCTTCCAGCCTGCGTTTCCAGGAGAAGGAGGGAAAGGTAACCATGGGACTGATACTGCTTCGCTGGATTCCCCAGCATAACAGCATCTATATTTATCCAGATATACCTAATGAATACGGACAGTACAGTGCATGGAAAGTGTCCCTGGCCCAGGATGTTGTTTTCCACGGACTGGAGTCCCGCAAACCATTTTATATAACTCCCTATGCACTTGCTGGTTTCTCACAGATTAATGAGTTGAATGAAGCTGAAACGGACTATGAATTCAGCAGGGATAAAAAGCTAAATGCCGGACTCGACCTGAAATATGGTATTACCAGTAACCTGACGCTGGATGTAACGCTGAATACAGATTTTGCACAGGTAGAGGCGGATGATGAGAAAATAAATCTCACGCGATTTGACCTGTTTTTCGAGGAGAAACGGCAGTTTTTCCTGGAAAGGGCAAGCATTTTTGATTTCAATACGGGCGGTCCAAATACCATGTTTTACAGCCGCCGTATTGGCCTGGATGAAGATTTCAATTTAGTACCTATAATAGGCGGAGCCAGGCTGATAGGAAGAAAAAACGGATGGGACCTGGGATTCATGAATATGCAGACAGCCAGGTCAGACAGCCTGCCTTCGGAAAATTTCGGTGTGCTCAGGTTAAAAAAAGTGGTATTAAACCAGGATTCTTATGTAGGCGGGATCTATACTTCAAGGTTGGGTCTTGATGGGAGTTTCAACCAGGCATATGGACTGGATGCCCTTGTCAGGGTTACCGGGGATGAATATCTGAAAATTGTATGGGGTCAAACATTCGAGAATGATTTCGCCAATAAACCTTTGTCCTTTGACAATGCCCGGTACATAATGAACTGGGAGCGCAGGCGGGAAGTTGGTTTCCATTATCGTCTTTTCACGGCGGGTACGGGTCCTGATTATAATCCCGGAATTGGATTCCAGCACAGGGTTGATTATCATATGTATGGGGGGAGACTTAATTACACCTGGATGGCGCCCGAAAAATCACGCCTGGTGCGTCATGGGCCTGAGGTATGGGTACGTGACTATTTTAGCCAGACCCGTGGTATCCGTGAAT
>RCNC010002351.1_pt1 | contig 12617 bp, 11 predicted proteins | sample 2041301 | NCBI WGS metagenome assembly RCNC01 (sample SAMN09708231, study PRJNA481090) | Marine sediment metagenome, whole genome shotgun sequencing project. | biome: marine sediment; feature: ocean; material: sediment; isolation source: Sewage treatment plant 13A marine sediment (STP13A) ... | reverse complement strand
ACCGCTACTATCAGCCCCGTGGACCAATTCATTTTAGTAAGGACAAAATCTTTTCTTTGTTCAAGATATTCGACTAATTTATTTACATGGATCTCATGCCCTTGAGGCCAATTAGGTTGTGTATTCATATCATCAATAATATAAAATCCACCAACTTTTACCATTGAAAGAACTTTCTCTATCTCACTATATTTTCCAGGCCATGCATCCGCAAATATTAAATCAAATCTTTCATTTGTATTATGATGGATCCATTCAGAACCAGCTTGACAAATAATTTTAACCCTATCATCATTACCAAAGTAATTATTGGCTATTGCAACCAATTCTTTATCATTGTCAATAGATATTAAGGTTGAACTTTCGTTCAAGCCATCTATCATCCATGATAGTGATAAGCCAATACCAGTACCTAATTCTAAAAAATGGCCATTAGGTTTTGACGACACCAAAGTTTTCAAAAGGCTGCCAATATATAAATCAGACGGCATTGTGAAGCTTATCTCTTTAGACTTACTTTCCAATTGCGTATGTCTTGTCGGAATATCCTTGATTTTGGAATCGTTCATTCTATTTTAATCTAACGTCTGATACAGATGCTCCTGAAGGAATCATAGGAAATACATTATCCTCTTTCTCAACTTTAACTTCCAGGAAATAAGCTTCTTTGGAAGCCATCATTTCTTTTACAGTAGCTTTTAAATCTTTTCTTTCGGATACCCTTTTTGAAGTGATGTCATACCCTTCTGCAATTTTTACAAAATCTGGGTTACTCATTACTGTTGAAGCGTATCTGCTCTCAAAGAACAATTCTTGCCATTGTCTTACCATACCCAAATGGTCATTGTTAAGTACTACAATCTTAACAGGCGTTTTATTTTGAAAAATAGTTCCCAATTCCTGAATGGTCATTTGAAAGCCCCCATCACCAATTATAGCAACCACTTCCCTATCCATGGCACCCATTTTGGCACCAATGGCTGCTGGCAAAGCAAAACCCATAGTACCTAACCCTCCAGAAGTAATATTGCTTTTTGATTGTTTGAATTTAGAATATCTGCACGCAATCATTTGATGTTGGCCTACATCGCTAACAATAACCGCCTTATGCCCGCTTGCGATATTAATTTCGTTAATAACCTCGGCCATGGTCAAGGCATCTTTGGTAGGGTACAGTTCTTCTTTGATGACCGTGTCATATTCAATTTTATATTTTTCTTTGAACTCGTTATGCCATTCATCATGACTGTTCTCTTTGATTTTTGGTAATAACAAGTTTAATGTTTCCTTGGAGTCACCCAATACCGCAACATTCGCAGTTACATTTTTATTTATTTCAGCAGGGTCAATTTCAAAGTGGATGACCTTGGCTTGTTTGGCATAGGTATCCAAACTTCCAGTTACCCGATCATCAAAGCGCATACCAATAGCCACTAGTACATCGCATTCATTTGTCAATACATTAGGCCCATAATTGCCGTGCATACCCACCATTCCTACATTAAGTGGATGATCTGTATCCATTGCTGAAAGTCCAAGAATCGTCCATGCTGCTGGTATGCCAGCTTTTTCAACTAAAGCCTTTAATTGTTCCTCAGCCTCACCAAGTATTACGCCTTGTCCGAAGACGATAAAAGGTTTTTTCGCTGAATTGATTAATGTTGCGGCAGCGTCTATGGCATCCATATTTGGCTTTGGAATTGGCTTATAACTGCGCACACCTGTACAATGTTCATAGCTAAAATCCAGTTCATCAAATTGAGCGTTTTTTGTAATATCGACCAAAACAGGACCTGGACGACCTGATTTTGCTAAATAAAATGCTTTTGCCATTACTTCAGGTATCTCTTCGACATTAGTGATTTGATGATTCCATTTTGTAACTGGAGTTGAAATCCCAATGATATCAGTCTCTTGAAAAGCATCAGATCCGAGCAAATGACTTGGTACTTGTCCCGTAATACATACCATAGGCGTAGAATCTATCTGTGCATCGGCCAAACCAGTCACTAAATTGGTTGCTCCGGGACCTGATGTTGCCATGGCGACACCAACCTTGCCAGAGACACGGGCATAACCTTGTGCAGCATGGGTAGCTCCTTGTTCATGACGCGTAAGAATATGTGTCAGCTTATCTTGAAACTTATAAAGCTCGTCATAAACTGGCATAATTGCTCCCCCAGGATAGCCGTAAAGTATATCAACACCTTCGGCCAATAAACAATGTACAATAGCTTCAGCGCCACTAATTTTTATTGTCGTGGGCTTCTTTGCGTTTTTTTTCTTCTCTTTCAATGTCTCCATAATTATTTAAGCTTTTCGGGTATCCTTAGACCATTACCCCTCAAGTCCCATTAAAGGGACAATTTCCTATTGTATTTTTTTTTAGAATTCATCGGTTACACAACCCTGTGAAGCAGATGATACGGTTTTAGCGTATTTGTATAAACTTCCTTTTCTGACCTTTAATGCTGGTTGGATCCAATTAGCTCTTCGAGATTTGATTTCATCATCAGAAAGCGCCACGGAAATACTGTTTTTTTCAGCATCAATTGAAATAATGTCTCCATCTTTTAGAAGACCTATCATACCACCTTCTTGGGCTTCAGGACATACATGGCCAACTACAAAACCATGTGTACCTCCTGAAAAACGACCATCTGTAATCAATGCCACCTCTTTTCCAAGGCCAGCACCCATAATTGCTGCTGTTGGCTTTAACATTTCAGGCATTCCAGGTCCACCTTTAGGGCCTTCATAACGAATTACAACTACATCACCTTTTTTAACCATTCCTGCTCCGATACCGGCATTGGCCTTGAATTCATCATCAAATACTTTTGCTGGTCCTGTAAAATGAAATCCTTCTTTTCCTGTTATTTTGGCTACTGACCCCTCTTCAGCAAGGTTTCCATAAAGAATGCGAAGATGACCTGTTTCCTTAATTGGTTTGTTCAACGGTTTTACTACCTCCTGACCTTCTTGAAGACCTGGCAATTCAGCTAGATTCTCTGCTATCGTCTTTCCTGTAACCGTTAGACAATCACCATGAAGCATACCGTTTTCAAGCATAAACTTCATCACTGCTGGAGTACCACCAACCCGATGTAAATCTTCCATTAAGTATTTTCCACTCGGTTTTAAATCGGCTAAAAATGGTGTGGTATCACTTATTTTCTGGAAATCGTCCAGTGTAAATTCTATCTCCGCTGCCTTTGCAATTGCTATAAAGTGTAAAACTGCATTCGTTGACCCACCCAATAGGGTTAGCAGACGTACCGCATTCTCAAATGACTTACGCGTTATTATATCACTTGGCTTAATGTCATTTTCCATTAAGTATCTCAAAGCATTACCAGAGCTTATACAATCTTGCTTCTTTTCTTTACTTAAAGCTGGATTCGACGAATTATATGGCATTGCCATACCGAGGGCCTCAATGGCCGAGGCCATTGTATTTGCCGTATACATACCGCCACATGCTCCAGCGCCTGGACACGCATTTTGGATAACACTTTTGTAATCTTCCTCATTCATGGTTCCTGCAACTTTCTCGCCCCAAGCCTCAAATGCAGATACAATATCCAACTTTTTGTCTTTGAAACAACCAGAAGCAATGGTGCCACCATATACCAAAACCGATGGTCTGTCTAATCGAATCATAGCCATTAATGCTCCGGGCATGTTCTTATCACATCCTACCACAGTAACAAGTCCGTCATAATTCATGGCCTGAACCACAGTTTCCATTGAATCGGCGATGATATCCCTAGAAGGAAGAGAATAGCGCATACCGTATGTACCCATCGAAATACCATCACTTACCCCAATGGTATTGAATACCAAACCTATTAATCCTCCTTTGGCAGTACCTTCTTTCACATGTTGGGCCAGATCATTCAGGTGCATATTACAAGGATTGCCTTCATAACCTGTGCTCGCAATCCCAACCAATGGTTTTTTTAAATCATTTTCGGTAAGTCCTATTGCATACAGCATGGCTTGTGCGGCCGGTTGTGTAGGGTCTTGGGTAACATTTTTACTGTATTTGTTCAATTCCATTCAGAAAATTATTGTTATTGCTTAATCCAATAAGATTTAATATATAAATCAAATATAATTGTTTAAAATGTGCTTTATATTTAACAATTATTACCACTCTAAATCCAAGTGCATAATAATTTATTTAAATCACTGTTTATCAACATTTTAAATTCATATTTTTACCATATTCAGTACTTTTAAAACCCATTGTTTAGTACGGTTTTAATTCATTTAAAATAAAAATATGCCCCAAATAAAGCAATGCACTAATCATATAAACATTTTTGCTTTATAAACTATCTATTTTCGTCATAACATATATGGTTTATGATATCCCCAAAATGAGTACATTGGGGATATTTTTTATAACAATGTAATGCCCATGGAATTACTACAAAAGCAGCGTGATTTTTTTGCAACACAACAGACCAAGGATATTTCATTTCGAAAAAAGGCCTTGAAAAAATTGCAAAAAGAGATTATTTCTCGTGAAGACGATATTGCGGAGGCAATTTATAAAGATTTCAAAAAACCGAAATTTGAAACCTTAGCTGCTGAAACCCAGTTTGTTTTGGCCGAATTAAAGCTAGTTATAAAGAATATTGAACTATGGGCACGACGAGAGCGGAAATCTGCTACATTAATGAATTGGCCGTCTTCCGATTGGATCTATAAAGAACCTTACGGTGCCGTTCTAATCATTGCACCTTGGAATTATCCTTTTCAATTGGCATTCGCGCCACTGATAGGTGCTATTGCTGCTGGAAATACTGTAGTGGTAAAGCCATCAGAGGTAACGCCGAATACGGCTAAAATCATCTCAGAGATAGTGGCATCGGTTTTTGTTCCAGAACATGTCTCAGTTGTAGAAGGTGGTGTTGAAGTGTCTCAAAATCTTCTAGCTCAAAAATGGGATTATATTTTCTTTACAGGAAGCACGCGAGTTGGCCAGATTGTTTATGAAAGCGCTGCAAAACACTTAACCCCAGTTACTTTGGAGCTTGGAGGCAAAAACCCATGCATTGTTGACTCAACCGCATCCATAGCGTTAGCGGCCAAGCGTATTGTATGGGGTAAATTTTTAAATGCTGGGCAAACTTGTATCGCCTCAGATTATATTTTAGTTCATTCTAGCATTAAGGATAAATTAATCTCTGCGCTAATAAAGAACATCACGAAATGTTACGGTGAAAATATAGAGGCCTCACCTGACTTTTCTCGAACTGTAAATAAAGGTCATTACAAGGGTCTAAAAGCAATGTTGGAAGGCGAGGAAATAATTTTCGGCGGAAACAGCAATGATGAAGATAATTACCTTGCTCCTACTTTGGTCAATGAACCAAAATTGGACAGCAAACTGATGCACGGCGAGATATTTGGACCCATTTTACCTATAATAGCTTACGAGACCGAAGATGATATTCATAAATATATAATGAATTACGGTAAACCTTTGGCAACTTATGTTTTTTCGAACAACAAGAAATTCCAGAAAAAAGTTATAGATACGTATAGTTTTGGTGGCGGTGCCATAAACGATACCGTTATCCAGATTACGAATAAAAAATTACCGTTTGGCGGGGTTGGCGCCAGTGGTATTGGAGCCTATCATGGAAGGACTTCATTTGATATTTTTTCTCACCAAAAAGCAATTATTAAAAAAGCGAATTGGTTAGACGCACCACTTCGTTATCCTCCATATAATTTACCAATGAAGCTTGTAAAGAAAGTAAAACATCTATTTTAGCCCAATGGAAAAAACAGTTTCTGAGGCCATTCAATATAGACGTTCTGTACGCTTATTCAAGGATGATATCGAATTGGATGATGACAAAGTACGTCAGTGTTTAAAAAACGCCTCACTCGCCCCTACTAGCAGTAATTTACAGTTATGGGAATTTTATCATATCACTGATAAAACTAAACTCAAGGATTTATCAAAGGCCTGTTTTGACCAACCAGCAGCTAAAAATGCAAAACAATTGGTAGTTGTCGTTACTAGAAAAGATCTTTGGAAAAAACGGGCCAAGGCCAATCTGACTTTTTTGAAAAGTAGTTTTACGGATAAGCCTTTAGATCAATATACCGATAAGGAAAAATTTGCCTTTAATTATTATAAAAAATTGATTCCTACTTTGTACACGGACTTCTTAGGGATTTTGGGTATGATAAAATACTTATTTTTTCAACTTATAGGCCTTTTCAGACCCATTTATAAAGAGGTCAGAAATTCTGATATGCGTATCGTCGCTCATAAAAGCGCTGGACTGGCAGCACAGAATTTCATGATCTCAATGGCTGCGATTGGATATGACACCTGTCCTATGGAAGGTAGTGATACTACAATGGTCAAAAAAATTCTGGATTTACCTTGGGGAGCGGAAATTAATATGGTTATAGGTTGTGGTGTTCGCGACGAAAAAGGTATTTACGGGCCTAGGTTCAGAGTCCCTTTTGAAGAGGTATACAGGAAAGTTTAAACTAATTTGAAAGACACAAAATCCCCGAATTTTTTTTGGGCTAAAATAGAAATGGCCTTGTCTGATAACTGAAGTATTCTCGGATACCCCCCTGTTGTTTGACCATCTTTCATTAAAACAATCAATTTACCGGAAGGGGTAATTTGAACAGTTCCAGGCAATGTTGCAGAGGTCAGCATTGATATTTTATGCCCTTTAATCCTTTCTTCAAACTGGTACCCCATTCTATTATACTCTTTTGCAACAGAAAACTCCTTAAAGAAGAGATTTTCCAATTGATTGTTGTCCAAAAGTCCATATTCTGGCCCTTTAGAGACTTCAAGTACAGTTTCCCCAAATAATGGGTCTATTTTAAGCTCCGATATTTTGGGGTCAAATGAACTTACTTCTACATATTCCAATTCATCCCTATCCTTTAAACACTCTGAGGCAGTAATTGGAAAGTATTGTGAATGACTTCCTAAGATGTTTTTAGATTTAAAACCTTCTTTTATTGCCAAATAGCCTCTAAACCCTTGGGTTAATCTTCCATAAGAAAGGATATCACCCGCGCTGACTTTATATACTTTGTAATTGTATATGGGTTGATTATTTAGCGTTGCGGACATCTCGGCTCCACCCAAAACAATAAAACTATCCTGTTCAAATTGAAGTGTAGGTCCTGTCATTGTGATTTCCAATACGCATGCATTGTCTTCATTTTCCAAGAGTCTATTTGCCATCCGTACTACACTTATATCCATCACCCCAGAAACTGGTACACCTTTATCACGATACCCGAAACGTCCCTCGTCCTGAAGTGTAGTGAAAAAACCAGATTTTAGTACCTTAAGCATCCAATTTTATTTTTTCAAATTGATAAATCCCTACTTCACCTTCAATCTTATGCAATTTGTATTCTGCCCTGGAAATAGCATAGAATTGTATTTTGTCACCTACATTTACAAAACAAGGTTCTTCCCTATTTGCATCAAAAATCGGAACTGAACAATTACCAATAATATTCCAACCACCTGGGGATTCTTGTGGGTAAATACCGGTCTGCTTACCAGCCAGACCAACAGCACCTTTAGCAACCTTCTGCCTTGGTTCAGCTCTCCTTGAGGACTCCAATGATTTTGGCAAGCCGCCCAAATACATAAACCCAGGTAAAAATCCAATTCCAAAGACGGTATAAATGTGCGACGTATGCAATTCAATGATTTTCTCAACAGAATTTCCTAATTCTTTTGCAACTTCCTCTATATCAATAGCAAAATCCAAATCATAGCAAACTGGAAGTTTCCAAAGATATTTATTAGAATGATGAGCACCCTCCCTTTTTGGATACCAAGTTTCTAATTGCTTTTTAAAAGGTTCAAAGTTTATTCTTTGTTTTCTTTGGATCAAGGTGAGTGAATTATACGCCGAAACTAGTTCCCATTTCTTAGAATCAAGACATTTTAACTTTAAATAGGAACTGAATTGAAGTATATCATTCAAGATGGCCTCATCTACTTTATTGGGCCATTCAACTAAAATAGCGTGCTCACCAAAAGCCCGTATGGAAATAGGATAATTTGTCACTTTTTTATATAGATTTGTTGTTTAGGCAATTCTTCTGAAAGGTACGTTAATATCTGCAATGCATTGGGTGTATCGCCATGTAAACAATAAGTATCAGCTTCAATATGTGATTCTTTGCCGTCAATTGTCACCACCTTATTTTCATGCACCATTTTGACCAAATGATTCAATATTATTTTAGGATCATTTAGAACAGCATTTGGCAACTTTCGTGAGACCAAACTCAGGTCCTGATTATAGCTTCTATCCGCAAAAGCCTCTAGCTTAACCTTAAAATGATGTTTTATTGCCTTTTTGGCAATCACAGAACCGGGAGGAGCATATAAAATAGCGCTTTCCCTATCAGAGGCAATAGCCTTTAAAAATAATTCAGCTAATGCCCCATTCTTTGCCAAATCATTATACAAAGCGCCATGTGGTTTAATGTGATGCAATGAAACCTGCTCCTTATGAAGGATAGTTTCCAAGGCATTTATTTGTGTCCTTATGCTATTAGTCAATTCCGTTGACCCAATATCCATTGAAAATCGGCCAAAATTTTCCCTATCCGGATATGATGGGTGAGCGCCTATACGCACACCATAGTGTTTGGCCAATTTCACTACCTGGGCCATAGACCTATCATCTCCCGCATGCCCACCACAAGCAATATTACATGAAGAAATCAAGGGTAGTAAATCCGCTTCATTGCCTATACCCTCACCTACATCACAATTAATATCAATATATATACCTTCCATTTAAAAAAGACCTAATACTTCAAAAATGCTTTTCACTCCCAATACTACCGCAAGCACAATAATCACAAGTCCTAAAATATTTTGCATTTTGGTGTTTCTATATTTGCCCATTACCGATGACTTGTTGACAATCCACAAAAGAAATATGGCAATTACGGGAAGTAATATTCCATTAGCTACTTGGGCAAATTTGATTATTTCAATAGGTTTAATCCCAAAGGAAAGAAAAAATATTCCCAATCCTAAAATAATCATCCATACAATTCTGAATTTTAGATCTTTCATACCGGCATTCCATCCAAAACAACTACTGGCCACATAAGCAGCCGCCAAAGGTGCTGTTATTGCAGAGGTAACACCGGCAGCGAACAATCCAATACCCATAAAGTATTTAGCACTATTGCCATATAAAGGTTCCAAACCTTTTGCCAGGTCCATTACATTTGTTACTTCTTTTCCGGGAATGGCTGTGGCAGCAATAACAATTGCCATCGAAACCATTCCACCTAAGGCAATTGAGATAATGGTATCTTTTCTGGCAGTTTGCAGATCTTCCTTACTTTTCCATTTTTCACTTACCAATGATGCATGCAAAAATAGATTATAGGGTACAACAGTAGTGCCGACCAAAGCGATGATCATTAATATACTACCCTCAGGTACCCTAGGTATGAACATGCCTTTAACTATTTCCATAATATTGGGCTTGGTGATTATGGCCGTCAGAAGAAACGAAAGGCTCATAATCAACACCAATGTCACAAATACCTTTTCCATAGCTTTATAACTACCCATATATAGAAGTATAAATGCCAATCCGCCGATGATAAAAGGATAAAAAGCAGCATATTCTTCACCGAAAAGTGCCTCCATCCCCAACGTGGCCCCTCCAATATTACCGGCTTCATACGCAGCATTGCCGATTACTATGGCAGCTAATACAATGCCAATTAACAACATTCTAAGCCATGGGGTCTTTAACTCATTCTTAATGGCATCTGCCAAACCATTTTGAGTGATTATCCCTAATCTGGCGGACATTTCCTGCAATACCACAGTTGCTATTATTGAGAGTAACATAGCCCACAACAAGGCATACCCAAAGCCAACACCTGCCAAAGTGCAAGCCGTAACGGTACCAGGACCAATAAAGGCCGCGGCTATCAACACTCCTGGGCCTATTTTTTTGAACATACTATTCTGATTGGTTTAAAGCATACAATGCAAATGTTCCCAGCCAATGAGTACCCTCATAATTATCATCTACGATACTTGTTAAAGAATAATTTATATGTTCATTGGCTATTTGCTTTAAATGGGAATACTCAGGAAGTGATTCTGCAATTCCATACAAACACCAAGCCCGGCTAAAATTAAGGCCATCAATATGTACTAATTTACCATCGGTCCTATCTGATACTCTTCCAGTTTCTAATGTAAAGGAAGGTTTGACCATTTGCGGTAGAAAAGCATTGAACCAATTTTTGAATTTTTCTGGCGAAAAGACCTTGCGAACCAAATCTGCTTCTTGAAGACAAGGTGATAAAAAATCAAACCCACTGGGCTCCCAACTTAAAGGGCATGCTTTGTCATTCATATAAAAGCGGTTTACACTACTTTCAATTACTTTCTGAAGCTCAGTATTGTTTGTAGTTTTGGCATAGTCCCATGCCAATGACATTCCAAAAGCAGTATTACTGTGCTCTCCGACACGAATAGGATAATTGAGTTTTGGAAGAAAATCAAGATAACCCTGAACAACAATTGTCACTAAAGGCTGCAGATTTGCATTGAGCTCCTTGGCCAAGGGATCATCCCAGGTTTGCAGTTCTTCTGATAATTTCAATATCCAGGCCCAACCATAAGTACGTTCATAGGTCTTATTGCCTTTCATTCTAAAATAAGCTACTTCAGTTTCGATGTTCTCTTTAGATATATTCTCCTCTAATTTTTCACGTATTGATAGCGCGCTATGCAAATTAGGAAAACGCTTTAATAGTGAAACCAAGGACCAATGTCCGTGCACAGATGAATGCCAATCAAAACAACCATAAAATGCAGGATGCAAGGCTTTCGGATTTTTGAGGTGTGTTGAATCATTCAAACTTTGACCTAATTTATTTGGGTATTCAACCTGCATACAACCCAAAGGCAAACTCGCCAATCTATTGGCTTCTCCCAAATTCAATACGGGCTTCTTAACTGCTTTTTGAATGGCATTCTGAGGTTGGGAATCGTTCTTACATCCACTGATGAACAGCGTAAAAAACAGTAATGCGAACAAATATGCTTTCTTAATATTCATAACTACTAATCCTTGACCTATAATTGAAGTTAAATATAATGGAATATTAATCGCTGCTAAACTTAATGTCGAAATATGTACTTTTTAAAATATGAATTTCACCACAGTTTTAACATTTCAAAATGCAGTTCATCTAAAAATTTGCAGTTCGTCTAAAAGTGGTGTGTCATACATCGATGATTTATAATAATCCAAAAAGTACAGGGTTATAATAATCCCAAATCAAAATCAAACCTATTTAAATGACATGTTTAGAATGTAGCAAAAACCTTGATTACTTAAGACACAAAAATTCAATGGAACGGTTAGGCGTTGAACTTTGTGAAAAACACCAAACCCGAATGGTGAAGTTGATCAAAAATAATAATACACCCGTAGAAGCCATACAGTTGTATTATGGTTTAAAGGAAGCAGGTGTGAAAGGAATGTTGGAATGGTGGGACGGCAAGAAATCCGTTGATATCGCCATCTCGCGAGTTAAACTGAATATTGAGATTGATGCAGAATATCAAATGCTAACCCATGAGCAGGCTATCAATGATTTAGAAAGGACGATGCACTCGTTTAAAAATGGTTTTACAACCATTCGCATACCCCATGTGTTGATCAAGCATTATTTAAAGGAAACAGTAAACAACATTCTAGGAATAATGGAAGGGCTAAAAGCCAATATTAAGGTGATTTAAGCGTTAGAGAACTTTAAACGAATTATAAACATGATGTTATGAGCACATATAAAAAGATTTTGACAATGCCGTTAAGGCTTGCAATAGTCGTTTTATTATTGGGCATGCTGATGAAATTCCTGGAGTGGCCAATGGCCAAGCATGTAATGTTCGTATCGTTCGCTGTTATTGGTATACTCTATGTTTTTCGATTTTTTAAAAAAACATCGAGACACTTTGTTGACTATGTTAAAATGGTACTGGTCTTTTTCTGGACAACCAATGGAATTTTCAGTATTATGGATTTTCCTTATACGATAATGTTCCAGGTAATCATCGCAATATCGTTCGTATTATGGTTTATTCTGGAAGGAACGGCTTATTTTCTTGATGATGACCGAAAAGCAAAAAACAGTACAAAACAATTAATGTGGAATTTTGCAATGGTCGCCGGTACTTTAGCCATTATTGTAGGAAGTATCCTTAAGATATTGAGCTGGGAATATGCTCTGCCCTTGCTTATTTTGGGAATTGTAATTCTTGCAGCTTATATATTGAAAGACGTCTTTGTGGCTGATAAAATCGCTGGTAAAGATCGAAATAATGAAGAATTTCAATTGTAATTTGATTTTTTAATCCCTCTTATAATCAATTTTTGTATCTTATTTCTCTAAGAAGAACTTATGAGAAATATAGATCGAAGGAATTGGCTGAAGACTGTTGGATTATCTGGCAGTTTTGCTCTTTTAGGAGGGTTTGAAGCTCTTTCTTTCCAGTTGCCTAATAATCCTATTAACAGTGACTCGTTGGCAAGGCT
>RCNC010002350.1_pt1 | contig 12625 bp, 12 predicted proteins | sample 2041301 | NCBI WGS metagenome assembly RCNC01 (sample SAMN09708231, study PRJNA481090) | Marine sediment metagenome, whole genome shotgun sequencing project. | biome: marine sediment; feature: ocean; material: sediment; isolation source: Sewage treatment plant 13A marine sediment (STP13A) ... | reverse complement strand
GATATCCAGCAGGGCAATCTCCCTGATCTTGTCCCGAATATCCAGGCGCTCCGGCTCCCGCACCTGCATCTGCCGCAAGGCCGTCATGGCCTTGCCCAGATACCCCTGCGCCAGGTAGATCTCCACCAGGGTCATCGTGGCGAAAGAGGTTTCGGGCACATTGGTCGGATCAGGGCGGCGGCGATTGGACTTGGCCTCCAGCAACCCCTGCGGCCATCGTTCGTCATCAGGGTCCAGCTTACTCAGGCGAACCAGCAGAGGCACGACATCGTCCCAGGCCTGTCGGCTGCGGGCCTCTTCGGTCAACAAACGCAGGACCACCACATTGTCCGGATCGGTCTCCAGGACCCGCTTCAGCACCTTGCGGGCGTGCTCGGAGCGGTCCGCATCCAGCAACGTATGGCCCAAAATGACCATGGCCGCCTGGAAGTTTGGATGCTGAACAATGCCTTCTTCCAGCAGGGTCAGCGCTTCGGTGTGCTGCCCGGCCAGACGGAGGGAATCGGCCAACGGCGCAAAAATGCGACTATTGGGCGAGGCGGCAGATCGCCGCCGCCAAATCGCAATTTGTTGCTGCTGCTGGTCCGTTGTCATCAGATCAGTCCATGGCCTTGAGGACATCGGCGACCTGGGTCATGTCGGTCCACTGGCCGGCTGTCAGCGCCAACGGGAAACGGGCCTCCACGCCCTGGACCAACTCTTCGGCCGCAGCAATAGCCGCTGCGTCACTGCCATCGAGCAGGCCGGTCGCGCAACGCCGCGAACCTTCGCTGACGATGGCCACAACCTTGCGGGCAAAGACGCGGCTCATGGCCATCATGAAGGGTGCCTCAGCATCGCCTTCGGCCTTCAGGCGGGCGGCCTTGGCGCAGAATGCCGCCCCGACTTCGCAGGCGGTCATCATGTCCGCAAAGGTGAACATGACGATCTGGTTGCGGGTCTCGCGGGCCTTGTGCAGGTGCAGGACGGTCTCGTTGGTGCCCGAGATGGCCGCGGCCAACATGTCAGCGCCCACGGCAGATTCCTGCCCGTGCAGTTCCTGCATCTCATTGGCCAATTTGTTGTAGAATTCGCCCTTCGAACGCACCGTGTCTTTCCAGCGATACATGCTGATGATGCTTTGCTGGATTTCGCTGGTGCCTTCGTAGATCGAAGTGATGCGCACATCCCGCCGCATTTTTTCGACCAGGTATTCGCGGGCATACCCGTAGCCACCCAGAGCCTGGATCGAGGCGTCGGCCGCGCGGTTGCCCGCTTCGGTTCCCCAGTACTTGGCGATGCTGCCTTCGGTGCCCATGTCGTGGTTGCCCTGATCGATCAGCAGCGCCACGTGCTCCATGTGAGCGCGCCCCGCGGCCAGATCGACCCAGTTTTCCACCAGCAGTTTGAACATGTAGCCCTGTTTCTCGACCAGGGCGGAACCAAATTGCTCACGTTCCTTGGCATAGGCCAGCGCACGCTTCAGAGGCTCCTGCCCGCCCCCGATGCCGAAGGCACCTACCATCAGGCGGGTGTATCCAAAGACGGCATTGGCTTGCTTCAACCCCTGCCCCTCTTCGCCACCGATCAGGTTTTCGGCCGGGATCTCCAGGTCCTCCATCAACACCCCGGTGGTATTGCTGGCGCGGATGCCGTGCTTGTCCTCGTGCTTACCGACCGACAGACCAGGTGTACCCTTTTCGACCACAAAGAAGCTCGGTCCGCCCGGCGACTTGGCCAGGATGGTGTACAACTCGGCCACGCCGCCGTTGGTGATGAACTGCTTGGCGCCATTGAGGCGGTAGCCGGTCACCTTGCCCTCGGCGTCGATAATCTGGTCGGCAGTGGTCTTCAGGTTGGCCACGTTGCTGCCAGCCTCGGGTTCGGTCACGCCGTAGGCCACGATCAGACCCTCGGTGGCAATCCGGTTCAGCCACAAATCCTTCTGCTCTTTGGTGCCGCCCACCAGGATGGGATCAGTGCCCAGGCAGATAGCCAGAAAGGCCGTCGCCACACCCAAATCAAAAGCGGCCATTTCTTCACTGACCCGGCAAATATCCCGGGCGCCGCCACCGAGACCGCTGTATTTTTCGGGCAGAAAAATCAGGTGCAGGCCCACATCGGGGCTGAGCAGTTTGCGGATGAAATCTTCCGGAAAAACGTTTTTCTCGTCGAGCTCGAGCATTTTCTCATCCGGCAATTCGCGGCCAACAACCTGGCGCAGCGTCTGGATCACCATGTCGCACATCTCGGTGGACAGTCCGGCGGGGACGTTCATTTACCGATCCTCTCTTTTAACAATCTTGCAAAAATCTTGCAACAATTTTGGCTCACTGTTTTGTTTGTTCAGCAGCAACTGTCCTGTTGCCAGGCACAGTCAGGCAGCTCAGGTAATATTGATGCAACCGGATCCGACCAGCACGCACTGCCCACCAACCAGAATGGACCGCGCCTGCCCACCAACAATTTCCGCGTCGGCCACGATGCGGCTTGGTCGACCGAGTTCGAGCCCCTGCTCGACCACAATGCGCACCCGCCGCTGGTGTTTGATCAGGCGGTGCTTGACCAGGTAGGCCATCAGGGCGCCGATCGCCGCGCCGCTGGCAGCGTCTTCGGGGATGCCAAAATGAGGGGCAAACATTCGGCAGTGGGCGGTCGCTTCGCGGTCCACCGTTTCGCAGGTGAAGACGAACAGATCGCCGAAGCCCAGATCACGGGCGATGGCGTCGGCCTCACGATTCCTCAGGCAGATCGCGTTCATTGCTTCGAGAGAGCCCACGGGAATAATGTGGATTGGCAAGCCCGTCGAGATCACTTCACAGGGCAAGCCCGTGATGGCGATTTCACTTTCGGAAATGCCCAGAGTGCGGGCCACTTTGCTGCGGTGGAAGTACTGCCCCATGAAGGCCGGATCATCCTGCTGCAGGCTGTACATGACGGTGCCGTCATCAGTGACAGTCTGCACGGGATAGCGGCCCGCTTCCAATTCCCAGATATGGGGCTCGGCATTCGCGGTGTTGTCCCGCAAACCCAGATGATCCAAGGCGAAAGTGGCGCCCAAAACGGAGTGGCCGCCAAAGGGGATTTCCGCCGAAGGTGTGAAAACGCGCAGGCCCGAAACCCCAGCGGCGCCACTGCGCGACGGCAGGATGAAGGCCGTCTCTCCGGACCCCAGCTCCATGGCCAGTTTCTGCATCATCTGCGGAGATGTCGACCCCGCGTCCGGAAACAAAAACAGCCGACTGCCGCCGAAGGGCTTGTCGGTGAAAACATCAATGAGCAGGAATTCCAATTCCATAAGCTGTAGAACACCCTCTGGGATAGTCCGGCGGGACTTGCGGCAGTCCGGCAGGAGACTTGAGTACCAAGGCAGATGCACCAGAAACCCAACCGGATTTCAGTCCCGGCCGCAGGAATCAAAATTTAGCACAACAGGGAGCCGGAGCCAAGAGGATATGGGCCGCAATGGGCATTTTCCCCACTGCTGGCGGGTAAAATGAGGTTGGGTCTCAATTGGGGGCGAATCAGTCTTCGATCAGGACCGTGGCCACCGCGAACTGGCGCTCATGGCTGATCGTCAGATGCAGCTTGCGGCCACCACACCTATTGAGGGCTTCGGCCGCCAAACCGGTGACGGACAACAATGGCGCTCCTGCCTCGGCACTGCTGACGGCTATGTCCTGATAGGGAATATGCGCGATGGAGCCACCGAGGGCCTTGAGAAAGGCTTCCTTGGCTGCCCAACGACCGGCCACCATCGCCTCACGGGCCGGCCCTTGTTTGGCTTGAATCCGAGCTCTCTCCTGCGGTTGGAAACACCGCGCCAGGAAGCGGTCGCCATGCCGATTCAGCAGGTCGCTGACCCGGTCAACCGCCACGATGTCGGTGCCAATACCCCGGACACTCAATAGGCACCCTTCCGCTCGATGACCGCCGGCAGGGTGCGGGCCAGGATGCCCAGGTCAAAAAGCAGGCTCGCCTGCCGGACGTACTCCTGATCCAACCGCATCCATTCCTCGAATTCCAGGTGGCTGCGGCCCGACACCTGCCACAGGCAGGTCAGGCCCGGCTTGACCAGCAACCGGGTCGCCTGGGCGGGGCTGTAGTCGGCCACTTCAGTGGGAATCTGCGGCCGCGGCCCGACAATGGTCATCTCACCGCGAAACACGTTGAACAGCTGCGGAAATTCATCCAGGCTGCTTTGGCGCAGGAACCGCCCCACACCCGTAATGCGGGGGTCATCCTTGATCTTGAAGGCCGCGCCGGTCGCTTCGTTCATATGGGCCAGATCATCCTTGCGCGCCTCGGCATCGATGGACATCGAGCGGAACTTGTAGCAGTCGAACATCCGGCCCTTGTAGCCGACGCGCTTTTGGCGGAAAAAAATCGGGCCCGCCGACTCCAGCCGAATCAACAATACGATGAACGGGAACAGCGGCAGCAACATGATCAGGCCGAACAGCGAAGCTGCCAGATCAAACAGGCGCTTGAACCACCGATACCCAGCCCCCAACCGGGCCGCAGATGCGGTGTCCGCTTCGGCGATGAACGCCGCAAACTGGGCGTCAGATTCGTAGAAGTTTTCGCGGTTCATAGCCCCATTCCCGATTCGTCACCCACCGCAGGGGTGCGTTTGCGTTCCCACGTATAGATGCTCACACCTGGCGCCGTATCTTCCAACCGCAAATGCCCGACTCGGGACAACGCCTGCATCAGATGCCCTTCCGGATCGAGGTACCACTGGCGGGCCAGAACCACCCGGCAAAAATCGTGACCGCCGAGGGTTTCGGCAACAAAGAGACTGGCTGCCGCCCGGTCCCGCAGCGGCGCCTGTCCATAACTGTTCAGCAGAACATGCTCGCCGCGATCATAATAGCCAAAGACCGCCGTGACGACCGGTACGAGCACGACGCGTCCCGGGGGTTGCGCTTCGCCAATTAAAACTGCCGCCTGCCGCAGATCCGCCTTGGCATATTTCTCCTGCCCATAGTAGCCCCCAAGGGACCACAGGGTCAATCCGGCCAAAACAGCGGTCACGACCAGGCCTGGGCCGCGAGCCAAGCGCGCCAGCCCCGCGCCGGCCATGAGCACCAGCCAGGGCAGCACCACCGCGACATAGCGGGCATTCCAGGGTTTGACATTGCGCAGGGCCAGGATCACCAGCAATAGCGCAGGCACCAGTACCCACACCAGAAGCGCCACCCGCCGCCGATCCATGCGGCCCAGGCTACCGAGCAACGCCACCCCCACCGCGCCAGCCCCGAGGGTTAGCACTGGACAGTAGCCCAGCAGAACCGCCATCCGGTCGGGTTGGTGCAGTTCGCGCAACGAAGGACCCAAACTGTAGCCAAAAAAGAAGGTGTAGATCGCGTAGGGCAAGGCCGCGAGGGAAAAAGTCGTTTCACCCCGCAGGGCTTCGCCGGTCCCAGCGCCGGGCACAATGCGGTCGACTGCCCAGATTCCCGAGGCCTTCAAAAGCCAGGGCGCCACCAGCACACCGGCCAGGCCGAAGGCCAAGAGCCACCACCCCCAACCCGCCCGCCGTTCGGGTCGATGCACAAGTATCACGGTCAAGGCCATGGCCAAGAGGAGAAACACGCCGGACATATTGCTCAGGACCATCGCGGCCCCTGCCACGGCAAAGGCCACCGCCCACCCAGGAGACGGGCCCCGCCTGACCATGGCCAGATAGATCAAGGCCGTGACGATCGCCAGCAACATCAGGAAGGCATAACCACGGGCTTCCTGACTGTACCAGATATGAAAGGGATTCAACGCGAACAGCAGCAGGGCCAGGCGCGCACCGCGACCCCCGAGGGTGCGAAAAGCCAACCAGCCAAAAAGCGGCACCGCCAGGATGCCGGCCACCACCGCGGGCAGGCGCATCATCAGGGCCGAGTCCTGCAGGTGCACCAGCGGCCAGATCGCCGCCAGATACAACGGCCCCTGTATCGAATCGCCAACCTGCACCCAGAACCCCAGCCCACTGCCGGGCCGAATGGCTTGCCAGGTGAGCAGTTCGTCAATCCACAGGGATTGCCCGGTCAGTTCGAGCAGGCGCAACGCCCCACCGACCAGAGTCATCGCCAGCAGAAAGGTCCAACCGAAATTCCTGTCTTCCAGCCGCGGCGGGTGCAGCCAGTGGGATTGCGGCACGAAGGAAGGCGCCTGATCATTCTGGGGCATGGAGCAATTCTCCTGCTGCCGCGCGGGCAGTGGTCAGCGAGTAAACGCGGGGCGTTCCCGCAGGGGTTGACCGGGCTGAAAAGACTTGAGTTCAACGTCTATGGAACCCACCGGCACCTTGGTCTTGATCAAAACCGGCACCCGGTACTGGTCGTTGGTCACGTAGAGGGTGATCTTGCCCTCGTGCTTGAACAGGCCTTCGCCCTGCAGCACCGGTTCGACCACGTAACACTCGTAAGTGCCCGCCTCAACGGTGACGGTTTCGATGCCGTGCACGATCACTTGCAGATCATAGGTCTTTCGGCTGCTGTGTGCGAGCAGGGAATAGGTGTCGCCCGAGCCGAGATCCAGATTGCGCACGAAATAGAACGCCGACAGGACATCCTGGATGCCAGTCATGATGTCGAACTCGCGACCGTCCGCGTATTTGGCCAATTCGTCCTGGTGGTCAAAACTGATTTCGACGGTCTTCTTGTAGTCGCCTTCGCGCAGCCGCTTGTGAAAATAGCGGCTGTAGAGCATTTCGACATCCATGTAGCTGGAGATCTTGTCGCGCACCTTGAAGAAAGACGAAAAGAAACGATTGCTGTTGGCTTTGCTCTGCAGTTCGTAACAGGTGTGGCCCTGGTAGGTCGTCAACCCCACCACTTCCAGGATGGCTTCGCCGGCATTGACCGGACCGTAGGCGATCTTGAAGACCATTTTCTCACCCGGCCCAAAGACCGTTGGCGCGGGATCCAGATCCGCCGGAATCTCGGCCGCCAGAGCGCCTGCCGAAATCAGAAAAACGCCCAGGCAAACGACCAACCAGCCGGCAATAAATACCCTGGGCAATGTCATCAAAGTTTGAATATCCCGGACCACGACGCACTCCTTCTCAAATTTCGTGAATATTCGCCAACATCCGTTCAACCGATGCAATGACCATGCCGCTGTCCAGATCTGTCAGGCAGGGATGCCCCACCACCGGGCAGATCGTCAAATCGCAGGGCGAACAGTCCACCTCATGACGTACTGCAACATGATGCGGGGTGGGCGGGTTCCATCCACCCGGATCAGTTGGGCCAAAGATAGTCACGGTCGGCACCCCCATGGCAGCCGCCAAATGCCGCGGGCCGCAGTCGGTACCCACAAACAGGACCGCCCGCGACATCACATGGGCCAATTCGGCCAAATTCGTATTGGGGGCCACCAGTCCCTCACCCAGGCGTCCCGGCAAGGCCTCCAACAGCCACTCGTCTCCCGGGCCGGTCACCAGCACGGGGTTCACGCCGACAGCCGGCAAGTCGGCCAGCAACTTGGCCACGTGGCTGGCGGGCCATTTTTTGGCCTGCCAGGTGGCGCTCATGATCACCACCACGGGAATGCCCGCGCGGGCAAGCCACTGCTCAACCCAGTTGCGCACTTCAGCCCGCACTGCCTCGGGGGTCTCCTCCAGCGTGCCATGGTTGGCGGCAAATCCATCCCGCCATGGTCCCGGCTTCAAGCCGAGACTGCGCAAGGGATCCAGAAAAGCCTCGCCGGCAAATCCACGCAGCGCTGTCTCGCCTTCCAGATTGCGCGGCACCCGCACGTTGTAGGCCCAGCGTCTGCGCGGCAGATCGTAGCCAACCCGCACCGGAGCGCCAGACAAAGCCGTCCACAAAGCCGTGCGCGGATTGCCCAGCCAGTCGATCACCAGGTCGTAACGGCCCTGCCGCAAACGCCGCAACCAGGACTCGCCCTGGGGCAGCGGCCAAGAGATAACACGCACCGCCGGGGCCAGGTCCGCCAACAGTCCGGCGAAGGGGCGATCGATGACCAGATCGATCGTGGCATCGGGCCAGGCGCGAGCCACTTCCAGCACCGCTGGCATCGTCACCAGCGAATCGCCGAGGGCTTTGCGCCGGATCAGCAGGATGCGCCGAAAATCGCGCTTCGCGGTCATGGCGTCACCCCTGCTTCGGATCGAGGTTGCGACCCGAACAACTCCCTGGCCGCCGTGGCCACTTGGGCTACCGACAATTCTGGCAAGCAGATGAAATTTCCGCACTCGTGCAGATCACATGGGTGGCAATGGGGCTTGTGCAGAAGCACGCGGTACGGCCCCATCTTTTCGTAGGGAAACCAGATTGAGGGGTCAGTCGGTCCAAAAAGCCCAAGGGTGGCAATGCCCAAGGCGACCCCCATGTGCATCACGCCGCCATCAACACTGATCAGGCCACTGGCCTGAGCCAGCAGGTTCTTGACCGCCGTCAGCTCCATACTCGGCAACACTTCAACGCGATCGGGGTGACAACCTTTGACCAGATGATTCCAGGCTGATTCGCGGCCGGGTGGCAGCAGAATTTTCAGTTTTTGTCCATTTCCCGCGGACAATTCCTGGACCAATTGCTGCCAGTGTTCGGCGGGCCATTCCTTGGCTGGCCAGGTGGCGCAAGGAGCCAATAGCCAAAAGGGATCAGCAGAATGGGTTGCCGCCGCTACCCCCAACCGCGGTTTCAATTCACCGGGAGCAAAGTGTTCACCGAGCCAAGCCAGAAAATCCAGTCCGCTTTCCGCGTGGGTCAACGGAGCCAGGCGGCACAAGTGCTCCCCCAGCCCGCCGGGCGCGACGGCCGCGAAGTCGGGCGCACTGGCGCCGACATCAGCCCGCAGAACCGTGTGCGTGTAGAGGCGCTGCCGCCACTTGCGGGTACCACCGATGCGCAGGGGAATGCCACTCAAGCGCAACAGCCAGGCACTGCGCGGGTTGAAAAACAGATCCACCGCCAGATCGTATTTGGCCCGCCGCAACTGAGCAATCATGGCCATGGTGCCCACCGCTTGAGCCTGGGTTGCGGCACCAGAACTTTGTTCGTGCCCCCGGGCAGCAGAGTCCGCACCGCGACGGGCCACCCCCAGCAGATGCACCTGCGCAAGGTGCGGGTGATCCGCCAGGACAATACCGTGGGCCTGCTCGGCCAAATAGCCCAAGCGCAACTGCGGATCACCGGCCTTCAAGGCCTCGCAGAGCACAGTCGACATGGCCACGTCTCCGAGATAACGCAAACGGGTCAATAGCACCGAACGGATCAGTTTTTTGCCCACCAGCCAGGTCATGAATTTCCTGCTCCGGAATTGCCGTCATCAATGGCCAGAATCAAATCCACTGCCGCCGCCAGATCATCGGCGACCAACACCCGCTGCGCTGCGGTCAATCCGCTCACCACTTTGGCTTCCTGCTGCGCGCCATACCCGGTGCGCACCAAAATGCTGCCCAGGCCCGCTGCCTGCCCCAACCCCACGTCGCTCGACTTGTCGCCGATAACCCAGGAACGGGCCGTATCCCAGGCAAAAAACGCCGCCGCTTCGGTCAACATGCCGGTCAGGGGTTTGCGGCATTGACAATTGTCTGAGGGAGCGTGCGGGCAATAGAAAAAACCGTCAAAAGCGGCGCCCTCGGCGGCCAGATCCGCAACGATCCGTTGCATGACAGCTTCGAAATCGGTCTGTGAAAAATATCCGCGACCAAGTCCAGACTGATTCGAAACACCGACCAGCACATAGCCCGCTTGTTTTGCGCGCACCATGGCCTGCGCCACCCCGGGCAATAACTGCACCTGCGCCGGGTCCGCCAAGTAGTCCCGATCACTGATCACCACGCCGTCGCGGTCCAGGAACAGCGCCGGGCTTTGCGAAACCGCCGGTGGGGTCAGCTTGGTATTCCAGTTGGCCATCAGGCTCCCTCCCCTTCGGCATGAGACTGGGCTGCGAGCGACTGCACCTGCTCCAGGACGGTCTCGGCGGCCACTTCCGCCAAACAGAAACGCGCCTGATTGCAGGTCTTGCGGTAGCAGGGCCGGCAGGCAAACCCCTCGGCCACCACGGCACTTGTGCGCGCGCCCAACGGGTGGGTCCAGTCCGGATTCGAAGAACCAAAGATGCCCACGGTGGGCAACCCAAGGGCGCCGGCCAAATGCATCAAGCCACTGTCGTTGCCAATGAACGCCGCCGCTGACTTCATGATCTGCACGACCTGCAACAGGTCCGTGCGGCCGGTCAGGTCCACCACATCACCGGCCTCGTCCAGTTCACTAGTCCAGTGCAAGTCGGAAGCCTGCCGCATCTCCGCCACAAAAGCCACCACATGCTGATCTCCTACCAAGACCACCCGCGCGCCCGCATTTTTGTGCGCCAACGCCAGAAATTCGCTCATGCGTTCCCGCGGCCAGGTTTTGGCTTCGCCATAGGTGGTGCCCGGCGCCACGACCCAGACAGGCTCCTGGCCAGGTGTCATCGCCGGCACGCCGGCACAGCCAGGCAGAGACGGCAAAGGGCAACCGGCCTCCGGCAATGTTGGTGCCGGGATCAGCAGGCTTTCCAAAACAGCGAGGCCCAATTCGAGCATTTCAAAACTGTAGTGGCGGCTGCCGCGGGGTCCGCGGGCCAATCCTGGCTTCAGCAACAGGCCCCGGCCGTCGGTGGCGTGGCCGACCCGCAGGGAAATCCCGGCCAACGCGGCGGCCAACCCGGCGCGCAAACTGGGCGGGCACAGCACAATGGCGTCATAGTGCCCCTGCTTCATATCGCCAGCCTGTCGCCAGATGCCGCCTACTCCGGCGTGCCGCTGCTCGCGATCGATGATCAACATATCCTCGATGCGGGGATCGTCAGCGAACAGCACCGACCACGGACGTCGCACCGCCAGATGCAGGGTCGGGCGCTCGGCTGCCGGCAGGGCCGCAAAAGCCTGGGCCAAAAAGTCAATCAGGGGAGTGGTCATGATCACATCACCCAGCCAATTGGGCAGATGCACCAGGACCCGGCGGGCCGGATTTGTGGCTTGAGCTGTGATCTGGGGGTTACTCATTACCCTGATCGGGGGCAGTGGTGGTTCCGTCCGTATCCTGGCTCTCGACCGGATCCAGCGGTTCGCCCGCCGCCGCCTCTGCCACTGCTTCGGCCGACATCACGGTCGAAGCGGTACTGGTGCGCCCTTCGGTGACCGCCTCCACCGCTTCCATCAAGGTCTCGATATCGACTTTTTCGCCCTTGGTGATGGGAATCACCCGGGCCCGAGGCCGGTCCGTAGGAATCCACTCGACGCCGTCGTTCTTGCCGAACAATCCAATGGCGGGAATGCCCAGAGCCACCGCGAAATGGAAAAAGTCCGTATTGCCACTGATGTACAGATCGCACTGGGAAAGCAGGAGGATCATCTCCAGCAAAGTCTCGCGTTCGAGACCGACAGGCACCTCGGACAGGCGGGTTTCGAATTTATCCAGACGCTCGTTGTCGGTCGGGTCGCCCAGCGGCAGCACCTTGCAAACCAGCTGGCTGGTCAGCTGCCGCACCAGGAACTGCAGGTTATCCAGCGCAAAGGCGTGCCCCGTTTTGCCCACCCCCGGGTCGACGCCAATGAGCATCTGGTCGGGATTGGGCTTGTGGAAGTGCACTTGCTGGGCCATCTGCCGGACCTTGTCCATCGGTAGCGGCCAGCGGGCGTTCATTTCTTCAGGACCGAAGCCCAGGAACGGCGCCGCCCGGCGCAAGCGATCGCCACGATATCCGGCCGCAGTGCCGGCACCGGCGCGCATCTCGAAGTTGATGGCAGGCCAGGCGTCACTGTGGCTGGGTCCGTATCGGAAGTTGGCCCCACTGGCGAGAGCAGCCAACTCCAGGCGCGGACGGGGCTCATAGGACATGACCAGAGCCACGTCGTATTTGCCGGCACTCAGTTTGCGCAGCATCGAACTGAAGGAGGGACGCCAGGGGTTCAACTGGCCATCCTTGTAGATGATGCACTGCCGCGCCAAACCGCTGGGCACAATCAGCGGCGCGTGTTTCTCGGGCAACAGGAAGTCCATCTTGGAACCGGGAAAACGACGGCGGATTGCCGTCAGCAGCGGAATATGAAACAGCACATCACTCAGGTCACCCGGATCGATGCAGAGAATCCGGGAATCCTCCCGGAACGCTCCGGGCACGGTGAATGACGACTCCTCTCCCTTGCGAAAGAAAGGCCGCATCAGCGAACTGATAAGCTTGTGCTCAGTCAACGCGCCCTCCTACTCGAACACGTCGGGCAGGATGGTGTCCCAAACCTGATCCACATGGCTGACCGGAATGAACTCGATGGCCTCGCGCACCTCGTCGGGAATGTCATCGAGATCGACCTCGTTGGTGGCCGGCAGAATGATGCGTTTGATGCCCACCCGATGGGCCGCCAAAACCTTGTCGGTCAGACCGCCGATGGGCAATACCGCGCCCGTCAGGGTGATCTCACCAGTCATCGCCGTGCGCCGATCGATGGCCTTGTTCACCATCAACGAAAGCAGGACACTGGCCATGGCAATGCCGGCACTGGGGCCATCCTTGGGCACCGCGCCAGCCGGCAGATGGATGTGGACATCCCGCTTGGTGAAGAAGTCGTCGTATTTTTCGTTGGCTCCGAAGCGATTGCGCAGGTAGCTGTAGGCCGCCATGGCCGATTCCTGCA
>RCNC010002346.1_pt1 | contig 12652 bp, 6 predicted proteins | sample 2041301 | NCBI WGS metagenome assembly RCNC01 (sample SAMN09708231, study PRJNA481090) | Marine sediment metagenome, whole genome shotgun sequencing project. | biome: marine sediment; feature: ocean; material: sediment; isolation source: Sewage treatment plant 13A marine sediment (STP13A) ... | reverse complement strand
CTGAATGGTCGTGGAAAAAGCCATGTCAAAAGCCTGATGGTTCAGGATAATGTACAGGTAACTCACCTGTGCGACCCGGATATGAATATTCTGAAAGAACGCCAGAAGGACTTTAAAGAGACCTACAATCAAGAGGTAGCTCTTGAACAGGATCTACGCCGGATTATGGACAACAAAGACATTGACGTGCTTGGTATTGCGTCGCCAAACCACTGGCATGCGCTTTCAGTCATATGGGCCTGCCAGGCAGGTAAAGATGTATATGTTGAAAAGCCGGGTTCACATAACATCTGGGAAGGCCGTAAAATGGTTGAGGCAGCCCAGAAGTACGATCGCATAGTTCAACATGGGGTGCAATTAAGATCTTCACCGGCGGTAAATGAGGCCATCGGCTTATTGCGTGATGGATATATCGGGAGGGTTTACATGGCACGTGGCCTAGTTTTCCGCTGGAGAGGTGATATTGGAGACAAAGGATTCTCTTCCGTTCCCGATGGACTTGATTACGATTTGTGGACCGGTCCGGCTCCAAAGCGACCATTTACAGAAAACCTGGTACATTATAACTGGCACTGGCACTGGGATTATGGGAATGGAGATGTGGGCAACCAGGGAATTCATGAAACCGATCTTTGCATGTGGGGATTGGATGTGGGCCTTCCCACAAAAATCACTTCCATGGGAGGGAAATTCCTTTGGGATGACTGCAAAGAGGTTCCTGAAGTCCTTACATCTGTGTACAAGTATCCTGATGAGGGTAAGATTATTCAATTTGAAGTTCGCCCCTGGTGTACCAACACCGAAGAAGGTGCTACGGTGGGTAATATTTTTTATGGTGATAAGGGGATTCTTGTTGTTGATGGCTATGATAAGTATAAGACTTACCTGGGTAAAGACAGAACCCCTGGACTATCGGGAGAAGATGGAGGAGATTCAGGTACTGGGATGGCCAGAGGCGCAGGTGGAACAGACGGGCATTTTGCCAACTTCATTGATGCAGTTAGAAAGCGTGATGCATCCATATTAAACGGTCCGGTTGAAACGGCTCATCTCTCTTCTGGATTGGCCCACCTGGGGAACATTGCATACAGATTGGATCGTGTGCTGACCTTCAATCCCGATTCTGAGAAATTTGTAAATGACCCCGAAGCAGATAAAATGCTTACACGAAATTATCGTGAGGGTTTTGCTGTTCCGAATAAAGTATAGTACTAATACGATGAACATGAAATTCAGAGCATTAATATTTTTAGCCGCTTTAGGCAGCAGTATCTTACTCCTCAGTCAATGCAGCAGCAAAACTGCACTTGATTTGCAAGTAAATGAGGCTGAGAAGAAAGTGGATGTAATGGTCGACGGCAAGCTTTTTACCTCCTACATCTACCCGGATGTAATCAAAAAACCAGTATTGTGGCCACTTATGTCTCCGGCAGGGAATATGCTGACACGCAGTTTTCCGATGGTAAATAAAGAAGGTGATCGATCCGATCATCCGCACCATGTGGGTGTATGGTTAAATTACGGAGATGTGAATGGACTCGATTTCTGGAATAATTCTGAAGCCATAGCCCCTGAAAAAAGAGACGGCTATGGTACCATTTTTCACCGGTCCATTGAAAAAGCAGAGAGTGGCAAAGGATCGGCCCTGCTGGAAACCAGTGCTGTCTGGGAATCACCGGATCATATAGAAATGTTGGAGGAGCATAGCAGTTTCAGGTTTACTGCATCGGAGCAATTTCGTATCATCGATCGCACCACAACGCTGAAGGCTCTTATTGATGAGGTAAATTTCACGGACAACAAAGAAGGTATGTTTGCCATTCGAGTGGCCCGTGAGCTGGAGCTTCCATCCGAAAAACCCACCGATCTTCTGGACTCTCATGGCAATGTTACGAGGGTTGAGCAGATGGACAACAGCCTTGTGAAAGGAAACTACAGAAGTGCCGATGGAGTAGAAGGATTGGAGGTATGGGGAACACGCTGCCGGTGGATGGAGCTTACAAGCGAAATAAACGGGGAGCAGGTGGCACTGGTAATCATTGATCACCCCTCAAACGTTGGTTACCCAACCTACTGGCACGCAAGAGGCTATGGCCTATTCGCCGCCAACACCCTGGGGCAGAAAGTTTTTTCTGAAGGAGAAAATGAACTGAACTTCAGTCTGAAAAAAGGCGAGTCTGTAACATTTAAATACAGGCTGGTGGTGGCGGCTGAGAATCTGACTGATGATCAAATCAACCAGCTGGCTGACGAGTATGCTTCAAAGTAACTGAAATGAGCTCATTTTCCAGGAAGCTGTCCGAAAATTGGAAGATTCAGTCATCTGAAAAGATTGCTATGGGTGGAGAAGAAATTTCTTCTCCCGGATGTGATACAGATAGATGGATTCCGACAGAGGTACCCTCAACCGTTCTGGCCTCGCTGGTGAAGAATAAGCTGTACAAGGACCCCTATTTCGGGAGTAATCTAAAGGATATCCCCAGGGAAGATTTCCTGGATCCATGGTGGTATCGTTGCAGTTTTGAACTTGATCCCATTCAGGCAGAAAAGACCATTTTAATAAGTTTTGAGGGCCTGAACTACAAAGCAAACATTTGGCTGAATGGCCGGCATATTGCCACACCTCAGACAGCCAGCGGCACCTACCGTCGGATTAAGCTTAATATCACTGAAAGTGTTGTTTCAGGCAACAACATCCTGGCAGTGGAAATCATCCCGCCCGAGGCCGGAGATTTCTCAATCGGCTTTGTTGACTGGAATATATACCCGCCAGATCAAAATATGGGGATATTCAGGGAGGTAAAGCTGCATGTCAATGGGGCTGTCTCCATCGCAAATCCATTTGTGGAAACAAAAGTGGATTTGAGCAGCCTGAAAGAAGCTGCTTTAACTATCACCGCAGATTTAGTAAATCACAGCAAACAAAGGTTTAGCGGCACCCTGGAGGGCAGCCTGGGCCAGATCTCATTGAGCAAAGCCTTTACCCTTGATTCCGGAGAAAGTAAACAGATAATATTCAGCCCCCGGGAATTCCCTTCTCTGCAAATAAAGGATCCCGAACTGTGGTGGCCCTACCAGCTTGGCAATCCCACCATGCACAACTTGGTCTTGTCTGCGAAAATCGATGACCAGCTATCTGATCAACAGGAGCTCAGGTTTGGAATCCGGGATGTGGATGACTATATAAATGAAGGAGGACACCGGGGTTTCAAAATTAACGGGAAGAAAGTTCTGATCAAAGGCGCTGGCTGGACCGATGATCTGTTTCTTCAGGATACGCATGAATCGCTGGAAGCACAAGTTGCATATGTCAAGCATATGAACCTGAACTGTATCCGTCTGGAAGGTTTCTGGGGAAAAGATCAAACACTATACGAGCTCTGTGACCAGTATGGCATATTAATGATGGTGGGCTGGAGTTGCCATTGGGAACATGAGGACTACCTTGGCAAGCCGGTTGATTCTAAATATGGCGGAGTGATTGAGCCCCATGAAATTGACCTGATAGCCCAGTCCTGGGAAGATCAGCTCCTGTGGTTGCGGAATCACCCGGCCATTTTTGTCTGGACCGTGGGCAGCGACAAGGTTCCTCATCCTGAGTTGGAAAAGAGGTATATCCAATCATTTAAGAACTATGATACAACACGTCCTTACCTGAACTCAACAGGTGGTGTGGGAAGTGAACAGGCCATTATCACAGATGAGGAAGTGATCAGCGTAATCAGCGGTTCTTCCCGGGTGAAGATGTTGGGTCCCTACGCATATACTCCTCCGGTTTACTGGTACACGGATAAGAAGCTCGGGGGTGCCTACGGATTTAACACAGAAACAGGCCCGGGTGCAAATGTTCCTCCCCTGGAAAGCATAAAAAAGATGATCCCTGAAGATCATCTCTGGCCCATTGACCCTAGCTGGGAGCTTCATTGCGGCTTAAATGAATTCAGCACTCTTGACCGCTTTCAGGAAGCCATAGCCAAACGCTATGGCGAGGCAAAAGATGTAAGCGATTTTGCATTCAAGGCGCAAGTGCTGAATTATGAATTGATGCGACCCATGTTTGAGGCATTTCAGGCCAATAAATCCATAGCCACCGGTGTGATCCAGTGGATGCTCAATTCAGCACTTCCCAGTATGTACTGGCAATTGTACGATAGCTATTTAATGCCAAACGGAGCTTTCTATGGAACAAAAAAAGCCTGTGAACCCTTGCATCTTCTATATAATTACGGGATGCACTCCATTGCCGTAATCAATGACCACCTGAACGCTGTAAGCAATCACAGGGCGCTTATAAGGATTTTTGATATTAACTCATCACAGGTCCTCCAGGAAAGTGTGGATATTAATGTTCCCGCTGAGTCTGCTTCTGAAATATATAAACTTCCGGCTTCTCTAAATCTCTCGAACAGCTATTTCCTGGATCTGAGATTGATGAATGATGCGGGCATTGAGGTGGGAAGTAATTTCTACTGGTTGTCAAGCCAGAAAGATGAGCTGGATTATGATGCAGAATTTGAGGACTGGGCATTTTACACGCCGTCCAAAGTTTATGCCGATCACTCCCTTTTACATTCCATGCCGGAAGCAAAGCTTAAGATTGATCACAAGTTTGAAAGTTCCGACAACAGGCAAAAAGTATGCCTAAGCATAGAAAATACCGGCTCACACATTGCCTTCTTTCTCGAGCTGAATATTTCCGGAGAGAAGAGTGGAGAAAGCATACTGCCGGTTTTCTGGGATGATAATTATATCAGCCTGCTGCCAGGTGAGACAAGAAAAATTCAGGCTTCATTCGCAAAAAAAGACAGGACCGGTGATCATCCTGTATTAACAGTAAGCGGATGGAATTTCAAGCAAAATGAAAACAAGTAAAGATGAAAGAACTAGCTGTTAATGGTGGAAGTCCGCTAAGGGACGTAAATACCAATCCCTGGCCCAAATGGCCTGTATGGGATAAGAAAGAAGAAAAAGCCCTCCTCGAAGTATTGAATAGTGGGATATGGTCATACAATGGACCCAAAGAACTTGAATTTAATAAAGAGTTTGCTGCTTTTACGGGCACCACATATGCTATATCAGCCGTCAATGGTACCGTAACCCTTCAGCTTGCCTTAGAGGCATTGGGCATTGGATTTGGTGATGAAGTAATATTACCAGGTCTCACATGGCAGGCCACTGCTGCTACGGTAGTTGATGTAAATGCCATCCCAATACTTGTGGATGTTTGCGCAGATACCTGGTGCATTGATCCCATGGAGATTGAAAAAGCTATTACTTCAAAAACGAAAGCCATCATTCCTGTTCATCTCTATGGAAGTTTTTCGGATATGGACGCTATTATGGATATCGCTCAACGACATAATCTCTATGTCCTTGAGGACTGTGCCCACAAGCATGGTGGGGAGTGGAATGGGAAAAAAGCCGGAAGTATAGGCCATATCGGGAGCTTTAGTTTTCAGCTCTCCAAACACCTGACGGCCGGGGAAGGTGGAGCCATAACCACCAATAATCAGGATCTTGCCGAAAAGCTTGATGCTCTTAGGAATTGTGGAAGAAGACCGGAAGGTGATGCCTATGCAGACACCGACAAAGGAGCAGGTGTATATGGCGACGATGGAAATTTTATTCAATCGGGTAACTATCGTATTACGGAGTTTCAGGCAGCCATCCTTGTGGAAGGTTTAAAGAGACTACCTGAGCAAAATAAAAGACGTGATGAAAATGGGATATACTTGAACTCTCTCTTGCATGACTTGCCAGGGGTCAGCGCCCTGAGACGCGATAAAAGGGAGACAAAGGAGGCCTACTTTAATTTTGCATTTCGCTATCATAAGGATGAGTTTAAAGGCCTGGATGTGGATAAATTCAGGAAAGCACTGGAAAGCGAATTGGGAATTGGAGTTGATGCCAGCTATGAGCCCTTAAACGCCTGCTCTTTGTATGTACCCCTAACAAAACCTTCCAGGCATAATCTGGGAGAGCAATACTGGAGAGAGCTTGATCCGGCCAGGTTTGATTTGCCTGTTTGCAGCAAGATCTACCAGGAGGAGTCGGTCTGTTTTCATCACAAAGTTTTAATGGGAAGTAAGGCGGATATGGATGGGATCGCAGCTGCGATTAAAAAGATCTATGAACATGCCGGCGAGCTTCTCTAAGTCTCAATTACTATGAAAAAAATAAACATTGCAATTATCGGATGTGGCTATATAGCAGATTATCATGCACGAGGCCTGCAGGAATTGGCCAATGTTGAAATTGTCATCGCTGTTGATATACAAATAGAAGCTGCAAAGAAATTTGCATCAAGCTACAATATCAAAGAAGTGGAGACCGATGCCATGAATATCCTTCACAGGGATGATATTGACGCTGTTATCCTGGGTGTCCCCAATAAATATCATGCACCCTATGCCCTTGAATTCTTAAAAAACGGGAAGGACGTATTTCTGGAAAAACCAATGGCCATGAATTCCGGAGAGGGTAAGGAGATCATAAAAGTATCCGGCGAATGCAAACAACTGGTGATGGTTGGCCATATGTGGCGCTTCGACACAGAGGTGAACCATATAAAACAGCTAATAGGGTCCGGTAAACTGGGGAAAATTATCAAAACCAAAGGCTACGGCATTCATGAAAACTGGGGTCCTTCCGGCTGGTTTACACAAAAAGAATTGGCCGGAGGCGGAGCGCTTGCAGATATGGGTGTGCATGCCATTGACACAGTTCGTTATATTCTAGGTGATCCGAATCCTGTCAGTGTATATGCACAAATTGGAACCCATTACGGCAATTATGATGTGGACGATTCCGGAATCATCGTCATAAGCTGGGACAATGGAACTACCTCCATTATCGAAAGTGGCTGGTGGCATCCCCATATGGATGGACCTGAAGCTGCTACCCGTCTTTTTGGGACAGAGGGATATGCAAGTGTTTTTCCCACATTTCTGAAATATAAGGGTGAAGAAAACATCGAAGAGTTTAAAGCACCCCTGCCTGCGAAAACTGAACATTGCGACCAGATGATATACAGCGGGCAGATGGAACATTTCATCGATTGCATCCGGACCCGCAAACAACCTTCACCGGGATTCACAGAGGGACAAGTGGTCCTGGATATTGTGGATGCCGCTTATCTGTCATCTCAGAGAAAGGAAGTGGTAAGCCTGTTTTGAATTCTGGTGAAATAGCCATAACTTACTAATCAGGCAGAGAAATTGGGATATGCTATAAACGGAAAATTAACCTCTTTCGGAAGAATCTTAACCTTCTGACGTCATCTCTAATCTTCTTAGCTTCTACATAGGTTAAAAAACTATGTACATTTAGTAAAATTCCTGTAGCATTCTACCTCTTCTATGTGCGTAATTTGTATAATGACAACCCTTGAGTCTGCATATACAACTTATCAATTATAATGCATGAACCCTACTAAAAACTAAATCCTAAACTATGAAAAAGAAGATCCTGTCTTTATTGTTTCTCTTTGCCATATTCGTTAGTAGCGCATTGGCTCAAAGAACAGTGACCGGAACGGTCTTGGATGATTCCGGAGAACCACTACTTGCTGTAACTGTAGTGGTCCTTGGTACCACAGAGGGTACCGTAACAGATCAAAATGGTCACTTTAGCATTGACGTTCTCGATGAGAATTCAATTCTAAGATTCTCTTTTATTGGAATGGAAACCCGGGAGTTAACCGTTGGCAACCGAACCATAATCGATCTTACAATGGAGACTTCATCCATCGCTATGGATGAAGTAGTCATTACCGCCCTTGGTATCTCAAGGGAAAAGAAATCACTTGGTTACTCTGTGGGAGAAGTCTCAGGGGAAGCCATTCAGGAAGTAGCCCAGGAAAACGTCCTGAACGCACTTGCAGGAAGGGTTTCCGGTGTTGCTATTAATTCTACCGGTGGTGTAGGTTCTTCTGTCAGCATGGTCATACGCGGTGCATCATCTTTAACAAGTGATAACCAGCCCCTGTTTGTTATCGATGGTATTCCCATGGTCAATACCCTGAACAATGTGTCAGAGATGGCCCGGGATACGAAAGTTGACTATGGAAATGCGATCTCTGACCTTAATCCGGAGGATATTGAAAGTATATCTGTTCTTAAAGGGCCAAGTGCTGCTGCACTTTATGGTTCAAGAGCCGGTAACGGTGTTGTACTTATCACCACAAAATCCGGTAAAGAAAGCAGGGGAATCGGTGTCACAGTAACCTCAAATACAGTGATCGAAAATCCATACAAGTATCTTGAAAAGCATAACCTGTTTGCCAATGGCCGGAGGCCCTATACCCAGGATAACAGGCCAAACAATGGCTTGGATTATTATTCGGTTCCTGCAGGAGATTCCTACTGGGTAGGTCCTGAACTGGACAAAGGAATGATGGCCTATCAGTGGCCCTTCTTTGATGAAAATGGCAATCTTACTGCTCGTGCCCTGGAGTCTCATCCTGATAACTGGAAAAATTTCTTTCAAACAGGATTCACAACCACAAACGGGGTATCAATTACAGACGCAAAAGAGAATCTGAACTACAGGTTATCTTATAATAATATGCTTAGCTCAGGAGTTATTCCCAATAGTGATTTACACAGAAACTCTCTCAGCCTGAACTCCTCGGTAAAGTTGCTTGATAATCTTTCGGTAAGCACAAGCATCAACTATGCCAATACCGGCGCAGACAACCGTCCTGCCGGTAACCGTGGAGCCAACCCCATGCAGGCTCTTTATGAAATGAATCCCCACCTGGATGTTCTTGATATGCAAGATTACTGGATAGAGGGACAGGAAGGAATTCAACAAAATGGCCCTTATAATCTTGTGGTGAACCCGGATGGGACCTATGGAATGGATGATATGATGAATAATCCATACTTCATTGCCAATGAGGTCAACAATCCCTTCTCAAGAAGCAGGGTTTATGGTAATGCCAAGATTGATTGGGAGATTGTTCCGGGATTGTCATTAATGGCTCGTTATTCAATGGACCAGTACAACGAAGAGCGTGAAACAAAAATTGCTCCCAGTTATTCCAAGGAGCCCAATGGTTTTTATGGTATTGCCAACCTGTTCAGAAGAGAGCAGAATACTGACTTCTTATTGAGCTATAACAAAAATGCAGGTGATTTTAGCGTATCAGCTTCTGCCGGTGGAAACTATATGAACCAATATACCTCAAATGTAACAACACAGTCAAAAAAGAGGGGTACTGGTCTGATCATACCAAACATTTATTCTATTTCCAATGTTGCTCCGGATAACTTAAGTTATTCTTCTGGCTATGCACAGAAGGGGATTTACAGTCTCTACGGTTTAGCCTCCATTGGATACAAAGATGCCGTTTACCTGGACCTTACAGCAAGAAATGACTGGTCCAGTACGCTTCCGGAAGAAAATCGTTCTTATTTCTACCCCTCTGCATCCTTAAGTTTGCTGCTGAACAATATGTTCGAAATGGGACAACATGTTTCTCTTGTAAAACTTAGAGGAGGCTGGGCAATGGTAGGTAATGATACCAATCCTTACAGCTTAACACCAACCATGGGCAATGCAGGTGCGTGGGGAAACCAGACTCGTCTGGGCACTTCAGGTACTTTACTGCTCCCTGATCTTCAACCGGAGATTCAAACTTCCTGGGAAATTGGTGCTGATCTTGCTTTCCTTCAAAACCGTCTGAGAGCTGACTTCACTTACTATGAGTCTGAAAACGAGAACCAGATTCTTAGTATCGGGTTACCGCCTTCATCGGGTTATACATCCAAGCAGATTAATGCTGGACTGCTTGCCAGTAAGGGTGTTGAATTTTCTATTGGAGGTGTACCCGTCAGGACCAATGACCTGAACTGGGATGTTAACCTTGTATTTTCCAGAAACAGAACAACAATCGAAGAACTTTCTGAAGGATTCGATTATATCAGACTATGGAGCGATGCCAAAGGTGGAGCATACTCCTGGGTAGGCGATGAAATTGGACAGATTATTGACCGTGCCCTGGTTCGCGTCGATGACCCGAATTCACCTTACCACGGATGGCCCATCATAGATGACGAAGGATGGGAAGATAGCGACAGAACCCTTCAGGATGAAGATGGAAACAGGGTGGCCCCTGTGATTGGAAACTTTAATCCTGATTTCATGATTGGTATGCAAACTGGAGTCACTTATAAGAACTGGACCATCAGTGCGGTTCTGGACTGGAGAGTGGGCGGACAGTTTGTTTCTCAAACATTCCGTTATGGAGAATCTGACTTGCATACACAGAGATGGTTGGATAAAGCGCTGGATCTAAGCGATGTGGACGATATTCCCGCCTATCTCAGAGAACATGCTGGCGAATATCTGTCAGCCGACGGAGAGTTCTTTGTAATTGTTGGTGGTCCAACAGATGAGTATGGTGGCGCTCAATTTACTGAAGATGGAATAACATTAAACGATGGCGTCTTTATGCCAGGTGTGGAAGGATACTACGATGACGATGGAAACTTTGTTATGACACGTGAAAATCTTGGTGGTGCAGGCACCCCCCTGATCAGGTACCAGGACTACTATGGTTGGAGCTACACACGTAACGCTACATTTGATGCGGACTTCATTAAACTCCGGGAGATATCCATTGGTTATACGCTTCCCCCCATAAAGGGAATTCAGAATCTTACGGTTTCTTTATATAGCCGGAACATTATTCTCTGGACCAAAGCCGGTATTAATATCGATCCTGAAATGGCATTTCAGCCCGAAGGTGGTACACAACCAAGTGGCATCCAGTTTAAGCAGGGTATCGAGAGATTTAACGTATCTCCCTGGACGATCCCGGTGGGTATCAAGTTAAATATCAGTTTCTAACAGGCTAAACTAAAAAATCATGAAATTACTGAAAATATTAAATAGAGTATTTCTGGTTCTGGCAGTGGTAACGTTTGTCTCCTGTGATGATCTTACCGAACTGAATGTGAACCCGAAAGGTGTGGATCCCGAGACGGTCCAGCCGAACCTGATGGTAGCTACAGTTATCTCTAAAACTGCACTGCCCTATCTAAAAATGAGTTTTGATGGTGATGTTGCCGGCGTAATGCAATACGTTCAGAAAAGCGGTTGGGGCTCAGGATTGAATAAATATGACTGGGTTAGTGAACGTGGATGGTCAGGGTCCTTTGGCAACCTGAGAGACACAAAGCACCTGTACGAAAGATCCGTAGAAGAAGGAATGGAGTTCCAACAGGGTGTGGCCATAGTATTAAGAGCGTTCAATTATGGTTATATTGTTGACTCATGGGGCGATGCACCCTATACTGCAGCCTTGAATGGTGCTGAAGGTGAACAGGAAGATCTTTTCCCTGTGTTTGACTCTCAGGAGACCATTTACAGGGGAATTATTGAAGAGCTTGAGACAGCAAATACCCTCCTGTCAAAATCTGCCGGCCAGTATACCGGAATCGATCCGAATTCTGATATTCTGTATGGCGGTGATCCTGAAAAGTGGAGAATGATGGCAAACTCTCTGATGTTGAGATATTACATGCGCGTTTCAACAAAACTTCCTTCTTTTGCACAGGATGGTATTGAAGCAATGTTATCAGATGGCCAACATCCGATCTTCGCATCCGGTGATGATGATGCAACCATGGGATATATAGGTTCTTCAGCTGATGATGCCTGGCCCAATGCCATCGCATTTGATGCTTCAGAGAGCAATTTTAACAGGCTTCAGTTGTGTGCCGGATTCAGGGATGTGCTGCTGGACTTAAACGATCCCAGAATTGCTGTTTGGTTCAACGAGGTCATTGTTCCAATCAAAGTCTCTACAGCATATGATCCTGAAGCAGATATAGTGGTGGACGGCATAAGATACCTGCATCCCGATTCCATGGTCGTAAGAGACTGGGTGGTATACAATCAGGACACCTGGCCGACCGATATTGAGGACGGAAAAGTCCTTGTTGACACCCTGGATTATGCAGGCATGCCAATTGCATCTTCCACCGGTGATGGATCCGGTTGGAATTTGAATCCAAATGTTATACAGGGAGGGTCCAATGTGCACAACTCAGCGCTTGCAGATATGTATAAGGAAGCAAGTGGTGATATGCTAGAAGCAAGACTTATCTCCTATGCAGAAGTCTGTTTTATTCTTGCTGAAGCTGCTCAAAAAGGATGGTCAGTTGGTGGTACGCAGCAGGTCTGGTATGAGAATGGTGTGCAAGCTTCATTCAATACCTGGGATGTTGGTGATGCTGCTGCTTATCTTACTGAGACCGGGGTTGCTTATGATGGTTCTCTGGAACAGATTATGGTTCAGAAATGGATCAGCAACTGGACAGTTGCCCATGAATCATGGTGTGACTGGAGAAGAACCGGATACCCGGATCTCACTCTAGGACCCATCGCAAAACGTGATGCCATGCCTCTTCGTTTCCTCTATGGTGGTGACGAGAAAAACAGAAATAACACGAATTACCTGAATACAATCAGTGGACTGGAAGAAACAGACTTTACTGCCGAGGATGGTGAAGACAGTTCATGGTCCAAATTCTGGCTACTGCAGGGCACAGGTATTCCCTATTAGAATATTAGTTTAAGGTGAAGTGGTTGGTTAGTTGCTAAGTAGTTTAGTTGGTTAAAAAGGTAAATAAGCCATGATATC
>RCNC010002345.1_pt1 | contig 12652 bp, 9 predicted proteins | sample 2041301 | NCBI WGS metagenome assembly RCNC01 (sample SAMN09708231, study PRJNA481090) | Marine sediment metagenome, whole genome shotgun sequencing project. | biome: marine sediment; feature: ocean; material: sediment; isolation source: Sewage treatment plant 13A marine sediment (STP13A) ... | reverse complement strand
CAAGTTGCTCGATATCGAAAAGGACAGGCCTTTATTTGAATTCAATTCCCGATGTGACCGTAGAATTAAAGAAACAAGAACCTATTATAAATGGCCTTGTTAAAGACGGAAGGAACAATCTCAAAAATCTATGGGCGGGCCATTTAATAGAAAGGGGAATGTACGATAGCGCGGCCTTTATGTTGACAAGTGAGAAAATCTACCCGAACCTTCATCCAGAGATGGCAAAGCACCACATGGACATTGGACTTCGGAAAAGTATGGACGCCGCATTCAAAATACAATTAAGTATCAAACAGAATAGCATGTTAAGAAAAGCGGTCTATGCTGTCAGTTCACTATTAGGAGATAGGGGAAGTAAGCAAGAAGAAGTCTTTAACGGGTTCAAAGATGAGTTTACCGATTATTCAAAATACAAAGGTAGGGGACTTTCAATGTAGATTATATCAAAGTGATTTTGTTATAGAATATAGTACCCTTCGGGTACTTTTTGTGTATAGGGGAAAGGAAAAAAAGCGTACCGAGCCAATTGCAGTTTGCGCCCTATTGGATTTCTTCTTTACGCTTATCTGCCGGAACGCTAAAGAAATCCAACAGGATCCACGCGCAGGTAAGTTATGGTAAGATTTGGGTAATGCTTTGCAAAAAAGAGTTTGCCATCGAAAAATGGATTAGTATATTGTTCAGTACAATAGAATTAGTGTACTGAAGAGCGCTTTTCTGTGGATGGGGAGAAGAAAGAAAATAGAAACGCTTCCAAACACCAGGCCATTAGTACTTTGCTAAATGAGATTTACAAAATTAGAGATAAGGGTAATCGCTTGCGGAAATGATATTATTCTAATAAAAATAAGGAAAAAAAAGAGTTTGTTGTACCTATGTTGTACCAAGTACTTTTTATAAACGAAAAAACCGAGGTAAAAACCTCGGCTATCTCCCTTGTACTCGAGACGGGACTTGAACCCGTACGGACTAATGTCCATTGGATTTTAAGTCCAACGTGTCTACCAATTCCACCACTCGAGCTTGCCTACCATAAGGTATGGCGTCACTGCCATCGGCAGCATGTGGATATAACTGAGCGAAAAACGGGATTCGAATACTGACGCAAGGTCAATACCTTGACATTCCGCTGGGCGGAATCGTCAATGGCCCGCGACCAAGGTCGCTCTAATAATTCAAATGTCATTTAGCGCTATGCTATTTCAAAGAACAAGAGCGAAAAACGGGATTCGAACCCGCGACCCCCACCTTGGCAAGGTGATGCTCTACCACTGAGCTATTTTCGCAATTTAAAAGAACTACACATCATTTTAAGATGCGGGTGCAAATTTAATACAATTCTATAAAAAGCAAAGTAATTTATTAAAAAAGCAGATAAAACTTTACGAACTCGCTTTCTTGTTTTTTGTAAGCAATCGTTTGATCTCGTTAAGCTTCATTAATGCCTCAACCGGGGTAAGGGTATTGATATCCAAATTGGTGATTTCTTCCTTGATCTGTTCCAATAAGGGATCGTCCAAATTAAAGAAACTCAGTTGCATTTCGTTCTGGACCGAGGTTAACTTATCTGTCAATTCTTCACTGGAATGTGATTTTTCAAGTTTCTTCAAAATCTTATTGGCCTTATGAATAACTTGTTGGGGCATACCAGCCATTTTTGCTACATGGATTCCGAAACTATGTTCACTACCACCAGCTATTAATTTTCGTAAAAATAAGACCTTGTCTTTGAGTTCTTTAACAGAAACATTGTAATTCTTGATCCGGTCAAAGGTCGTTGACATTTCATTGAGTTCATGATAATGCGTAGCAAAAAGTGTTTTGGCACGTGCGGGATGCTCATGTAAATATTCAGAAATTGCCCAAGCAATTGAAATTCCATCATAGGTGCTCGTACCCCGACCAATTTCATCCAAAAGAATAAGGCTTCGTTCTGAAAGGTTGTTCAATATAGACGCGGTCTCGTTCATTTCTACCATAAAGGTCGACTCACCCATAGAGATGTTATCACTGGCACCAACACGTGTGAAAATTTTATCTACATACCCTATTTTTGCCGATTCAGCGGGTACAAAACTACCCATTTGGGCCAATAATACAATTAAGGCAGTTTGTCGTAATAGGGCCGATTTACCACTCATATTAGGCCCAGTAATCATGATAATCTGTTGATTCTCCCTGTTTAGGACTACATCATTTGCAACATAGGCTTCGCCAAGGGGCAATTGCTTTTCAATGACCGGGTGACGCCCACCTATGATTTCCAACGCTGTTGAATCATTGAGTTGGGGTTCCTTGTAATTGTTATCTTTTGCCAATTGCGTAAATCCGCAAAGACAGTCCAAAGTTGCGATTTGTTGCGCATTGTTCTGTACAGGCACAATATATTCTTGCATCCACAAGACCAATTGGGCGAACAATTGTTGTTCCAAGTGTAGAATGCGCTCTTCGGCACCCAGGATCTTGGCTTCGTATTCTTTTAACTCTTCCGTGATATATCGTTCTGCATTGACAAGAGTCTGTTTACGGATCCATTCTTCAGGTACTTTGTCTTTGTGCGTGTTCCGAACTTCTATATAATAGCCAAATACATTGTTCGATGCTATTTTCAATGAAGAAATGCCCGTTCTTTCTGTCTCGCGTTCCAGCATTTTATCCAGATATTCCTTACCGGAAAAAGCCAAGCCACGAAGTTCGTCTAGCTCCTCTGAATAGCCATTGGCAATAGCATTTCCTTTTAACACATTGATAGGGGCCTCTTCATTTACCATCTCTTTGATCTTTCCCCGTAGCAAATCGCAAGAATGTAATTGGTCACCTATTAATTTCAGTGCTTCATTGGTACTCTGTGTAGTCAACTGTTTAATGGGAATTGTGGCTTCCAACGAATTTTTGAGTTGAATAACCTCTTTTGGATTTATCTTCCCAGTGGCGACCTTTGAAATTAGGCGCTCCAGATCGCCCATTTGCTTAATACTATGCTGCAATTTTTTTAAGACGGCTTCTTCTTTGGTCAGATATCTAATTACTTGATGCCGCTTTCGAATCTTTTCAAGGCTTTTTAGGGGTAGGGCCAACCAACGTTTCAACATTCTACCACCCATTGGCGAGATGGTCTTGTCAATGATATCCAATAATGTAACTGCGTTGACATTGGTTGAATGATAGAGCTCCAGGTTTTTTATGGTAAACCGGTCCATCCAAATATATTCCTCCTCTGCAATACGTTTTATGGTATTAATATGTAGAAGTTGCCTATGTTGGGTTTCAGACAAATAGTGCAGTACAACACCTGAAGCAATTATTCCGTGCTTCAGTTGGTCTACACCGAACCCTTTTAAGGTTGTGGTCTTAAAATGATTGGTCAAGGTTTCATGCGCATAATCTTCTTGAAACAACCAATCTTCGGTAAAAAAAGTATGGTATTGGTTGCCGAAAATGGTGGTGAACTCTTTTTTATGGGCTTTGGAAACCAAAATTTCATTAGGGCCAAGGTTTTGGAGCAGTTTGTCTATTTGCTCCTCATTGCCTTCAGCGGTTAGAAATTCCCCTGTTGAAATATCCAAAAAAGAGACACCTAATAATTTTCTTCCAAAATGTACGGCACATAAAAAATTATTGGTCTTAGCATTAAGAATATCATCATTTAAGGCAACACCAGGCGTCACCAATTCTGTAACCCCTCTTTTTACGATGGTCTTTGTAAGTTTTGGGTCTTCCAATTGATCGCAAATGGCGACGCGCAGGCCAGCCTTTACGAGTTTAGGGAGATAGGTGTTAAGCGAATGATGGGGGAAGCCTGCAAGTTCTGTACGGTCGCCGCCATTGTTTCTATGGGTAAGTATAATCCCCAGTATTTTCGATGCTTTCACGGCATCTTCGCCGAAAGTTTCATAAAAATCACCCACTCGGAACAACAACAAGGCATCAGGATATTTAGTCTTGATGGTATTGTATTGTTTCATTAAAGGGGTAACCTTCTTTGTTTTTTCGGTCTTTTTCAAAGCGATTTGAATAACTTATTTTTGCACTAGACTTAACGCAACGAAAATACCAATTTTGACTTGTAAAATTCATCATTGTTAATATGTTTGAAAAAGTTTATCTATCCAATAAAATGGTTTTTGATACCATTGATTATAGAAACTATTGCTAAAGCCGAAGAATGCGCAAACTAAAAAATGAAGAATTAAACCGATTGGATGTCAAGGCTTTCAAGGAAGCAAGGAAAACCCCAATAATAGTAATTCTTGATAATATTCGAAGTTTAAATAATATAGGTTCGGTTTTTAGAACGGCCGATGCTTTTCTAATCGAAAAAATCTACCTCTGCGGAATAACGGCTACGCCACCCCATAAGGATATTCGAAAGACGGCATTGGGTGCCACAGAGAGTGTTGCCTGGGAATACCGGAAAGATACCTTGGACTTAGTTCAAGAATTAAAAACAGCAGGGTGTCAAGTAGTTGCTATTGAGCAGGCTGAAGACGCCCGGATGCTTAATGAATTTTCGGCGCAAAGTGCTGTGAAATACGCACTGGTTTTTGGTAATGAGGTAAAAGGGGTCTCGCAAGAAGTAGTAAGTGTAAGTGACGAAGTATTGGAAATTCCCCAGTATGGCACCAAACATTCGTTGAACATAGCTGTGAGTGTAGGAATAGTGGTCTGGGACCTTTGGTCAAAATTAAACCAATAAAAAACCCTGATGTTTAAATCAGGGTCTTTCGGTATATAGTTTGAGTTAGTTAGTTGCTTTTTAGAGGTGCTAAATAAGGAAAACCTTAGATGCTACACAAGAAATATGTGAAATATTTCTTAAATCGTTAACTCGATAGCAAAATTTTTAATCCTGTCGATAATGGTATTATAATCCTTTAAACTAGAAACAAAATCCAATTCCCCGACATCGATGATCAAGGTGTTTTGTTCAGGATAACTTTTGAAGAAATCAAAATATCCTTTATTTATTTTATCCAAATATGCGGGCTCAATACTTTGTTCGTAGGACCTACCACGATTTTTGATATTTTCTAACAAGCGTTCTGTAGACTGATATAGGTAAACATACATCCGAGGTTTTCTCACCTCTTTATACATGAGATTGAATAGCTTCCTATAGAGATTGAATTCATCTTTTTGCAAGGTGACTTGGGCAAAAATAAGCGATTTATATATATCATAATCACTGACCATAAAATTCTTAAAAAGGTCAAACTGCGAGGTATCATCGGTAAATTGTTGATAGCGGTCTGCTAAAAAAGACATTTCCAAAGGAAAGGCATATCGCCCTGGGTCTTCATAAAATTTAGGTAAAAAAGGGTTGTCCGCAAAACGCTCCAATACCAACTTACCATTATAGTCCTCCGCTATTTTATTGGCCAAAGTCGTTTTACCTGCACCAATATTGCCTTCAATGGCGATAAAACTCAAACTTGAAAATAGTTCTTCCTTTGATTTGTAGAGTGTTAATGCTGTCTTTATGGGTTGGCTTTTATCCTTGCATTCCTGAATTAGATTTCTAGTATCTTTCCCTAGGATTGGATGGTACATTTGGGGGGCAATATCGGAAAGTGGTAGGAGTACGAATTTACGCTCCTGAAGTTTTGCATGTGGAATAACCAGGTGTTCAGAATGAATTATTTCTGCATCAAAATATAGAATATCAATATCAATGATTCTGGCTTCATAGCCACCCTCTTGAAGTCGTTCCCTTCCCATACTTTTTTCAATGGCAAGGATTTTTTCCAAGATGGCCAATGGAGCTAAATGGGTTTCAAGGACCAGACATGCATTCAAAAATTCTGACGAATCAAACCCCCATGAAGCGCTCTCATAAACCTTTGAAACTGCAGTAATTTCGCCAACTTCAGTACCCAATAAGAATGCTGCTTCTTGTAGATTTTGCAAGCGGTTGCCAAGATTACTCCCTATAGAAATATATGTCTTTATGGGTTCACTCATAATATTGAAACAAAGTAAACAAAACAATTTCACTTTGGTTATCTTTGGCCGGTAATAATAATAAGATTGAAATGAATTTTTTAAGAAACCTTTTAGCGGCAATTATAGGTTGCTTAATTGCCTTTGGGATTATGTTTGTAATGTTTCTGCTCTTTGTGAGTTTGGTGGGTGGTGCGGAAGATGGAGTTGTAATAAAGGATAATTCTATATTGAAACTACAAATGCAACAGCCCATTAATGATTATGTGGGCAACAATGAAGCCGACCCATTTGCAAGTTTTTTTGGTCAGGCCCAAGGGTTGGATGAAATTCTTCATGCCATTCAAGTAGCAAAAACAGATACCGATATCAAAGGGATCAGTATAAGTAATAATTTTATCATGGCAGGGCTTGCACAAACCCAGGCCATACGAAAGGCACTGAAGGATTTTAAGGAAAGCGGAAAGTTCATATATACCTATAGTGATTTTTATATGCAGAAAGATTACTATTTGGCCAGTGTGGCAGATTCTATTTTTTTAAATCCAGTTGGCGGAATGGATTTCAAAGGGCTATCAACAGAAGTTTTGTTTTATAAAGATTTGCAGGAGAAGACCGGGGTAAAGATGGAGGTGATTCGTCATGGAAAATACAAGAGCGCCGTTGAGCCTTTTTTGGCAAACGAAATGAGTGATGCCAATAGGACCCAAATAAAGGAATTGCTAAGTTCTTTATGGGATACCATGGTTGCTGATATTTCTGAAGGAAGGAATATAAGTGAGGATAATGTAAATAGTATTGCTGATACTTTGGGCGGTAGATCGCCAAAATTCGCCAAAGCTTCAGGGTTGATTGATGATATTCTGTTCTTTGATCAATATGAAGACAAACTCCGAACAGCCACTTACTTAGATGCAACAGATGAAATCAATTATGTATCACTGAAGGATTATACCAGGCGTTCAAACAAAAAAACCATTAAAAAAGGTACTGATAAAGTTGCCGTGGTTTTTGCCCAAGGGGAAATATTATATGGGGAAGGTGGTCCTAATATCATTGGGCAGGGTATTATTACGAAAGCCCTTATAAAAGCTAGAGATGATGATAAAGTAAAAGCCATTGTATTGCGTGTAGATTCACCAGGGGGAAGCGCTTTGACTTCCGATATTATTTGGCGTGAAGTAGAGCTTGCCAAAGAAAAGAAACCCGTGGTAGTCTCTATGGGCAATGTAGCTGCTTCAGGCGGATATTATATAGCAGCAGGAGCAGATATTATATTTGCTGAGCCGACTACAATTACAGGTTCCATTGGGGTTTTTGGGACCATCCCGAATATCAATGAACTTGCTGCCAATATTGGGATTAATGCGGAGCAAGTTGGCACTAATAAGAATTCCGTCGATTATTCATTCTTTGAACCAATGACCGATAATTTCAGGAATGTAGTTCAAGAAGGTGTTGAACAAACTTATGAGACTTTCCTTGAACGTGTGGCACAAGGCCGAAATATTACAGTGGCACAGGCAGATAGCATGGCCCAAGGACGCGTATGGAGTGGTTTAGATGCTAAAAAGTTAGGATTGATAGATGAACTGGGTAATTTGGATGATGCAATTGCTGCGGCTGCTGAATTGGCTAATATTGAATCTTATGGAGTTAAAAAATATCCGAAATACAAAACTGGTTTTGAAAAATTCATGGAGGATATGAGTGGCGTAAAATCCAAAATAGGACAGCGTTTTATTAAAGAGGAGATAGGTGAAGAAACCTATGATATCTTAAAGCAAATGAAATCAACTATGGAACAAAAGGGTGTGCAGGCCAGAATGCCTTTTGTTTTGGATATTAAATAATCCATGAACCAGAAGGATAAAAAACTAGCTTATAGAATTTATCTATATCTGGGAGCAATGTTCATTACCTCTTTGGTAGTGTCTAACTTGATTTTTCAAAAATTCTTTTTTTGGTATCCTTTTGGTGAATTGGAAGTTTTCGGTGCACCCCTTTTTGAAGTCTCCGTAGGTATTTTACCTTACCCCATTACTTTTTTGATTACCGATTTGATCTCGGAGATTTTTGGTAAAAAGAAAGCCAATCAAATTGTTACTGCAGGAATTTTTGCTTCTTTCTTTTCGATGGGTATTATCTTGTTGGCCGATTTTGCCCCGGCCATAGAAAATTCTCCAGTGAATAATGAAATTTTCAGCAAGGTTTTTGCGCTTTCGCCTGTTGCAGTATTGGCCTCAATGTTGGCTTATTTATTCGCGCAGTATGTAGATATTGCGATATATCATTTTTGGAAACGATTGACCCAAGGCAGGCACCTTTGGCTGCGAAATAATTTCTCAACATTTTTGTCCCAGTTCATTGATACATTTACAGTTGTAAGCCTTCTTTGTCTTTTCAAAGTATTACCCTGGAGCATGTTCTATGGTTTGGTCATTAGTGGTTTCTTGTTTAAAGTATTAATTGCCTTCCTCGACACCCCTTTCCTTTATTTCTTCGTATATCTTCTAAGAAAACGTTTTGGACTTAAAACAGGGGAAGAAATAAACCTGGAAGTATAAAATATTCCAGCCTTCCCGGAGTTATAGTCTTAGATAAATAGCTATTGTAAAATGAAGAAGAAAATCTTAAAAATAGTAGGCATTATAGTATTGCTTTTAATAGGAATCCTTATTGCTGCACCATTTATTTTGGAAGCTAAAATAGGTGATATCCTAAAAAACAATGTGAACAATAATGTAGATGCTACCTTGGACTTCTCCAAGGCCAATCTGAGTCTAATTCAAAGTTTCCCCAGTGCAGAGGTTGCATTACAAGGTGTTACGCTTATCAATAATGCTCCTTTTGAAGGAGATACCCTTTTCGCTGCAAAACAAATTGAATTGAAAATGGGCATTGGTGAATTATTTAAAGGTTCGGGAGAATCGATTGCCATAAAGTCCCTTTCTATTGAAGGTGCTTTATTGAATATTAGGATTGATAATGAAGGTCATGCTTCCTACGATATAGGAACTCAAACCAATGCTGTTTCTGAAAACGCGGAAGCTTCTGAAAGCTTTATGTTGGATTTACAATCCTATCAAATCACTGATTCCAAAGTAGTTTACGAAGATAAGACCAACAATACACATTTGGTGGTTTCCGAACTTGAACATAAGGGGAACGGTGATCTTTCATTGGAGAATTCTGAACTTGAAACTAGTACCGAAGCCTTGGTGTCGTTCTCAATGGATAGCACCAAATACCTTAACGAGAATAAGATAAAATTGAATGCCTTGATCGGTATTGATCTTAAGGAAAATAAATATACTTTTTTAAAGAATGAAGCATTGGTAAATCAATTACCATTGGTCTTTGAAGGTTTTGTGAAAGTAAACGAAGAGAATCAAGAGGTCGATATCAATTTTAAAACCCCATCTTCTGATTTCAAGAATTTCCTAGCATTGATTCCCGAAGCTTATTCAAAGAACATTGAAAATGTAAAAACTACGGGAGCTTGTTTGGTTGAAGGCGAATTTCAGGGAATTGTTGATGAGGAACATATTCCTAAATTCAAGATTAATATAAAATCTGATAATGCTTCTTTCAGGTATCCTGACTTACCCAAAACGGTACGGAATATTCATTTAGACCTTGTATTAAATAATGGGACAGGCATAACTGAAGATACTTATGTTGAAATAAACAAGGCTTCGTTTATGATTGATGAGGATAAATTCAATCTTACTTCCAAAATCACTGAACTTTTGGGTAATACGAAGGTCAAGGCCCATTTAGATGGCGTTTTGAACTTGGCTAATCTGTCGAAAGCTTACCCAATTTCTTCAGACATGAATCTATCAGGAATTCTAAGCGCCGATGTAACGACAGCTTTTGACATGGCATCGATAGAAAATAAACGGTATGAAAACACCAATACATCTGGCAAACTGAAACTCAGTGATTTTGAATATAAGTCATCTGATTTTCGAAATCCTGTAAAAGTCAAGACAGCTACAATGACATTCAATCCGGAGACAGTCACTTTGAACGAATTGCAGGGAACCACTGGACAGACCGATTTCAATACAACCGGAACAATTGATAATCTATTGGGTTTTATGTTCAATGATGAAAAAGTTAAAGGTGATTTCAATTTAAAATCGAACACATTCGCAGTCAATGATTTTATGAATGAGGAAGAGACTACTGATTCAGATGATAACGCTAGTACAGAGGAACAGTTGAAAATACCTGCTTTTTTGGATTGCAGAATTAATGCAACAGCGGGCACTGTACTATATGACAATCTAATCTTGAAAGATGTAAAAGGTAATTTACGGATTGTTGATGAAAAAGCAGTGCTGACCGATATGACATCTTCACTCTTTAATGGTAAAGTCTCCTTCAATGGTGAGGTCTCCACCAAAAACGAGGTTCCCTCTTTTGCTATGAAATTGGGAATGGATCAATTGGGTATTAATGAAAGTTTTAAATCATTGGAATTATTTAAGGTTTTAGCACCAGTAGCTAGTGCTTTACAAGGAAAGATGAATTCAGATATTGAATTATCAGGTAGTTTAAACAATGATTTTACCCCAAATCTTAAAACAATTACCGGTAAGGTTTTAGCAGAATTATTGTCCACCCAGATAAATGCAGATCAAGCCAACGTACTGTCTGCGATCGGCAGTAAGCTCAATTTTGTCAATTTGGATAAACTTGATTTAAAAGGATTGAAAACAGCTTTGTCTTTTGAGGATGGAATCGTAAAAGTGAAACCCTTTTCTATTAAATATGAAGACATTTCAATCAATGTGGATGGTAGTCATACCTTCGATAAAAAACTGAATTATAAAGCATCCTTGGATGTGCCTGCCAAATATTTGGGGACTGAGGTAAACAGTCTTATCGCTAAAATTGACGAAAAAGAACTTGAAAACCTGACCATTCCTGTAATCGCTAATATTGGTGGAAATTACAATAGTCCAGAGGTGACTACTGATTTAACTTCAGGGGTCAAGACCTTGACCACAAAATTGATTGACATTCAAAAGCAGAAATTGATCAATAAAGGAAAGGATAAGGCTGGTGCGTTATTGGGAGATATCTTATCAGATAATTCAACTGAAAAAGATTCAGCAGCGCTATCACAGCAAGACCAAACCAAAGACGCTGTAAAAGATGTTTTAGGTGGAATTTTAAGTGGTACTGAACAGGCAAAAGATTCAGTGGGTCAGGAAAAAGATTCATTGTCCACTCCAAAAAAGGATCCGGTCAAGGATGCAGCAAAAAGCATTTTAGGCGGATTGTTAGGTGGAAAAAAGAAAAAGGATACCACCAAATCCCAAAACGATTCAATTAACTAATTCCAAGTGAAATAAAGAGCCCTTCGCTACTGCGCACATTGAAAACGGTATTGTCTTCAAAAATGAGATATTGCCCTTTGATACCTCTTAGAACACCTTTATAACTAGGTGTTTTACCAAGGTTCAGACTTTTTACCTTTTCAGGGTATTTAAGAACGGGAAACTCCATATGGGTTTCATTATTGTTTTCTATAAAATACTCCTTTGCTTCTTGTGGAATATAAGGTTTAAGTTTATTACGCCATACTACTAAATCTTCATCATCAACATCATTGGTCAACATTTTTCGCCAATTGGTCTTATCGCCAATATGGTCTTTTAAGGAAACTTCGGTAATACCTGCCAAATAACGATTCGGGACTTCAACAATTTCGATAGCTTCATGGGCTCCTTGGTCAATCCATCTAGTAGGTACTTGGGTTTTACGGGTTACCCCCACTTTTATGTTGCTTGAATTTGCCAAATACACAATATGAGGTTGTAATTGTACCTTTTTCTCATAATCCAAATCGCGGTCTTCCTTCCCCAAATGGGCAGTACTCAATTCCGGGCGCATGATCCAATCCCCAGCGGAAGGCGTTTCAAAGAAACAGGTTTTGCAAAACCCTTGTCTAAAAATTGGTCGGTCTTCACCGCAATTGAGACATTGGAATTTTATGAAATCTATCTGCAATTGCCTATTAAGTACCTGATTCACATTTAAAAAATTGTCTTCAAAAAGCATATAATATTGAATGGGTTGCCCCATTTCTGTCTGCATCTTTCGTAACACTCCTCTGTATTGCATATAAGAAATTCTTATTGGGTATTCTATTTGAAAATGATAACTATATAAGCTATTTTTAGCTTGCTAAAGATACCCAAAAATGCCAATACCTTTATTTAATTCAATCGCTTCTTGGTTGTTGAAAAAACGCTATCATCAGATAGAACTTTTTTTAAAATACCCTGGGGAGGTACAAGAGGAGGTATTGCATCAATTATTGGAAATTGCAGAGGATACGGAAATTGGTAGGAAATACGATTTTGAGACGATTGCAAACTATGAAACCTTTAGGGAAAGGGTTCCCATTCTCTCTTATGAAGAGATAGAACCTTTAATTGAACGCACTAGAAAGGGTGAACAGAATATTTTTTGGCCCACATCAATCAAATGGTTTGCGAAAAGTAGCGGTACTACAAATGCCAAAAGCAAGTTTATTCCTGTAAGTACTGAGGCTTTGGAAGATTGCCATTATAAATCTGGTAAGGATTTGCTTTGCCTTTACCTTAACAATAACGAAAATTCACAGCTTTTTACAGGTAAAAGCCTGCGACTAGGGGGTAGTAAGGAATTATATCATGATAATGGTTCT
>RCNC010002344.1_pt1 | contig 12653 bp, 8 predicted proteins | sample 2041301 | NCBI WGS metagenome assembly RCNC01 (sample SAMN09708231, study PRJNA481090) | Marine sediment metagenome, whole genome shotgun sequencing project. | biome: marine sediment; feature: ocean; material: sediment; isolation source: Sewage treatment plant 13A marine sediment (STP13A) ... | reverse complement strand
ATTAGCGTTGCTTATTGCTAAGCAGGTGCAAATATAATTCTGTTTTTTGATTTGTCAAAAGGAAATCGTTTTTTTTTAAATAAATTTACTTCTTCTTACCATATAAGTGGTTAAAATCTGGTTAAAACCCTCGTGTATATCAACGGGAACATACTCTATTTTGTATTGCATACACTTGTATTTAAGGCTCTTAAAGTATTTTTCTACCCTTAATTGATAGGCTTCCTTAATATTTCCGGCAAAAAGATTTATTTGTTCTCCCGTTTCAACATCAACGTATTTTCTGGGTAAATCGTCAAAATCAAAATTTAATTCCAGCTTTCCGTCATAGGTATGGAACAAAACTACCTCGTGTTTGTTGTATTTCAAATGACGCAATGCAGCAAATAGCTCTTCCTCTTTTTTATCAGCCTGAAGCATGTCAGTAAATAAAAAGATCAATGACCGTCTGTGTATTTTTTCAGCAACCTCATGCAGCACTTTATAAGTATCAGTACTACTATTAGATCCTTTTTCTAAGGCTTTCTCCAATTGGTTGAGCAACATTCTTCGGTGCTTTTCATTGCCCTTGGCAGGGGCAAAGTATTCACTTTCTTTTCCATACAAACTCAATCCAAAAGCGTCTCGTTGTCTTTTTAATATTTCCATTAAGGCGGCTGTGGCCATCACAGAAAAACCAATTTTATTATAAGAATCAGCACTTATGCTATCCATTTCTGGGAAATGCATAGAGGCTGAATTGTCTATGATAATGTGGCTTCTTAAATTGGTCTCTTCTTCATAGCGCTTCACAAACAATTTCTCTGTTTTTGCAAAGAGTTTCCAATCAATGTGTCTGGTGCTTTCACCTTTATTATACAATCGGTGTTCTGCAAACTCTACTGAAAAACCATGAAACGGGCTTTTATGCATACCTGTAATGAAGCCTTCTACCACTTGTTTGGCAAGTAGCTCAATATTAGGAATTCCATTTACCTGGCTTAAATCAGCATGCTTCATAATTCAAAAGTAAGTAGAAATGTTTAATTAGATAGTAACCTGAGTTCGCTTTAGCTGATTGTGTACCCAATTAAAAACAAAAAAGGTTTGATCTCGAAAGACCAAACCTTTTATTTATTATTAAGAAGTGCTTCCTATAAAAGCGCATTCAATTTTTCAGTATATACATTCTTTGGTGCCACACCAACTTGTTTGTCAGCAACTTCTCCACCTTTAAAAAGTAAAACTGTTGGGATATTTCTAACACCGTACTTTGCAGCAAACTCTTGATGTGCATCAACATCAACTTTTACAATCTTCGCTTTGTTATCAAAATCTTTGTCTAATTCCTCAACGATCGGAGCTAACATTCTACATGGCCCACACCAAGCTGCCCAAAAATCAACCAAAACTGGCTTATCTGAATTTAATACAACTTCCTCAAAATTAGCATCTGTTACTTCTATTGCCATAATTCTTTTGTTTAATTATTTTGTTTCTTAAAATACTTTGCAAAAATAAGAAATTATTTGCCTCCAATAATCATTTGAAAATCTATTTTTCTTATACCAGTATTTAAAATAATGATTTAAGTATCTAAAAGCACGTTCAACATTGATTAAAAAGATCTTATCGCCAAATCCTATCTACAACCTGAGTCTGGAGATATTAACATTTCAAATGTAGATTAGGGGTCAAATATAAAACCGTAAATTAATTCATGCCTCTGACATTGGACGACAAAAAAAAGCATCCTTTCGAATGCTTTTTAATATTTAGAAAATGAAAAAACTATTCCTTTATCTCTTCATTAGTACTTTCAATAAGTTCGCCCTTCTCATTTAATTCAACGATCTCATAACCAAGTTCGTTCAAGGCCTCGATATTACTTGCTTTGTCTCCCACAATCACAATGTTCATATTGTCAATTTGAAGTGTTTTATCTGCCAAAGCGTTGATTTTCTCTTTAGAAATACTATTGATGATCTTGGTTTGTTCATCTACATAACTCTTGTCAAGATCATAATGTACGATTCGACTAAGAAAACTTGCTTTCTGACTTGGAGTTTCATAGCTACGAGCATCACGTTGGCCTATTGAATTACGCATAAAGATTAATTCTTCATCAGTAATTCCATCTTTTTTATAGTTGGTGATTTCTTTCATAAACTCAGAAACGGCTCCTGCAGTAGCATCGGCTCTTACCCCAGCTTGGGCAGTAAATGGCCCTGGATCATCGTCAGAATTAAAATAAGAGAATGCACCATAAGTCCAACCTTTATCTTCTCTAAGATTAAGATTAACCCTGCTGTTAAAAGCACCACCTAAGGCATAATTCATCAAATAAGATTTATAATACTCTCCTGAAACATCATAAGCCATATCCGTAACATAGCCAATTCGAATCTCTGATTGAGGTGCTTCCTTTTTATCAACGAGGTAGATCTTGGTTTTAGCCTGATCATTTACCGCTGGCATTTCAGGTACCTTGGCTGATTTATTTTCCCACGTATCCAAAAAAGCCAGGGATGACATGACATCCTTTTTCGACATATCGCCCACAACTACTAATTCCGACAATTCTGGTGCGTAATATTTGGCATAAAAAGTCTTCACATCATCTATGGTGATCTTTTCAACTGACGCTTCTATTCCGCTGCTGGGAACTGAATAGATATGGTCATCACCATATAATAATCTTTTATATACATTGGATGCAATTGCTTCAGGATCTTTCATCTTCGATTTAACATCTTCCAGCTGCTTCATTTTTACCCGGTCAAAATCCTCCTGTGAAAACTGAGGTTTATACAATACTTCTTCAAGAATCTCCATGGTTCTTGCCATATTTTTTTTCAAGGAACTTGCCGTCAATAGCGTTTTGGAATTACTTGCAGATACGTTAATCGTACTACCTATTTTTCTAAGCTCCTCTTGTACTTGTACTGAAGTATAATTCTCTGTGGATTCATTCATCAGGGAAGCGGTTAAGACCGCCAGGCCTGATTTATAAGGTGTATACATATCCATACGATGACCGCCATTGATACTTAACCTCAAGGCCACTAAGGGAACCTCATTGGTCTCACTTCCTATCACTTTAATTCCATTGTCTAATTTTTCGGACCAGAATTCAGGCACCTTTACCAGTGGTGAAGTTCCAGGCGTAGGTTTAACACTTCGGTCAAATTTATCTCCTTCGGGACGTTTGTAAGTAAGTCCGCTATAATCAGTCGTTGGAAAGGGATTAACACCTTCGGTTTGAGGTGTGAAATCATCCTCTTGCGTCGGTTTCGTACCATCTTCAGGAAGAACACTAAGCACAACGGCAGGCTTCCCTTTGATATACTTATTATACACTCTTATAACATCTTCTTTCGTAACGTTCTGGTATCGCTCCAAATCAGCCGTAATGCCATTAGGATCACCCAAAAACGTCTGATTACTGGCTAATTGGGTTACTTTCCCACTAACACTAGCTAGCGAATTGATAAAGTATAATTCCATGCTGATCTTGAATTTTTCAACATCTTCTTCTGTTACGCCGGTTTTTTCGAATTCTTCTAATACTTGCCCTATTTCAGTCTCAATATCTGATAGTACTGCTCCTGGATAAGGCAAAATTGTAATGGTGAATGCGCCAGCCAGTTCACTGCAAGGATGACCACTTGTTGCTTGAACAGCTTTATTGGTCAAAACAAATTTTTTGAACAGAAATGATGATTGACCTGATCCTAGAATATCCGCAAGACAATCAAGAGGTGCTTCATCTGGATGGTGACGCCCAATTGTTGGAAAACTTAAAAATAAACCAGGATATCTAATATTTTTATCTACATAAGACACATACCTGTTTTTATCCAAGACCACTGGGTCTAATTTCATTGGTAATACTTCTAGCCCTCTTGGAATTACACCGTAATATTTCTCGACCATTTTCACAACTTCCTTTGGATTAACATCTCCTCCGACTGTTAGGGTTGCATTATTGGGTCCATACCAACGCATAAAGAATTTTTTTAAATCATCAACATCTACCCTATCAAGATCTTCTAATTTACCAATGGTCAGCCATGAATATGGATGTCCATATGGATAAAGTGTCTCCGCTATTAATTCACGCCGAGGACCATAAGGTCTGTTATCCAGATTTTGGCCTTTTTCGTTTTTTACTGTCTCACGTTGAACTTCAAATTTTTCTTGGGTAACAGCATCCAAAAAGAAGCCCATACGATCGGCTTCCATCCAAAGCATCAATTCCAATTGATTGCTGGGTGCAGTTTCATAATAATTGGTTCTGTCTTGAGATGTGGAACCGTTAAGTGTTCCACCTGCAGCTGAGATGAGTTTAAAATGTTCTTCGTCGGCTATATTCTCAGAACCTTGAAACATCATGTGCTCAAAGAAATGAGCAAAGCCTGATTTCTGCAATTCTTCTCTTGCTGATCCCACGTGGTAGGTTACATCAACATGCACCAACGGATCTGAATGATCTTCATGAATTACTAGTGTTAAGCCGTTACTGAGCTCATATTTTTCATAAGGAATAACAACCTCATCACCTGATTTACTTACCTTTTCAATAAGTTTTGTCTGAGACCAGCCTATGGCCGAAGTCAAAAATAATAGCGTAATAATTAGTTTGTTAATTTTCATTTATTGTGTTTTGGGGATAGCCCATGAAGGTAATATTTTCCTACTGAATATCCAACAAGGAATGCTGAAAGGATTTAAGATTGGAGATTGTTGATTGGAGATTTGTCCATTGTCCATGCCTAAATAGTACTGACCACTTTTGAACTATTTATTAATCTATTAATCAGATCGAGCCACTGCGCGCAGCAATAAAGAACGAAACAACGGAAGTGCGTTCGTACTGAAAGGAAGAACAAGCATGCAGTTGTGAAAGTGAATGGTGCGCAGCAATTGCCTTGCGCAGTGAAGGCGGTTTTTGGTTCTTTTTGCCGCTTCAAAAAAGAACAAATAGAGTTATTTCACACCCCTTTCTTCTGAAAACATAATGATGCATTGAAAAAATGAATGAATAGTTTATTCAATCATTAAAACACCTCCCTGGCAATAGCCTTAATATTATCCGACTTACCCATTGAATAATAATGCAACACAGGCACTCCGGCAGCGATAAGTTCTTTAGACTGTTTGATGGCCCAATCTATCCCAACCTGTCTTACACCTAAATTATCGGTACACAATTCAATATCCTTTACCAAATCATCCGGAAGGTCTAAACTAAACACTTGTGGCAAGACATTTAAATGGCGCTTTACAGCCACTGGCTTGATCCCTGGAATAATCGGCACATTTATGCCAATGGTTTTGGCAGCTTCAACAAACGCAAAATATTTACTATTGTCAAAGAACATTTGAGTTACCACATATTCTGCCCCTGCATCAACCTTCTCTTTTAGCCTTCTTAAATCTGCCTGCATACTTGGAGACTCCATGTGTTTTTCTGGATATCCGGCAACACCAATACAAAAATTCGCTTTGTAGGTGCTTTCTATGATTTCATGTAAATAGCATCCTTTATTGAGATCACTAATCTGTCTTACAAGATCTGAAGCGAAATTATTCCCTTCGTTCTTTGGAATAAAATAGGCTTCATCCTTCATGGCATCTCCTCTGAGAGCCATTACATTGTCTATTCCTAAATAATGACAATCTACCAATACATATTCAGTCTCTTCTTTGGTAAATCCGCCACAAAGAACGTGAGGTACAGTATCTACCTGATATTTATTCATTAAAGAAGCACATATGCCAACTGTCCCTGGCCTCATACGTGTCACTTTTTTTTCTAAAAGTCCTTTATCTTTTTTAATATAAACATGCTCTTCTCTTGAAGTAGTAACATCGATAAACGGTGGTTTAAATTCCATCAATGGATCTATATTATCATATAGTTTCTGAATATTCTGACCCTTTTGGGGAGGCACAATCTCAAATGAAAATAAGGTTTTACCCTTAGCGTTCTTAATGTGTTCTGTTACTTTCATTTTTTCTTATTATAGTCTGTCTTATACAACAATAGACCATTACTAACTTTATCTTTAATTCATTGTATCTACTAAACTGACAAATTGGGCTGAAGCCATTTCATTGCCATCTCTTTAGAGATTCCCTTTCTATTGGCATAATCAACAACCTGCTCCTCAGTCACCTTTCCTAATCCAAAATATTTTGATTCAGGATTGGCAAAATAATACCCCGATACAGCTGCTGCGGGCCACATGGCTTTACTTTCAGTTAATTTAACCCCAATGATTTTTTCAACCTCGAGAAGGTCCCAAATTGTATCCTTTTCCAAATGATCAGGACATGCCGGATAACCTGGCGCTGGCCTAATACCCTTATAAGCCTCTTTGATGAGCTCGTCATTTTTAAGGGTTTCATTTTTGGCATATCCCCAATGTTTCATTCTAACCTGCTGGTGCAAATATTCAGCAAACGCTTCTGCAAACCTGTCGGCAATAGCCTGAACCAAAATAGCATTATAGTCATCGTGGTCCTCCTTATATTTATTTGCCAACTCATCTACACCAAAAATAGCAACACAAAAAGCACCCATATAATCTTGCTTCTCTTCAACTGGAGCTATAAAATCAGCCAAGGCATAATTTGCTATACCCTCTTTTTTATGTAGTTGTTGTCTTAATGTTCTGAACCTTGCGATTTCCTTTTGATTTTTAGAAATCACAATATCATCTTCATTTATAGCATTGGCCTGAAAAAGTCCAAAAATTCCCCTCGCTTTTAACAGTTGTTTGGCGATGATTATTTCTATCATTTTTTGAGCGTCTTCATACACTTGACTTGCCTGCTCACCCACAACCTTATCTGTCAAAATAGCTGGAAACTTACCGTGAAGATCCCAAGAAATAAAGAATGGTTGCCAATCTACATACGGAAGCAATTCCTTTAAACTGATTTGCTTGAGTGCCTGAACCCCCATTTCAATTGGTTTTTTGATCTCAGTATTTTTCCAATCGATCTTAAACTTATTTCTTCTCGCCGCTGCCATTGAAACATAACGTTTTGTTTTGCCCCTCTTTAGAAACTTTTCTCTAAAATCCTCATAGTCTTTTTTAAGATTGACTACATATTGATTAGCTGTCTTCTTATTAAGTAGGTTAGCAACCACTGTCACTGCTCTTGAAGCGTCATTTACATGGACTACAGCATTCTTATATTCAGTATCAATTTTAACTACGGTATGTGCTTTTGAAGTCGTTGCCCCTCCTATCAAAAGAGGAATATTTAAGTCTCTCCTTTCCATTTCTTTGGCCATATAGACCATTTCATCTAACGATGGCGTGATTAAACCTGACAGACCAATTGCATCTACGTTTTCTTTGATCGCTGTCTCAATGATCTTTTCAGGTGGAACCATAACTCCTAGATCTACAATCTCATAGTTATTACAACCCAAGACAACACTTACGATATTCTTTCCGATATCATGTACATCGCCCTTTACCGTAGCCATCAATATCTTACCTAATGATTTTTGGGTCTCTCCTTTTTCTTCTTCTATAAAGGGATTGAGGTAAGAAACAGCTTTTTTCATTACTCTGGCTGATTTAACAACCTGAGGCAAAAACATTTTCCCTGAACCAAAAAGATCTCCTACCACATTCATCCCGATCATCAGATGCCCTTCAATTACTTCAATGGGTTTGTCAACTTGTAACCTGGCTTCTTCAACATCTTGAATGATAAAAGCATCTATTCCTTTGACCAAGGCATGGGTAATTCTTGCTTGTACAGGTTCACTTCTCCATTCTTGTTCAGCTACTTCTACTTTTTTACTTCCCTTAACGGATTGAGCAAAATCAAGCAACCTTTCAGTCGCATCATCCCTTCTGTTTAAAATAACGTCTTCAACATGCTCGAGTAAATCTTTTGGAATCTCATCGTATATCTCTAACATGGTTGGATTTACAATTCCCATATTCATCCCAGCCTTAATAGCATGAAACAAGAATACTGAATGCATGGCTTCTCTAACCGCATTGTTCCCTCTAAAAGAAAAAGAAACATTACTTACTCCACCACTAACGTTTGCGTTTGGGAGGTTTTCTCTAACCCACCTGGTAGCTTCAATAAAATCAATTGCGTTTAACTTGTGCTCATCCATTCCTGTTGCTACAGGAAATATATTGAGGTCAAAGATGATATCCTCACTGGCCAAACCTACTTTGTTCACCAAAATGTCATACGATCGTTTGGCAATCTCTATTCGTCTGTCAAAATTATCTGCTTGCCCAACCTCATCAAAAGCCATCACAATTACAGCAGCACCATATCTCTTGACACGAGTTGCTTCCCAGATAAACTTTTCTTCTCCTTCTTTAAGTGAAATTGAATTCACTACACATTTACCCTGTGCCACCTGAAGTCCTGCCTCAATGATCTCCCACTTAGAACTGTCTATCATTATTGGTACTCTGCAAATATCAGGTTCAGCTGCAATAAGATTCATAAACCTCACCATAGCCTCTTTACCCTCTATTAGACCATCATCCATATTTATATCGATGATCTGCGCACCTCCATCCACCTGGTGTCTTGCCACATCTAAGGCCTCATCAAATTGTTCCTCCTTAATTAAACGCAAAAACTTTTTTGATCCGGCAACATTAGTACGTTCACCTACATTGATAAAATTACTGTTCTCGTTAAGTACTAAGGGCTCTAAGCCTGATAAGTGTAAATATCTTTTATTCTCTTTTTTCATACTTTATTAATACTGCGCTACGACCTAAAAAAGATCGATTAAATGATGTCCTATTCTATGCCATTATTAATGGCTATTTTAAAACTCTTTTCAAGAGTTTGAGATTGACCTAAATTGATCTTCAAAATAGCTAATCAAATACCATCTTTAAGAAACTAATAGGCTATTTCTGGGCTGGTACTTTTCAGCCAAATCAGCAATTGCTTTTATATGAGCCGGAGTTGTTCCGCAGCATCCCCCAACAATATTCACCAAATTCCGCTTCATATATTCTTCAATTTGATCAGCCATTTGCTCTGGAGTTTCATCGTATTCTCCAAATGCGTTTGGCAGACCAGCATTTGGGTGTGCTGAAATAGCAAAATCAGTTTTTGGCGAAATCGCTTCTAAATGTGGCTGCAGCAAATTGGCTCCTAAAGCACAATTGAATCCAATAGTAAACAAAGGGATATGCGCAACTGAAATTAAAAAAGCTTCAGCCGTTTGCCCTGACAGGGTTCTCCCACTGGCATCTGTTATTGTTCCGCTCAACATGATAGGAAGATCTATGCCTCTTTCTTCTTTGATCTCCTCAAGTGCATATAAAGCTGCTTTTGCATTTAGAGTATCAAACACCGTCTCAACGAGAAGGATATCCGCTCCTCCATCAAGCAAAGCTTCAGCCTGCTGTTTATAAGCAATGCGCAATGCATCAAAAGTTATCGCCCTGAATCCCGGATCATTAACGTCAGGAGACATGCTTGCCGTTTTATTAGTTGGCCCCATTGAACCCGCAACAAACCGCGGCTTGTGGGGCTCCTTTTTCGTAAATTCTATAGCCACTTCTTTTGCCAACCTGGCAGATTCATAATTCAGTTCGTAAACCAAATCTTCCATGGCATAATCAGCCATAGCAATAGTAGTTCCTGAAAAAGTATTGGTTTCAACAATGTCTGCCCCAGCAGCCAAATACTTCCTGTGAATTTCTTTGATGGCTTCTGGTTGCGTCAGTGTTAAAAGATCATTATTTCCTTTTAAAAGAATTTCATAATCTTTAAATCGCTCCCCTCTATAATCCTCTTCTTCAAATTTATAAGCTTGAATCATAGTACCCATTGCACCATCTAATATCATGATGCGCTTCTCTAATATTTTCTCTAATGTTTCTCTCATATGCCTCTTTTGCCCCATTTAATCGTGTTCCATGTTCTTTCGTGAAAGAAGTACAAGAACATTTTCGTAAAGACCTCTATGCCTCCAATGGATATTGCTGTTTTAATCTCTCCCGTAAGGAGGTATGAAATCACAATGGTATCTAAAGTGCCTAGTGTTCTCCAGGTAAATGCCTTTACAATACTTCTTCTTTTTGTTTCTCCTCTTTTATAATATTTATCGGTCTTAGAATGAAATAGTACCATAGTTTTAATTGTTTAGGGCTTGTGACAAGTCCTCTACAATATCTGAAATATTTTCCAATCCCACTGATACTCTGATCAATCCGTCCGTAATCCCAACTATATTTCTCTCTTCTACTGACAGCTTGCTGTGTGTTGACGATGCAGGATGAGTTACTATAGTTCTGGTGTCACCCAAATTAGCAGATAAAGAGCACATCTGAATTTTATCTAAAAATTTTCTCCCTCCTTCTATACCACCTTTGACTTCAAAAGAGACAATATTCCCTCCTTTTTTCATTTGCTTAACCGCAATGTCATACTGGGGATGTGATTTCAAAAATGGATACCTCACCGCATTAACTTGCTTGTGCTTTTCAAGGTATTCAGCCACAGCAATCGCATTTTCACAATGTCTGTCAACCCTTACGCTCAATGTTTCAAGACTTTTAGATAAAATCCATGAATTAAATGGCGATAAAGATGGTCCTGTATTTCTTGCAAACAGATATATCTCTCTGATGAGTTCAGCCTTACCAACGGTAACGCCTCCTAAAACCCTGCCTTGACCATCAATTAATTTTGTTGCCGAATGCACTACCAAATCAGCTCCAAACTTAATAGGTTGTTGCAAGTATGGTGTGGCAAAACAATTATCAATCACCAATAAAATGCCGTTTTTTTTACATATTTTTCCTAATAACTCAAGGTCAATTACCTCAAGCCCCGGGTTGGTTGGTGTCTCGGCATAGAGTATTTTAGTATTGGGTTGAATCAACGATTCGATATCGTCGACTTCGTTTATATTAAAATAAGTTGTCTCAATATTCCATTTAGGCAAAAACTTGGTGAACAAAGCATGGGTAGACCCAAAAACCGATCGTGCCGATAAGATATGATCTCCACTACTCAACAACGCCCCAAATGTTGAAAAAATAGCTGCCATACCCGAGGCAAAAGCATAACCGCTTTCAGCTCCTTCCATGGCTACAATCTTGTCAACAAACTCTGTATTATTCGGGTTTGAAAAACGACTGTAAATATTTTTTTCCTTTTCTTCAGCAAAAGAAGCCCTCATATCTTCGGCATCGTCAAATACAAAACTTGAAGTCACATACATAGCACTGGTATGCTCGCCAAAACCCGAACGAGGCATTTGATTTCTGATAGCCTCCGTTTCAAATTGTCTTTTCTTTGTCATAATTCTTATTTCAGCAATAATTCAAAGATTCAAATCGAATCTTTAAACTGCTTTTTCTGTTAACCTTAATATATCGCCAAATACCCCTCTGGCTGTAACTTTAGCTCCGGCACCGGCCCCTTGAATCACCAAAGGTCTTTCACCGTAAGACTCTGTATATATTTCAAATATAGAATCTGAACCTTGTACCTGACCCAAAGAACTATTCTTTGAAACAGAAACAAGTTTTACTTCCAATTCTCCTTTGCTTTTGCTAAGATCACCGGCTAAAACACCTACATACCTAAGTACATGATCTTCTTCTTGTTCGTCTTTGGTTTTTTGATATTCATCATTGAGTTCTGAAAGTCTGCCTAAAAAATCCTTTGCACTGCCTTCTCTCAAATTTTCAGGGATTAGATTCTGAATTTGCACATCATCAAATTCATTCTCAAGGTCAAGTTCTCTTGCTAAAATCAATAATTTTCTGGCCACATCATTTCCACTTAAATCTTCTCTCGGATCTGGTTCGGTAAAACCTTTATCCACTGCCTCTTGAAGAATGACACTAAAGTCTTTCTCCTTTTCTGAAAAATGATTGAATAAATAACTTAATGAGCCTGAAAACACACCATTGATTCTCGTAATGTTCTCTCCCGAATGATGCAGTAATTTAATGGTATCAACCAATGGTAAACCTGCTCCTACATTAGTCTCATAGAGGTAATTCTTTTCATTTCTTTTTAAGGATGCACGTAAATCTTTGTAAAAAGAAAAATCTACGGTATTTCCGATCTTATTCGATGAAACCAGGTCAAATCCGTTTTCAACCAAAGGAATATAATTCTTTATAAAGTCTACACTTGCCGTATTATCAACAGCAATAAGATTTTCTAAATGATTGCTTTTAGCAAATCCCATCACATCATTAATGGTAAAACCATCCTTATCTTGCGTTTCTAAAGCTGCCTTCCAATCACTATTGATCCCATCCTTATCCAACAATAATTGCTTAGAATTACTCAAGGCAAAAATGTTGATATTGATATTTCTTCTTTTTAATATATCTTTCTTACTATGAAGAATCTGCTGTATCAATGTTCCGCCCACCAAACCAACACCGAAAATGGCCACGTTGATGTTAGCAGAAACTCCAAATATTTGACCGTGAATCACATTCACTGCTTTATTCAGGTCTTTTTCCTCCAAAACCAAACAGATATTATCTCCAGTTATGGTGTTATTAATCAGTATGGGCTTTATCTTATTGATGGATAAAGCATTATATGACCTATGAAAGTTTGAAAGGTTTTGACCGATAATTGAAACGATAGACAAATCATCTTTTACATAAACTCTACTC
>RCNC010002343.1_pt1 | contig 12654 bp, 11 predicted proteins | sample 2041301 | NCBI WGS metagenome assembly RCNC01 (sample SAMN09708231, study PRJNA481090) | Marine sediment metagenome, whole genome shotgun sequencing project. | biome: marine sediment; feature: ocean; material: sediment; isolation source: Sewage treatment plant 13A marine sediment (STP13A) ... | reverse complement strand
GTGCGGTGCGATTGTGTCAGTTGTGCACGGCACACCAATTGTGCGGTGCGATTGTTCATGGCTGGCACAACCCCAAAGCAATCGCGACCGGCTGCGCCGTTCCCTCCCACAAATATCTCTCGCCTTTTCCCAGTGCCATTAATTAACGGTTTGCACAGCGTTTGTTAAAATTTTGTTGTGCCGATATTGCCGCTATCATCTTCAATACGGTGGCGAACTGTAGACAAATGCCGCTTTTTACTTCAGACTTGGCGCCCCTGAAGAGGAATAGCTATCCGTGGTTAAAGTTCGCGTGCTTAATGGCCCCAATCTGAACCTGCTTGGCCAGCGGGAGCCGGCAACCTACGGGCATCGTAGTCTGCAGGACATCATGCAGCAGCTCGAACAGTTTGCAGCGGATTGTGGCCTGCAACTGGATCATATGCAGTCCAATTCTGAAGGGAAAATGGTGGACGCCATTCAACAGGCGGGTATCGATGGTGTCGATTACATCATCATTAACCCGGCGGGTTATACCCATACCAGTGTCGCCATACGCGATGCGCTGCTGGCAGTTGAAATACCCTTTGTGGAGGTCCATCTTTCTGCGGTGAGTTCGCGCGAGCCTTTCAGACAGGTCAACTATTTCTCCGATATAGCCATCGGGGTGATTAGCGGGTTCCGCGGAGAAAGCTATTTACTGGCCTTACAGGCTATTTTGAATCGAATTGAACCCTGAAGCGGGAGCGACAGCAAGTGGATATCCGAAAGATTAAAAAACTCATTGAGCTGTTGGAAGAGTCCAGCCTGACAGAAATTGAAATTGTTGAGGGCGAGGAATCTGTTCGCCTGGTGCGCAACGGGTACGCGCAAGCCGTACCTATGGCCGTGCCTCCGGTCAATGTTCAGGCACCGGGAGCGGCGGCACCTGCAATTGAACAGCCGGCAGACGATGGTGACCAGATACCCGATGGTGAAGCAGTATTGTCACCGATGGTCGGTACATTCTACGGGGCATCCAGCCCTGAAGCCGAACCGTTTGTGAAGCTGGGCCAGTCAGTCGGTGTCGGCGATACACTGTGTATCATCGAAGCAATGAAAATGTTCAACCAGATTGAAGCGGATGTATCCGGTACGGTCGTGGCGATATTGGCCGAGAACGGCCAGCCGGTTGAATATGACCAGCCTTTGTTCGTCATTCGCTGACCCTGGATTAAGCTCATGGCCGTACTAGAAAAACTTGTCATCGCCAACCGCGGTGAAATTGCATTACGTATACTGCGAGCCTGTCATTCCATGGGCATCAAGACGGTTGCCGTGCACTCTACCGTTGACCGTAATTTGAAACACGTCGCACTCGCTGACGAAGCGGTCTGCATTGGTCCGGCACCCGGCACCGACAGTTATCTGAATATCCCTGCCATTATCGCTGCAACGGAAGTGACAGATTCAGTGGCTGTCCATCCCGGTTACGGCTTCCTCGCCGAGAACGCGGACTTTGCAGAACGTGTCGAACAAAGCGGGTTTATTTTTATTGGCCCGCGGCCTGAAACCATTCGCCTGATGGGTGACAAGGTTTCGGCCATCAAGGCGATGAGGGAAGCAGGTGTACCCTGTGTACCCGGGTCCGACGGTGCCTTATCGGATGATTTGACCGAAAGCCATGCCATTGCGCGGCGTATTGGTTATCCCGTCATTATCAAGGCTGCTGCCGGTGGTGGTGGCCGTGGGATGCGGGTGGTTCATACTGAAGCCCACCTGTCCAATGCCCTCCAGCTTACCCAGCAGGAAGCGCAAACCATATTTGGTGATGGCACCATTTACATGGAGAAATTCCTGACCAGTCCCCGCCATGTAGAAGTGCAGGTGATGGCTGATCAGCATGGCAACGCCATTCATCTCGGAGAACGGGACTGCTCAACGCAGCGCCGTCACCAGAAGGTCATTGAAGAGGCTCCCGCACCCGGGATCACGCCACAACAGCGTGCTGAAATCGGTGGTGTTTGTGTGGAAGCCTGTAAACGCATAGGTTATCGCGGCGCGGGCACCTTTGAATTTTTGTACGACGATGGCCGTTTCTATTTTATTGAAATGAACACCCGTATCCAGGTTGAACATCCGGTCAGTGAACTGATTACCGGGGTGGACCTGATCAAGGAACAGATTCGCGTGGCCGCCGGGGAAAAGCTCTCATATACGCAGGATGACATTGTAATTCGCGGCCATGCCATTGAATGTCGAATCAATGCGGAAGATCCGGAAACCTTTATGCCTTTCCCGGGCACGATCAGTGGTTTTCATGCACCCGGTGGACCGGGGATTCGCGTGGACTCGCATATCTACGACAGTTACAAAGTACCGCCAAATTACGACTCCATGATCGGTAAACTCATTGCCCATGGTGAGACCAGGGATGAGGCCATCGCCCGCATGCGGATGGCACTGGATGAAACGGTACTTGAAGGTATCAAGACCAACATCCCCCTGCATAAATGGTTGCTTGTAGACCCGGGTTTTATTAAAGGTGGTTTTAATATCCACTACCTGGAAAAGCGTCTCACAGAGCGGGCGTCTGACTAAACCACAGAACGATGTCCTGGCTTGAGCTCAGTGTGCAGGTGTCGCGAGAGAATGCGCCACTGGTTGAAAGCCTGCTGCAAAACGAACCCGTGTTGGCATTAACACTGACAGATGATGCCGATGACCCTGTACTTGAGCCCGGCGTTGGTGAAACACCCTTATGGCCATCGGTTTGCGTGACCGCGTTATTTAGCGGAGATACAGCCGTCGAGCCACTGGCAAGAATCCTCAGCCTGGTGCCTGGTGTGGGCAGGCCACAGCAGGTTAACTTCCGTAAATTTGAAGACCAGCAATGGGAACGCGTCTGGCTGGATCGTTTCAAACCCATGCAGTTTGGATCCGGTCTGTGGATTGTGCCGGGTGAAGCCCGCGCGCCCGCCACGGCAATCCACGTTCTGAGACTGGATCCCGGCCTGGCTTTTGGCACCGGTACACACCCGACTACACACTTGTGTCTTGAGTGGATGGATAGCCTGGATTTCGATGGGAAACAGGTGGTTGATTATGGCTGCGGTTCGGGTGTGCTGGGTATTGCTGCGGCCATCAAGGGCGCCGGGTCTGTTATCTGTGTCGATAACGATCCCCAGGCACTGACCGCAACGGCCGACAATGCGCTCAGGAACGAGGTGCAGGATGTTATCCATGGCCTGTCACCGGAGCAATTCAAACCGCAAGCCGCTGATATGGTGCTTGCCAATATCCTGGCGGGACCCCTGGTTGAGCTCGCGCCACGTCTGAGTGCTGCGCTTCGTCCCGGTGGTCAACTCGTGCTTTCCGGTATACTCGAGGAGCAGGCAAAAGAGGTCATAAACGCTTACCAGGATGATTTTCCAGACCTGAAAATAAGGTTAATGGATGGCTGGGTATTGCTGACAGGGCAAAAGCTGGATTAGACAATGGAATCAAATATAAAAATTAACCTGGGTTCAGGCCATTGGAAACTCGACGGCTGGGTTAATGTAGATATCGACGCCGAAAGCGAGCCGGATGTTTGCGCCAACCTGGCAGGTGGTTTGCCTTTTGCCAGTGGTGTTGCGAGCCTGATGCACACCGAAGATTTTATCGACCAACTGGAGCTTGAAAAGGCAAAAGAATTTTTACAGGAATGTCACCGTATCCTGGCCCCGGGTGGTGTGTTACGTGTGTTGACACCGGATATGCAGAAACTGGCCCATTTATATCTCAATGATCCTGACCAGTTGGAAAACCTTTGGAAGCGCAATGTGGGCGTTCCCCTGTCCCTGGATACCGCTGGGGAAATATTTAATATCGGCATGCGTTTTGCAGGGCACACTTTTTTGTATGACGCACAAACATTCAAGGCACTCGCCAGCCGTTGTGGTTTTGATGCACGCCAGGTGAGTTACCAGCAGAGTGAAATTCGCGAACTACGCGGTCTGGATCTGCGCTCGCCGGAAAATGCCGTCTCAATCTACTTTGATTGCTATCGTCTTGGCTGAGTACAAGAAACGCTTATAAACCGAGGTTTGTCAGCAACTCCCCGGGTGCGGACCAATCCCTGCCGCAGACAAAACGCGGTAAATTCCAGCGGCTGCTTTGTTTAGAAACCAGGCCGGCGTCTGTTCCAATAGCGGCCAGGCACTGGTGCTTGTCATGGGAAAATGGAAAGTACTCATTACGGATATAGTCACTGGACTCGCCAAAGGGGTAGGCAAAAAAACGAGGGTGACGACCGGTTTTCTGCTCGATAAACTCAGCTGCCTGGACGACTTGCTGTTGGCAGTATTCGGGCTTGTCGATGACTTCAAAACCACCACGGGCGTATTGTTCTTCTTCAAGATCAGGATGGTTATGGTCCCAGCCGTGATTGCCGATGGCCATCAACGGATGAGAGTCGGCCTCCCGCCACCAGTCATCACTCATATGGCCCCTGCCAAACAGCGACTTGCGGTCTATGAGCTGACGTGCGCCGGGACTGGCGATCACAAAACTGGTGGCATGTAATCCGGGCTGGTCTTCTGTTGTATGAAGCGCGATGAAATCTTCCATGATTTGCAGAAAACCTTTTTGCAAACCATGTCCTGGAAACTCAAGTGTTCGCACATCAAAATCACAGCCGTCATCAAAGGTCAGGCATATGAGCGGGCGCCCTGTTGCCGGTAGATCCGATGAAAATACGGTATCGATGAGTGTTCCGAGGGAAACGAACTGACAACCCGCGGCGTGCAGAGCATCCAGGTCAGCCGCCAATGCGACATGATCGTTATTGCTGGTTTCATCACCCGCTATGTTCTGCGAATGGTAGGCGAGTATGGCTGCTTTCAACGTTGGCTTACCTGCTTAAAAATAAAACTATATGACACTTTGGCAAGTGAGTTGGATAATATACTCTTTCCGTTGGTCAGTTTTCGATAGCTGTTTAATATTTCATCCATGATAAAAATTCTCAAAAGTCGAAAACATCCATGAAAGCCTGGCTGGCCATTCGCAGACAGTTGGTGGATTTAATCGTTTACGTGGCCCTGCCGTTGGTCTCGGTTGTTTTACCGGCAGCCTGGTCACGTGCGCTGGTGGCGCGTGCTTCGAATTTTGAATGGATACTTGCTTCGGAAGCACAATCCGCATTCTCCAGCGCAGCCGGTTTTGTCGATACCGGTGATGAGAGGGAGTGGAAAGCGCGCTGGAAACAGGTCGAAATGCTGGATGCGCGTGATATGTTCATGATGAGTTTCGGCCGTACGCGTTCAGTGCTGGATGAAATTGAATGCGATAAACCGCTGGAGGTCGTAAAGGACCGGGTCCTGATCGGTATGCACTGGGGCCCATCCATATCCATTCTGAAATTACTGCAGGTGAACGGTCTGAATCCTGCATTGCCATATCGCCGGCCGGAAAAGCAGATTTTCCGCGTCAGGCCGTTCTTCTATTTGTTTGTCACACTGGCGGCCCGGCATATCGTAAAAACCATGGGTGACAGGGCAGTACCGATCGGTGGTGCCGGTAAGGTTCTGCGCGCAATGATGGATCAAACAGGTAGTGTCATCGTTGTCATGGACGCCCCGCCAAAAGAAGGCCGGCCGACATTAAATGCTTCGGTCATCGGAAAAAACGCTTTGTTTGAAGCGGGGTTTCCAACCATTCTCGCGGGCAATCATAAAGAGTACGTTTTTTACGCCATTAGTCTCCAACCGGGCGGGCTGGTCAGAAAAAAACTAGAACTCGAGGGACCATTCAGCGCCAGTGAAGCGCAGGAATTTGTGAAGGATTATGCCAGTTTCCTGGATCGTCACCTTTCCTCGGACCCGGCACAATGGCGTATCTGGCACGTCGCCGAACAGTTTTGGCACTGAGTCCCCATATTACGTCAGTTTGCTGGCCCTGACTGGCCCAATTACGATTGGACTTGAGCTTCCTTCACCCCATAGCTTTGGGTATTGGTTTGTGGATCAGTTTGGGCCGGTTTTAGAAAGCAGGCTTGTCCGGGGTGGATTGGAATAGCGCTACTGAGTCCATGACTTCCTGCCGGGCGATTTCCACGCCTTTCCAGTCGCCGGTTCTTACCCATTTGTTTCGTTCGAGATCCTTGTAGTGCTCAAAAAAGTGCACGATCTGATCCAGCAGTAATTCATCCAGGTCTTCGAACGATGTCACGTCGCGGTAAATACCGCTGACCTCGGAAACGGGTACAGCAAGGACCTTGGCGTCTTCACCGGCCTCGTCTTTCATTTGTAAGACACCTACCGGCCGGCAACGCACCACGGTGCCCGGCAACAATGGCAGGGGCAGCACCACCAGCACATCAAGTGGATCACCATCACCACACAAGGTGTGCGGTACGTATCCGTAGTTGCAGGGATAGTACATGGCGGTTTTCAGCATCCGGTCGACAAAAATTGCACCTGAGGCTTTGTCCACTTCGTATTTGATCGCCGGGCTGTTCATCGGAACTTCGATGATAACGTTGATATCGTCGGGTAAATTTCTTCCTGAAGGGACCTGTTGCAGGCTCATTTTCTGTTCCTCGTCTGGTGACCCGTCATTATACGCAATCAAGTGCTTTCAAACCCGAATTTTGTCCCAGTTTTAATGGCTATTTTGCCGTTGACGCATTTCAAAGCGGGACGTAAGCAACTACAATATGTGCCCCTTTTCAAAGGTATACATTCAATGAGTCCGGCAACACCAGTTAAAGATGAATCGCGCGGTTATGTCATCCCAATCGGCGGCGCAGAAGCCAAACGCAAGGACCCGGTTATTCTCGAACGTTTCGTCGAGTTGTGCGGCGGTAAAGACGCACAAATTCTCGTTATTCCAACGGCCTCCCTGCTGGATGAGACCGGTCCCCTGTACCAGGAGTTGTTTGAAAGCATGGGTGCCAAGGCGATGTGTACGCCCATCGAAGAACGTGACGATTGTTACCAGGACCACATACTTGATGTCATAGAAAGGGCTACCGGAATTTTTATTACCGGCGGCAATCAACTGCGTCTGAGTACGATACTGGGTGGCACACCGGTGGCGCGTGCGATTCGCAGGCTGAACGCCGCTGGTGTACACATGGCAGGAACCTCCGCCGGTGCCGCCATCATCTCGGAACACATGATCGCCGGCGGGCGGGGTGGGCCATCGCCACGGGAAAGCGGCGTGGTTCTGGCTCCGGGGCTTGGTTTAACCAATCGCGCCGTCATCGACCAGCACTTCAACAAACGTGGACGCATGGGACGTCTTCTTGCGGCCCTGTCTTTTAACCCGTTTGTCTGCGGCCTGGGTATCGATGAAAACACCGCGGCCTTCATCGCTCCGAACGGGGATATGGAAGTGGTTGGCCACGGTACTGTAACGGTGGTAGATCCGTCAGACCTGCGTCATTCATCCATGAGTTATGTGCGCAAAGCTGAAGCTATTTCGCTGGTTGGATTAAAACTGCATGTGCTGGCAAGTGGTTCTCATTTTAACCTGGAGACACGCGAAGCTACGCTGTCACGCTTTACTGATTAGCACACAAATAAAAATCGGCATAATATGGTTACAATTAAATTTTGCAAATACGGCGCAAGCGGGTTTGCTTAACACCAAACGAAGGTTCTGCTATGAAAATTCTCTCCACAAATGTTTATGTCGGTCCGAGCTTGTACGCGCATTTCCCGGTCATCCGCCACCATGTTGACATCGGTATCCTCGAAGAGTGGCCCTCCGCCCGGCTTGGTAAAGACTATATCGACAGTTTGATCGAAGCATTACCGGGTTTGCAAAACCATGGCTGTTCCTATGGTGAACCGGGTGGTTTCATACGCCGTCTGCGTGAAGATGAAGGCACCTGGATGGCCCACATCTGGGAACATGCTGCCCTGGAGTTACAGAACGAAGCCGGTTCAGACGTATCCTTCGGCCGCACACGCGGTTCCGGTGAAGTCGGACAGTACAACATGGTGTTCCAGTACAAGCAGCGGGACGTGGGTCTCGAGGCCGCACGCATCGCCCACCAGCTTTTGTTGAATCTTCTACCCGAGAATCTCAAACAGGAGTTGGCTTCTGAAATCGACGAGGATTTCAACTTTGAAGAAGAGCGCGATGAGTTCATCGTGTTTGCCCAGCGCAAAGAATTGGGACCGAGTACCGCGTCCCTGGTCAATGCAGCGGAAGAAAGGGGGATACCCTCGCTGCGCCTGAATAAGTATTCTTTGGTCCAGTTTGGACACGGCGCCTACCAACAGCGTATCCAGGCCACTATTACCAGTAAAACCGGGCATATCGCCGTGGAAATTTCCTGTGACAAGGAAGACACCCATAACCTGTTGCGTGACCTGGGTCTGCCGGTTCCGACACAAAGAATGATCTACAACGAACGAGCTGCGGTTCGTGCTGCACGCCATATTGGCTTCCCTGTCGTACTAAAGCCGCTTAATGCCAATCATGGGCGTGGTGTTTCGATCAACCTGACTACCGAAGATCAGATAATAAGCGCATTTGCTTTTGCACGTGAACACGGCACAGGCCGGGCAGTACTGGTCGAGAGTTATGTCGAGGGTTTTGACCACCGCATGCTGGTGGTGAATAACGAATTGGTCGCGGTGGCCAAGCGGGTTCCCGGACACGTCAAGGGTGATGGAAAAAGTACCGTCAGTGAACTGGTCGAAAAGGTCAATGAAGACCCGCGCCGTGGTATTGGCCATGAAAAAGTCTTAACCCGTCTTGAGTTGGACCGTCCGGCATTGGAGTTACTGGAACTGGCCGGCTTTGATGCCGAAACAGTATTGCCTGGTGGTGAGGTTTTCTTTCTGCGAAATACAGCCAACCTGTCAACGGGTGGTACCGCCATCGATTTAACCGATGTGGTTCACCCCGATAATCGCGAAATGGCAGAGCGGGCCATCCGTGCCGTGGGCCTGGATGTCGGTGGTGTCGATTTTCTGACACAGGATATTACCGAGTCCTACAAGGAGGTCGGTGGGGCCATCGTCGAAGTCAACGCCGCTCCCGGTTTCCGCATGCATGTTGCGCCGTCGGAGGGTGAGCCGCGCGATGTTTCCGGTAAAGTCATGGACATGTTATTCCCACCGGGTACGCCAACCCGTATTCCGATAGCAAGTATCACCGGCACCAACGGCAAGACCACGACCTCCCGCATGCTGGCCCATATCCTCAAAACTGCCGGTCACACGGTGGGTATGACATCGACGGATGGTGTTTATATTGATGGGCGCTTGTCGGTGAAGGGTGATATGACAGGTCCGGCCTCCGCGCGTATTGTGCTGCGTGACCCGACCGTGGATATTGCCGTGCTGGAAACGGCCCGTGGTGGATTGCTGCGTTCCGGTCTGGCTTATCGCCAGTGTGACGTCTCCGCCTGTTTGAACGTTTCGGCAGATCACCTTGGCCTCAACGGCATCGATACGCTGGAGCAACTGGCCGAACTCAAACGTGTCGTCGTCGAGGTCGCCCGCAATACGGCCGTGCTGAATGCAGATGATGACCTGTGTCTGAATATGGCCGATTACACGCAGGCCGAACATGTCTGTTATGTCACCATGAACCCGGCCCACGCCCTGGTAAAAGAGCATATTCAGGCCGGTGGGCGTGCCGTTGTACTGGAGCAGGGTTTCAATGGCGACATGATCACGCTGTATGACAACTGCACCCATTACCAACTGGTCTGGACCCACCAGATACCGGCCACGATGGATGGCAAGGCCACGCATAACGTACAGAATGCGATGTTTGCGGCAGCACTGGCTTATTCGCTGGATAAGTCACTGGATGATATCCGCCACGGCTTGCGTTCATTCGATTCCACCATCTTCCAGGCACCGGGCCGTATGAATGTGTTTGATGAACATCCTTTCCGCGTGATCCTGGACTATGGTCACAATGCCGCTGCCATCCACAGTATCTGTCAACTGGTTGACCGGCTCGAAGTGACAGGCCGGCGAATCTGTGTGCTGGCTGCTCCCGGTGACCGTCGTGATGAAGACATCAGGTCCATTGCCGATGAGGCCACCGGTCATTTTGACCACTATATTTGCCGTGCCGACGACAGTTTGCGTGGCCGCGGGCCGGATGAAGTGCCCAATATGTTGAGGAATCAACTGGTGGCCAATGGTGTTGCCGAAAGTGCGATCGATATCATACCTTTGGAGGTTGAGTCGGTGGCGGGTGCGCTGGAGATGGCGCAGGAAGGTGATCTGGTCGTGTTATTTGCCGATGATGTTCGCCGTAGCTGGAACCAGGTGATTCACTATGAAGGTGATAGTGATAGCGAAGACACCATTGAAACAACCAAACCAGCGCACAGCTTTGTGGAGGCGGATCCGGAAGCGTTCTCACTGGAACCGGGTGCGCGCCTGGTCAGGGATGAACGCGGTGTGCGCCTGGCCAGGGAAGAAGAGAGCGACTAGTGCTCCTTCAACTTGACAGCCGACGTCTGACCGGGCCAAACCTGTTCTGGGATTTGCCGGGCGCAATCCTGGATATTGCCATTGATGATATTTCTGCCGATCTTGTCATTTCGGCCTGGTCCGAAGAGGTTAGCCGTTTGATGGAAGCGGTAAGTTGGCCTGCAGATCAGATCTGTTCGCGGGTATTCGAGGGTGGAGTCAGCCTGGTTATCAATGCGCCGATAGACGTATTGTATGCCGCCTGTGAGTTGAATGAGATTGCCTTCAACAGGGCCGCAGCATGGTTATCAGGCGAACCACTACCGGATTTGAATGATGCCATCACCACGATCTCTCAAAAAATAGCAGAAGAGCAAAACCCGAAGTTGCTGGCACTTCAAGAGACTGCAGCGCAGCATGATGTACCGTTCCTTTGGGATGACGACGAGGTCTCCGTGGGTTTTGGTAAAACAGCCATCACCTGGCCGTCCGATCAATTACCGGCACTCGAATCCATAGACTGGCAGAACATCCGCTCGATACCGCTTGGTATCGTGACCGGCACCAATGGCAAATCAACCACGGTTCGCCTGGCCTCCGCCATACTGGCGGCGGCCGGTTTGCGTGCCGGTATCACCTCCACCGATTACATCCGCGTCGGCGGGGAAATACTCGACCGGGGTGATTACTCCGGTCCGGGTGGCGCGCGAACATTGTTGAGGCACCCTTCCTGCGAAGCGGTGGTACTGGAAGTTGCACGTGGCGGCCTGCTACGTCGTGGTATTGGTGTGGAGCGTGCCGATGGTGCGCTGATCAACAATATTGCCGACGATCACCTGGGCGAGTGGGGTATCAACACGGTGGCGGAGATGGCTGAGGCCAAGTTCATCGTGCGACGTGCGCTGAGCACGGATGCGCCATTGATTCTGAATGCCGATGATCCCCGTAGTGTCAGGCTGGCAGGGGGACTCGACAACAACATCATCTGGTTTGGCCTGGATGAAGACCATCCGGTTTTAAAGAAACATTTACAGGGTCAGGGTGAGGCGGCGTATCTGTCAGATGGCTGGCTGATACTGGTCAGGGGTGGCGAAACACGCAAGATTGTCCCCGCGAAAGACATTCCGATCACTTTTGGCGGGGCGGCACGATACAACATCAGCAATGCACTAGGTGCAATGGTTCTGTGCAGTGTGCTGGGGGTGGCGGATGAAGCCCTGGCCACCGGCCTCAAGGCTTTTAGTGGTGATGCCGAAGAAAACCCCGGGCGTGGTAATCTGTTTGAAAAAGACGGCATCAGGATCTTCCTCGACTTTGCGCACAATGAACATGGCGTCAAGGCGGTCAGTGACACCATCAGGGCATTTGGTGCCAAGCGAAACTTTGTACTATTGGGCCAGGCGGGTGACCGCAGCGATGAGGATATTGCCAAGCTCGTCAGTGCCGTCTGTGAATTGAACCCTTCGCGTTTACTGGTGTGTGACCTGCCGGGTTTTGAAAGAGGTAGGGAGTCCGGTGTCGTATCAGAGCTCATATGTGAACTTGCTGCGACGCAAGGTGTTCCGGAAGAAGCGGTGTCGGTTTTTAAATCGCCGGTGGAGGGGGTCAGGCAAGGACTGGCTGAGGCCGAGGACGGTGATTGCCTGCTGCTGCTGGCACTCACTCAGCGCGATGAAGTATTGGCGATGATCCAGTCTTTTGTTTCTGATAACCAGGACCATTAACACGATTCAACATGGCAAAACTTTTCTTTAACTACTCATCAATGAACGCGGGCAAAACCACGGTTTTACTGCAATCAGCACACAATTACCGCGAACGTGGCATGACCCCGATGCTGTTTACACCAAAACTGGATGACCGTTATGGTGAGGGCTGGATCAAATCACGGATTGGCCTGCAAGCCAGGGCAACGATATTCACATCGGATGATGATTTGTTTGAAGCCACCCGCGAGCAACTTGAAGAACGCAATATCCACTGTGTATTGGTGGATGAGGCGCAGTTTTTAAACCGTGAGCAGGTTTTCCAGTTAAGCGAAATCGTTGACCGGCTGAATATCCCGGTGTTGTGTTTTGGTTTGCGCACAGACTTCCAGGGTGAGTTATTTGAAGGCAGCAAGCATCTGCTGGCCTGGGCCGATGAACTGACGGAAATCAAAACCATTTGCCATACCGGTCGCAAGGCCAACATGGTCGTTCGCGTTGATGATGACGGTTATGCCCTTAAAGAAGGCGCACAGGTCGAGATAGGCGGTAAC
>RCNC010002342.1_pt1 | contig 12658 bp, 10 predicted proteins | sample 2041301 | NCBI WGS metagenome assembly RCNC01 (sample SAMN09708231, study PRJNA481090) | Marine sediment metagenome, whole genome shotgun sequencing project. | biome: marine sediment; feature: ocean; material: sediment; isolation source: Sewage treatment plant 13A marine sediment (STP13A) ... | reverse complement strand
TCCGGCCTTGCCGCGTTTGATCGGACGCACATGCGGCTGCGAGAGACTGACGATCCGATCGTCTACTCCGGGTCGACCGACGGCGTTGTGACGATCTCGGCCGGGACCGCGGGCACGATCACGTCGCTGCCGGACGACGGCTCGACCGTCATCGAGGGCGAGACGCTCTACACCCTCGACGAACAACCGGTCGTCATCTTCTACGGCGACGTGCCGGCCTACCGGATGCTCAGCACTCGCTCGACCGACGGCGTGGACGTGCTCCAGTTGGAAGAAGCACTCACTCGCCTCGGCTACAACGAAGACGGCGACATAACCGCCGATGAGGATTTCACATCGGCCACGCGAGACGCCATCAAAGAGTTCCAAGATGACATCGGCGTCGACGACACCGGCATCCTCGCCCTTGGCTCGTATGTGTTCTTCGACGGCCCAGTCTTTGTCGGCGAAACGCTGATGGATGTTGGTTCTCCGGTCAATCCCGGCAGCCCGGTGCTCGCAACGTCGACGACACCGTCTGGAACCGTCACCGCCTTGGCGAGCGAAGGAGACATCCTCGATCATGGCGACATTCTGTTCACCGTCGAGGGCGATCCTGTAACCCTGTTCGTCACCGACGTCCCGTTCTACCGGGCACTGACCCTCGGAACCGTCGGCGAGGACGTACGAGTCCTCGAGGAGTCGCTGGTCGCTTTCGGCTACGACACCGACGGGTTGCTTGTCGTCGACGACACGTTCGACGAATCAACTTCCGCGGCGGTGGTCGCGTGGCAGCAATCGATTGGCGCTCCGGTCGACGGCGTCGTCAACATCGGCGAGATCATCGTGGCAGAGGACCCCATCCGCATTGCGACGGCGCATATCGGCATCGGCAGCACGGTCGCGCCGGGCACCACGCTGTTCACCCCATCGACATCGACATCGATCGTCTCAATGCAGCTCCCCGCAGAGGACCAAGAGCTCCTCGTCGTCGGCGACACCGTCAACGTCGTGATGCCGAACAACTCGGATGAGCCGGGGACGGTGACCTCGATTGGGACGATCGCAATCAGGAGTCCCGAGAGCGGCGCGTACTTCGAGGTCGAGGTCGTGCTCGATCGCGACGGCGCCGGAGCAGGACTCGACGAAGCGCCGGTTGAAGTTGAGATCATCGACGACCGGGCCGTGGATGTATTGGCGGTTCCGGTGTCGGCGCTCCTCGCTCTCAGCGAAGGCGGCTACGCCGTGGAGATCGATGCCGGCAATGGAACGACCCGGCTCGTGGCGGTTGAAGTCGGCATGTATGCCGACGGATTCGTTGAAGTGACGACAGCGGAATTGTCTGCCGGCGACCGCGTCGTCACACCATGAGTGCTCCAATGACCGACTCGGCATCGCAGACGCTTCGAGGCGGCGGCGACCACACGGTCCTCGCGCTCGCCGGGGTGACGAAAACCTACCCGGGCACACCGCCGGTCCATGCGTTGCGCGACATCGACCTGGATATCGCGTCGGGCGAACTCGTGGCCGTCGTTGGGCCATCGGGATCCGGTAAATCGACGCTCCTCCACGTCGTCGGTACGCTCGACCGAGCGACCGCCGGGATCGTGTCGGTTGCCGGCTACGACCTCGATACGCTGAATGATCGGGAGCTGTCGTCGCTTCGCTCCCGCCACATCGGGTTCGTCTTCCAGCAGTTCTTCCTCCTCGCGGGCGAGACCGCGCTCGACAACGTGGCGGACGGGCTGCTCTATACCGGCATGCCGCTGAACAACCGGCGTGTCCTTGCCGAGAAGGCGCTCAATCAGGTCGGCCTTGCTTCGCGAATGAGCCACGAGGCGACGAAGCTCTCCGGCGGCGAACGGCAACGCGTCGCGATTGCTCGAGCCCTGATCGGATCGCCCGACATCATTCTGGCGGACGAGCCGACCGGGAACCTCGACAGCCAGACCGGCGAAGACTTGGTGCAACTGATCGAGAGCCTCAACGCAGACGGCACCACCATTGTGGTCATCACCCACGACCGCGAAATTGCGGCCCGATTCCCCCGCCGGGTTTCTCTGCTCGACGGCCGCATCGTCGAGGACACCAGAGTCGCCAGAGCGGCGAGCAGCCCATGAGCGCCGCACTCGAGCCATCTCGCCTCGCCCCCGCCGACATGATGCGGGCTTCGCTCATCGGCTTGAGGACCAGACGCCTCCGCAGCGTCCTCTCGGCCCTCGGAATCGTGATCGGCATCGCCGCCATGGTCGGCGTGCTCGGGCTCTCCGAATCGTCGAAATCGGACCTGTTGGCACAACTCGACCAGCTCGGAACGAACATGCTGCGAGTCGAGGCGGGCTCCGGCATCGGAATCGGGAGCGGCGAACTCCCCGAGAAATCAGCCGCCATGGTGTCGCGGATCGCCCCGGTCGATCAGGTTGCTTCGATCAGCCAAACCTCGGCGAAGGTCTACCGCACCGATCTCGTGCCATCCGGCCAGACGGGTGGTATCAGCGTGGCTGCCGTCGACGCCAACCTCCTCGAAACCCTGCAGGGCCAGATGGCGTCGGGCGTGTTCCTCGACCAGGCCGCGAGCGACCTACCGGTGGTCGTGCTCGGTTCGGTCGCGGCCGAGCGCATGGGGGTTCGCAGCGGAGACAACGGGTCGATCATCTGGCTCGGAGGTGAATGGTTCACGGTTGTCGGGGTCATGGAGACGCTTGACCTCTCGCCGGACCTGGATCGGTCGGCCCTCGTGAGCTACAACGCCGCCGATACCTACCTCGAACACGAGGGTGTGCCGAGCACGATCTACGTCCGTACCCAACCGGACAACATCGACGATGTGCGTTCGGTGCTGCCCGCCACCGTGAACCCCGAGAACCCCGACGAGGTCGAGGTCACCCGCCCATCGGACGCACTCGAAGCGAAGGAAGCGGCAGACCAGGCATTCACGAATCTGCTGCTCGGACTCGGCGCTGTGGCGCTGCTCGTCGGCGGCGTCGGGATAGCGAACGTCATGGTGATCTCGGTACTCGAACGCCGCGGCGAGATCGGGCTGCGACGAGCTCTCGGCGCTACGAAGCGGCATATCTCGATCCAGTTCCTCGGCGAATCCCTGCTCCTGGCCACCATCGGCGGGATCGGCGGTGTGGCCCTCGGGGCCGCAGTGACGGCCGCGTATGCGTGGTCGCGCGGATGGGGCGTCCTCATACCCGAGGTTGCGATCGTTGGAGGTATGGCAGCTGCGATCGGCATCGGCGTCGTCGCAGGCCTCTACCCGGCGATGCGAGCGGCCAGGGTGAGTCCCACTGAAGCGCTGCGGACTCTGTAGCGTTCCGCTCCATGACCTGGGAGATCGAGGACCGCACAACGTTGATCACGGGAGGGAACTCCGGAATCGGTCTCGCGACCGCCACTGGACTCGCGCGCATGGGAGCCAAGGTCGTGATCACAGCGCGGACTCCAGAGCGAGGCCGGGCCGCCGTAGATCTGATCATGGATGAGACCGGGAGGACCGTCGACTTCATGATCCTCGATCTCGCATCGCTCGCCGCGGTTCGAGCATTCGCCGGTGAGTTCTCGATCCGGTTCGGCCGCCCGGATCTCTTGGTGAACAACGCCGGGTGTTATGTCACACCGCGCAGAACAACGCAGGACGGACTCGAGTGGACGATGGCGGTCAACCACCTCGGACCGTTCCTGCTCACGTGTCTGCTGTCGTCGGACGCCGATACCCGGCCGAGTCGTATCGTCAACGTCGCCTCCGACATGCATCGCTCCGCTCGGAGGGATCTGGGCTTCCACGAAATCGAGGCGCCCGGCAAGTACCGGGGGACCGAGGCGTACGCCCGGTCGAAGCTCGCCAACTTGCTCTTCACACGCGAGCTTGCACGACGCCTTGACGGCACCGGGAGCGTTGTCTTTTCGGTCCATCCCGGCGTGGTTGCGACTCGGATCGGTCAAGACGGCGACAGTCGGTTGGGGTCGATCATCTGGAAAGCAATGGCGTCGCGGATGCGCACGCCCGAGCACGGCGCGGCAACGGTGATCCTTGCGGCCACGGAGCCCGGCATCGAGGACCTCACGGGTGGATACTTCTCCGACGAAGCAATTGCCGAGCCGGACCCGTCCGCACTCGATGACGCGTCGGCACGCCGGCTATGGGCTGCAAGCGCCGCAGTTGTGGGTTGCGATGTCGCCGGCGAGCATGACGGCGCACCAACCGGGTGGGTGGCATAGCCAATGACCGATCCCGACCACAGCCCCGCCGCCGAAGCCGCCATCCCGGGCACATCGAAGCCGCCGCTGTGGCAACGCATTGCGCGGGCAGCGGTCACCGTGCTCGTTCTCGTGCTCGTGTTCGGTTTCGTCCTGCCGAAGCTCGCGGACTACCGGGCGGTTGCCGACTACATCCAGGGAATCGAACCGCTCGAATGGCTGCTTCTCGCAGTGTTCGCCGGTTGGTTTCTCGTGGCCTATGTGTTCGTGTTCCTGGCGACGTTGCCGAGCCTGCGGTTCCGCGAGGGATTCGTCGTGCAGACGACGGCCACAGCAATCAACAACTCTCTGCCTGCTGGTGGGGCTATCGCTCTGCCAATCACGTACTCGCAGTTCCTTTCGTTCGGATTCACGCCGGGAGCCGTCACGGCGGCGCTCGTCACGGCCGGTGTGTGGGACCAACTGGCCCGCCAAGCGCTGCCGGTGCTGGCGGTGGTGGTCGTCGCACTCATGGGCGAGGCCGTCTGGTGGATGTGGGCCGTCTCCGCCTTCGGTTTGATCAACGTTGCAATCTGGCTCACCATCATCACGATTGTTCTGCGGTCGGAGTCGGCGGCTATCTCCTTCGGCAGTTGGCTGACCCGGCTCGTCAACTGGTTCACGAAGAAGCTCCACCGAGACCCGGTCGACATGGTCGCGCCGACGGTCCAGTTCAGAACGAATGTCCTATTCGTGGCGAAGGATCGCTGGATCGCCGTCACCGCGGCAACGGTCGCGAATCATGCGTCGATGGCAGCGCTCTTCGTCGTCTCGCTCCGAGCCGTCGGAGTCACATCGGATCAGGTCTCCACCGCTTGGCTCGTGCTGGCATTTGCTCTTGGTCGATTGCTCGTCATGATCCCGGTGAGTCCGGGAGGCCTCGGCCTCGTCGACCTCGGCTTCATAGGACTGCTGACCCTGGGATGGGGCACGGGCGCCGACGCAGACGTGCTCTCGGCCGGTGTGCTCCTCTACCGCGGTCTGTCGTATCTGCCACCAATCGTCTTCGGACTCGGGTCGTGGGTGTTCTGGCGCTTCAACCGGTCGTGGCGCCGGGATTGGCAGGTCGAGCGCCGCGGTGCGGTCACCAGCCCATAACCCCTCCGCGTACCCTGGGTACGCGTGTTAGAAGATGGCGGCGAGGAGGACAGAGGCGGTCTGTTGAAGCACCAGCCAAATGAGCCACCCGCCGATTGCGGTGCCGACGGCCCGCCCCGTGGTGAAGTCGAGTCCCTCGCGGATCGCAACGACCGAAGCGACGAGCACCCACACCGCAGCGACCGGACCAAGAAACGGGATCACGCCGAGTACGCGAGGCGCCTGTGCAAACCCGAGGACTCGCAACATCTCGCCCACGTCCGTCGTGCCGCTGAACACTCTCGTCCCGATGAACGACGTCGACACGGCCCACACGAACCAGCCGATAACGGCCGAGAGGACCCCGAGGGCGACCACGACGAAGATCCCACCCTCCGTGGGAATCGGGAAGTCGCCGAGACCGAGCCACTGGCGGATACCGTTCCAGAGATCGTCGCCCGCAGTGTTCTCGTAGCCGATCCACGATCCGACGGCCGCCAAACCGCCGCCCAACACGACCACGCCGGACGCCTGCCAGATCATGGCCGGCGTCCGTTCTGCCCAGTTGAACAGATCGGTGTCGAGCGCCGCGGCGCGAATCATGTTGCGAATCACAGTGATCCCATCGGTGGACCCTTCAACGATAGGACCGTCAGAAGCGCTCAAGCCACGAACGCAACGCCGACCCGATGGCATCGGGGGAATCCTCCTGGATGAAGTGAATCCCGGGAACCACCGTCTCGGTCTGGTTCGGCCACGTTCGACAGAAGTCGCGCTGTTCCCCGACGAGGATGGCCCCGGGATCGGCATCGATGAACAGCTTGGGTACCTCGCTCGTCGCGAGCCAGCGGCTGTAGGCGTCGACAATGGCAGCTACATCGTCCGGACTTCCATCGATCGGGATCTCCCTCGGCCACGTCAGTGTTGGACGACGGTCCTCGCCCGAGTTCAGGAACGGCCTCCGGTATTCATCCATCTCCTCCTCGGTCAGCGTCCGAATGATCGATGCAGGGAGGATTCGCTCCACAAAGGTGTTCTGCTCCAGCACGATCTCTTCGCCGACCGGTGACCGCATCGCTTCGAACACCGAACGAGAGGGTTCCGGCCAGTCGGCCCACGAGATCGGGCGCACGATGGCCTCCATGTAGCAAATGCCGCGAACAGCGTCTCGGTGCCGATTCGCCCAATCGAAGCCAAGGGCCGATCCCCAATCGTGAACGACCAGCGTGACCCGGTTCCGTACGCCGATCGCGACGAGGAACCCATCGAGGTAGCGGCGGTGATCGACGAACCGGTAGTCAAGGCCAGGGACCTTGTCGGAATCGCCCATCCCGATCAGATCGGGCATGACACACCGGCCGAAGTCGGTGACAGGGGGGACGACGTTCCGCCACAGGTAAGACGATGTCGGATTGCCGTGCAGGAACACGACGGGATCGCCCACCCCCGACTCGACATACGTCATCTCTGAACCGAGAACTTCGACCCGCCGCTTCTCCACGAATCCCCCCTGTGCCCGAACAGAACCGACGGTACCCGGGATAGCCTCAGGCGTCATGACTGTTCCGCACATCGTCCGTCGTTCGCTGCTCACAGCCGCCGGAACCGCCACCGGGCCAACCATCATCATTGACACATTCCGTGCGTTCTCCACGGCGGCCGAGCTCCTCGGCCTGGGAGTTGATCACATCGTGCTCACCGAGACGCTCAATGAGGCGCGGGCCGTGGCTCGAACCATTCCCAACTCGGTTCTTTGTGGTGAAGAGGAAGGCCGCCGGCCCGACGACTTCGACCTCGGCAACTCCCCGGTCGAGGCCCGATCCTTCACCGCGCCGGTCGGGCGTGTCATCGTGATGCGCACATCCAGTGGCACTCGCGGCGTCGTGGCCGCGCTGCGCTCCGGGGCAGATCCCGTCTTCGCCGCCAGCTTGACGGTGGCGGGTGCCACGGCAGACGCCGTGCGCTCGGAATCGCAGGTGACGATCGTGGCGGCCGGTCTCTCCGGGACTGCCGTCGCAGACGAAGATGAGGAGACGGCAGACCTGATCGCGGAACGCCTCCTCGGGACTCCCGACGACGCCGGACGGCTCAGGCGACTCCGGACCGGTGAGGGAGCGGCCAGGCTGCGCTCAACCCCGTGGATCGACCCTGCAGACCTGGAGTGCTGTCTGGAGATCGATCGGCACCCGTTCACGCTGCGGGCCCAGTGGGAGGACGGAGTAGCGACACTGCGAACACACCCTCCACGTGATCGCGGCTCTAATCCGTGAATTCGCGCACGAAGTGTTCAAGATTTTCTCCCAACCCTCCGATACAACCGAATGCGTTGGAAGAAGCGGCACGACGAGGGTGAGAGCCGGTCATCGATCGAGCGCCACCACGAGGTAGCCAACAATCGGTTGCGTGATGTCCTCTCCCGCGAATACGACTTCGGCGATCAAGATCCCGCAGAAGTCGAAGCGCGCTTGAGGAACATGGTCTACGGAACGAATCGGAAGTAGACAGCTGGAGTCGATAGGCCCGTCGAAGTCTTCAGGCTTCGACGGTTTCCCGCGGTCGGAAGAAGGTCGCGATCTGTGCCGCGGCGGCAAGCACCCCGCCGAATGCGATCGCCGCGCCGACCCATCCATCGAGACTGTCGGCAATGCCGATAGCCGCATCGATCGACATCTCACCCGGTCCACCGATGGCGATCGCAAGCCCAACAGTCGAGAGAATGAGCACATACTCCCACCCTTCATCGGGGCGAGCCGTCACCCAGAACCCAGCCGCTCGGTGCACGGTCCAGAACGCCACGGCCATAACCGCAATAAGGCCGGCGGCAGCGAACGTCGTGCCGAGGCCGACGATCAGCAGAACCCCGATCCCAATCTCTGATACCGTCGAGGCAAGCCACTGCAGATCGGGAGCCCGGAAACCGATGGATCCGAACCACGCCGACGTCTTGGCCCTTCCACGCGCATGTTTGATGCCGTGGGCCAGGAGCACCCCGCCGGCCACGACCCGCAGCACCAGCATCGCCCAATCCGTTGACTCAATCACTTCTGATCTCCCTCGTCGGCCGCCGCCTACTCGTCCCAGCGGGATTCCACCGGTCCTCGAGTGTGTGAAAGGGCAACACTGACTAGACCGTTTCTTGTTCCCAGGTTGGCCCTGTACGAGGGTGGGTTCTACCGGTACGCTTCCAGTGGGCGTTCAGAAAAGGGCAAGAGGGAGGATCCATGGAGTTCGAGTCGATAGATATCGAAACATTCAGGTTCGATGTCGTCCGCAAGGGATACGACCGGCTTCAGGTCGAGAACTTCCTTCAGAAGATCAGCAATTCGATGGCGCGCCTCGAAGAGCGCAGCAAGCTCGCCGAGGTGCGGTCCGAATTGGCGGCACGAGAGGTCGAAGATCTCCGGGCGCGCGCAGAGACCACGATCCAAGAGACCGTGGCCGCCCGCGCACGCATGATCGCGGCATCGCCGGAGCGACAGGTCAACTCCGTGGCCGAAGCGCCCTCGGGACTAACCGCCGGCCAGGCCACCATCGAGGCGCAGAACATCATCGAGCAGGCGAACAGCCATGCGACGTCGATTCACGCCGAGGCCGAAGCCGTCCTCGCCGACGCTCTGTCGGCCTCATCGAAGATCCACGGCCAGCGCGATGAGGTCCTCGGATCGGTCGGCGCCGAACGCGCGACGTTGATCGCCGCGGCGAGCGAAGAAGCCGACGATATTCGGGCCGCCGCGCTCGAGGATGCCAAGGCCACGAAGGCTGCCGCAAATGCCAAGGCCGACGAGGTTCGCAGGCTCGCCCGTGCCGACGCGAGTTCGCTCATTGAGGACGCCCGCAAGAACAGCAGTGAACACGCTGCGCCGGCCCCGGCAATGGCCATACCGTTCGCGACTCCGAGCTACGCAGAGGAATCCGATGAGATCGCTATCGATCTGCGAGAGGACGCAACCGAGCGCGAGTTGGAGCACGCGGTTCCGACGGAACGGGCCTCCCGGTACAAGTCTCGCTCTGCGAACCTGCCCAGCCTCGGCGACGACGCCGGATCGGTGATTGGGTCGCTCGAGGCGCTGCGGGCCAAGGAACCCACGGACGAGTAGCGCACGCCGCAGATCGGTCTAGCGAACGAGATCCTCGAGTTGCCGAATCGCCACGACGACCGGCGCCGTGTCCGACACGCCTTCCCGACGCAGCGCTGCCACAAGTCCGTTCAGGCGATCTACGTCGGCGGCGGCGCCGGCAACGAACGCCGAGATAGCGTCGCCGATCTCGGCTCCATCGGATCTCTCGAGCACCCGTTCAGCAATTGATCGGCGAAGTGCCATCAGCTCGCGTTCCAAGCCGATCGAAGCCCACTGCTGCCACCGTGTCGTGGGTGGAAGGCCAGCGAGCTGACGCTCCAGCCAGTCGAGGTGGAAGACCGCACCTGAGCGGAAGAACAGACGGCCGACCTCGACCTGTGGCCGCCCCGTGGATGCGGCGACGTCGATGATGTCGGGAGCGTGAGCAAGCTCGCCCTGGAACGCGTGGTCGATGGCAATCGGCTCGGGCACGCCAGACCGCACGAGACGCGCCACCATTCGCTCAAGCCGGTTCTGCCACCGCTTGGGCCCCATCGTGCGAATATCGGATGAGAGGTGCTCGAAGCCGTCTCGATAGCGGTCGATCCTCTCCTGGATGGGTTCGTCGCTCGGGTTGGAGATGAACCACCGCGTGAGGTCTTCGACAAGGTCGTCAACGCCGGCCAGCAGCGCATTCAAAATGTCGGCATCGATCGACCCTGCGAGCTCCTCCACCGCTCGCCACCGCGCCGAAGCTCCAGCTACGCCACGGGCGATTCGGTAGGCACCGACGATCGCCGGCGCACCCGCTCCCGTCTGGGCCCCCAGCCGAGATACGAACGTGATGCCCTGCGAGTTGAGCGTCTCGTTCGCGGTAATCGTCGCTATGAGTTGGCGCCGAAGCGGGTGTGATGGGATCAGCGACGAGAACCGCTCAACGATCGGGCCGGGGAAGTAGGAAGTGAGGAACCGTTCGGAGTAACCCGACTCGGGAAGTTCTGACGCCACCAACGCATCGGTGAGATGTTGCTTGGCGTAGGCAAGCAACACGGCGAGTTCCGGCCGGGTCATCCGCCTGCCGGCACGCGCCCGCTCGATCATCACCTCGGTGCTCGGGAGCACCTCGATCTCGCGGTCGAGACCGGCATCGGCTTCGAGGCGCACCATGAGCTCCTCGTACGCCTCGATGTTCTTTGAAGAGGCCGCTGCCTCTTGGGAGAGGATCTGAGCCTGGAGGAAGTTGTCGTAGACGATCGCGTCCACGACATCGTCGGACACGGCTTCGATGAGGGCATTGCGCTCTGAGCGGCTCAACTCTCCCGAGCGCTCGGCCATGCGCAGGAGGATCTTGATATTCACCTCACGATCCGAACAGTGGACACCGCCGCTGTTGTCGACGAAGTCGGTGAAGATGCGCCCGCCGGCTCGGTCGTACTCGATGCGGCCGGCCTGTGTGAGCCCGAGATTTCCCCCTTCCCCGACTACGCGGCACCGAAGATCCTTGCCGTTGACTCTCACACCGTCGTTCGAGCGATCCTGCGCCTGGTCGTCGGTCTCGGTCTCCGCTTTGACGTACGTGCCGATCCCTCCGTTCCAGAGCAGATCGACCGGCGCCGTGAGAATCGTCGAGATGAGCTGCTGCGGCGTTAGTGCAACGGCCGTGGTGTCGAGTGCCTGGCGCATTTCATCGGTCAGATCGATCCGCTTGAGCGTCCTCGCAAAGACCCCTCCCCCGGCCGAGATCAGTTCGTCGTTGTAGTCGGCCCACGATGAGCGGCTGAGAACGGCGAGACGCTCTCGCTCGCCGAACGACGAACCCGGATCTGGGTCCGGGTCGATGAAGATGTGACGGTGGTCGAAGGCTGCAACGAGCCGGATGCTGCGCGACAGCAGCATTCCGTTCCCGAACACATCCCCCGACATGTCGCCGACGCCGACCACGGTGATCGGGTCCGTCTGCACATCGACGTCGAGTTCCGTGAAGTGGCGCCGGACTGACTCCCATGCCCCGCGAGCGGTGATCCCGAGCGCCTTGTGGTCGTAGCCGGAGGATCCCCCTGACGCGAACGCATCGTCGAGCCAGAATCCCGTCTCCCCGGCAATCTCGTTCGCGATATCCGAGAACGTCGCTGTGCCTCGGTCCGCCGCGACAACGAAGTAGGGGTCCTCGCCGTCGAGCACCCGAACGCCATCCGGGTGGATGGGAACTCCGTCTTCGAGGTTGTCGGTGACGTCGAGGAGCGACCGGATGAAGGTGGTGTAGGCAGCGCGTACCTCGTCTGGGGTTGGCCCGACGGCCGGATCGGCCGCCCGCCGCACGACGAATCCGCCCTTCGCTCCCGTCGGCACGATCACCACGTTCTTGGTCATCTGCGCCTTCATCAGTCCGAGCACCTCGGTCCGATAGTCCTCACGACGGATCGACCACCGGATGCCACCACGGGCCACCGGACCACCCCGCAAGTGCACGCCGGCAACGGCGGGGGCGAACACGAAGATTTCGTAGAGCGGCCTGGGCTCCGGTGCATCCGGCACGCGATCCGAGACAAGTTTGAAAGCGAGAGCGCCGGCGTCGACGAAGGCGCTCGTGCGAACCGTTGCATCAATCAGCCCAAGGAAGCCTCGCAGTATCCGATCCTCGTCGAGGGAGGACACGGCCTCGAGCCGATCGAGCAGCGACGAACTCAATTCGTTCTCGTGCGTCTCGTCCGCTGTCGGGCCGAAGCGCGCCTCGAACAGCGCAACGAGATCCCGAGCGATGTCGGGATGTGCGGCGAAGGCCCGGGCTACATAGGGCTTCGAGAAGGCCGGGCTCACCAGGTGCCAGTAGGAGCGGTAGGCCCGCAGTATGTTGATCTGAACGTGATCCACGTCGGTGAGCACGAGTAACTGGCTCAGCCCATCGGACTCGCTCTCCCCCAGCAACGACGCTTCGAGCGCCGCCGAGACGCGTGGACCACATGCTTCGACGTCGAGGCACTCGCCATCGAAGCCGCGCACGCCGAAGTTGTGCGCGAACAACGCGTCCGCATCCTCATCGCTCGACAGACGAGTGGGAATCTCCTCGACGACCTGAAGACCGAGGTCCTCGACCAGCGGCAGCATCGCGGAGAGGTCGCGCTTGCCACCTCGGCTATAGACCACGATGCGCGTGAGCCGCTCCTCGGATTCCACGTCGTTGTGGATCCCGACCCGCACCAGCGCATCCCCACCGAGGAGGGCGTCAACGTCGCCCAGGGCGTGGGCGGCTTCTCCAAGCGCTGTCGCGATTCGGAACGACGACGGGAACCGCCGGGCGTGTG
>RCNC010002341.1_pt1 | contig 12664 bp, 11 predicted proteins | sample 2041301 | NCBI WGS metagenome assembly RCNC01 (sample SAMN09708231, study PRJNA481090) | Marine sediment metagenome, whole genome shotgun sequencing project. | biome: marine sediment; feature: ocean; material: sediment; isolation source: Sewage treatment plant 13A marine sediment (STP13A) ... | reverse complement strand
CCCAACCTCGCCGGTGTCGAGAAAGAACAGGTTGTTGAGAAATACGCGCCGGGGCATCTCGATCACACCGATTGGGCTGCACTCTTCTTCGGCACTCAGCGATTTGGTGCTGCTTCCCACGGTAGCACTTATTATCGTGATCGCGGGGGGCTGGCGCATTTGGGCAGCAGAGGCAGTTGAAGCGTCAGAGCCCGAAGCCGATATGGCAATGCTTGCCACATGGATTGTCGGAATTGGTCTGTTGATCTCAGCGGTTGCAGCGTGGCGTTCGCTTCGTGGCGGCCCGGCAAAAGTCTTTCTTGCTGCGGGCGCTGCAATCACCGCACCCGCCTTTGCAATCACAATCGAGGTTCTTTGGACACCCACCGCGGCGCTCGGCGACTATTTCTGGGGTCTTCACGCGCTGGCAATTGCCGCATTGATGGTCTGGATGGCCGAACGTTTTGCCCGCGCGGATGGGCCAGACGACAGATTGCGCATGTCACTTGCCGTTCTATCGGCCTTGGCCTCGATCGCTTTTGCGCTTGTCATCCTTTTCTCGTCAGCCGCGCTAACCGTCGCAATTGTTGTGACAATCGTTGCAGCCGCTTGGCTTGACCGACAATTCAATCTGCCTTTAATGGGGTTCTATATCCTTGCAGGCGTTGCCACCGTCGGCTTCCGTCTGGTCGCTGATCCAGGCCTTGATTGGGCCACCGGAGCACCTTTAATCGAACTGCTGCTATCTCACGGCGGCGCGGTCTTGGGCTTGGCTGTTTCCTGGTGGTTTGCGCGCCAGGCGATCCGGCCGCGAACCGAAGTTCTGCTTGAAAGCGCCGTCTATTCATCGACCGGCATCTTGCTTTCGTTGCTGCTGTATCGTTCCATTGAAACACTTGCTGGAAGGTCGGGAACCGAAAGCCATTGGTGGTTCGGGATCGTCGCAACAATATGGATCATTCTGGGGCAATCGCAACTTCGCCGTCTTGCTATGGGGGGCAGCCTAAGAATGGTGCGCAAAGCATTGGCAGGGATCTTTTTGTTGATCGGCGCTGCGTTGCTTGGAATTGCCGCACTGTTTCTCAATCCGCTCTTTAGCAGTCAATATGATCCAGTTCTGGGTCCGTTGCTTTTAAACACGCTTATTCCAGCTTACCTTTTGCCTGCTGTCGCATTGGCATTTGGGGCCAACTGGCTGCGCGCGTTGCCGGTTGCAATCTGGGGCGTAATGTTGGCGGCCGCGACCGGACTTTCCGCGCTTTGGCTAGGATCGGAAATCCGTCATTTCTGGCGCGGGGCAGAAGGTATGCTGCTACCGACGATCGAGCAGCCGGAGCTGTACAGCTACACCGTCGCACTGCTTCTCGTCGGCGCAGGGCTGTTTTACCAATCGCTGTCGCGCAAGAGTTCAATTTTGCGAAAAGCAGGTCTGTTGGTAATCGGTTTGGCAGTCGCCAAAGTCTTCCTGATCGACATCGCAGGTCTTGGCGGGCTCATACGAGTCTTCTCACTACTTTTCCTCGGTCTCGCCCTGGCGGCACTTGCGTGGTTGAACCGGTGGGCATCCGGGCAAGGTAATATCAAAGGCGAGGTCGAAGAAGATTAGAATCGCTGAAAACTAATAGCTATAATTAAAGACGTCACTCACGGCCCTAAGCGGACCTTCGTGGACTGCGCAGCGAACGGCAACTAGGAGCCCGTTGTGTGAATTCATTTTTTGTGCTGCGTGCGCTCGCGGCACGGAAATTTCTGCGAACGCCTAGTTTCCTCTTTCACAATGCAGCCGAAAGAGCAGTCATTCGTTCTCGGCCAAGTATTTAACGCTATGGCGCAAAGAATACCTGTTCCATCAGGGACCACCAATCGTCAGGCGTTTTGCTGGATAGTGGACACTGTAAAGGCGATACCAGATCCCACCATTCGCGTGTTTTCGGATCGTCTTTCGTCCGTGCCAAATCGGCGTCAAAATCTGTCCCGCTGTATTCCCAATAGGCGAACAGCAGGTTTTCGGGTTCGCGCAAGAAGATCGAAAAATTGTTAATATGGCGCGCCTTGAGGCCTGCCAGTGTTTCAGGCCAAGGATTTGCATGAAGGTCTTTGTAGCGTTCAATGCCTTCGGGATCGATGCCAATTATGCGGCCCATGCGTTGCACCATTGTACAGCTCCTTTTGTGCGAATCGACCGCCCGCTAGACGTGTTGTGCAAGCCCATCGAGTTCCGACCAGAACGTGTCAGCAATCTCGGCCTTGTACCATGTCAAAATTTGCGCAAGTTCGGTTGGTTTTTTCGGGCCGGGAATGACAGATTTCACGATGGGGTGTCGTAAAACAAACTGAAGTGCAGCCGCGCCAATATCGACACTATGATCCATGCAAAACGCCAGCAACGCTTTTTGCTGCGCTGCTATTTCAGCGGGGATTTCACGATAATTATACGTCAAGCCGCCGACCAAAAGCCCCGAGTTAAAAGGCCCGCCAATCAGAATATCGGTGCCATGCTTTGCGCAGGCGTCAAACAGGGACAAAGCCCCAGTGCGCTCCAAAAGTGTATGTCGACCTGCCAGCAGGAAGACGTCAAAATCGCCGTGGTTTAGGGATTTTTGACAAATCTCGACCTCGTTGACGCCAAGCCCGATTGCACGCACGTCGCCTGACGTACGCAGTTCTTCAAGGGCGCGGTAGCCGCCACCGTCAAAGAAGGCTTTAAACTGCGCATCCGCATCATCGCCATGGGTATGACGACCAAGGTCGTGGGCATAAAGTATATCGATCCGGTCAAGACCCAAACGTTGATAACTGTGTTCTACACTGCGCATGATGCCATCATAGGTGTAGTCGAAATCAACGCGAAATGGCATGTACGTTGGTGCCGTATGATCGGGCTGCAGTAACCGCCCGACCTTGCTGGACAGGACACGCCCAGGTGTGGCGCGCAAGGCGTCGCCAACCATCCGTTCTGACAAGCCGCGGCCATAAAACGGTGCTGTGTCGAAATGGTTGATCCCGGCACATAGCGCATCGGACAGCATCGTTCGGGCTTGCGCCAATGCGGGCGTACTTGGGTCAAATGCGAATGTGGCACAGCCCAAACCAAGCTCGGACAAGGACAGCCCTGACCGGGTGAGGGTACGATCTGCAATCATCAGCCCTTTTCCGCCCCTGCATTCAGGCCCGAGCGCACATGCTTTTGTGACATCAGGAACACGATGATGATGGGAACAACCACAAGAATGGCAGCTTGGATCGCTTCGGGTTGGCCGATAGGCAGGTCATTGGCCGCTTCTTGCGGGTTCAACGCGCCAGAAGAACTAATCAATGTGGTCAGGCCCACAGGCAAGTTTTGCTTGTCATCATCCGAGATCAGAATGAACGCCAAGAAATAGTTGTTCCAGTTGTTCACAAAGCTAAAGAACGCGACCAATGCGACGAGCGGTTTCGCAAGCGGGAGCGCCATGTGGTAGAAGCATTGCAGATGTCCGCAGCCGTCGATGCGCGCGCTTTCCACGACGCTTTTGGGCAGGGACGTCGTGTAATAGATATAGGACAAATACACGCCAAACGGGAAGAATGACGAGGCAAGGATAAGTCCGCCGTAAGTGTTCGTCAATCCAAGTAAGCTCATCTCAAGGAAGATCGGCAGGATGATCGCTTGCGACGGGGTAATCATCGCGATCAACGTCATGATCAGGATGAATTTGCGCCCTTTGAACTCAGACATTGCCAGCGCGTAACCGGCAGGGATGCAGGCCGCTAGAGTCAAGGACACACTGCCGACGGTATAGATGACCGAGTTCATCGCCCAAGTCCAAATCTGGCCATTGTTGTAGCCCGTGAGGTTCGCGAAGGTTTGCTTCATTACCGCAAAGCTGCCGAAGGACAAAGGCGCGTCCGAGATCAATGAGCTTTCGTCACGTGTGCCCGCAAGAAACAGCCACAACAGTGGAACACCATAAAGCACGATGAAAAAGCCCAGTGTAGACCAGATCACAAAGCTGCTGATACGCCATCTTTTTGGATTTAATAGGAGTGCCATGGGACCTCTAGTCGATTTTGTAGAAACGGGTGGCGAAGATCAGGGTGAAGGCGACGATCAAAGGCAGGATCAGGGACAACGTACTGATCGCAGCCGCGACACCAAAGTCACCAAAGCGGAAGGCGTAGAAGTAAGCAAGTTGCGTGACCGACCAGTCGGGCTTGTCAAATTGCCCACCAGCCAGCGATAGCAACTGAGGCTCCACAAAGATTTGCAGACCAACCGCAAGGGTCGTGATCGTCATCAGCGTGATCGTCTTCGAAATCATAGGCACCTTGATGCGTGTGGCCATCTGCCATGCGTTCGCGCCATCAATGCGCGCGGCCTCTAGCACGTCACGCGAAATGCCCGTCAAAGCGCCGCCCAAGACGACGATCCAGCCACCGGAGTTTCCTAAGAAACCCATCAGCGCAAAGATCCAGATCTCGCCCAAGCCACTGATCGTGCTTTGACGATTTTCCCAGCCAATGGCTTGGTAGATAAAGTTGAAAGGCGACACCTGTGGATCCAGTAGGAAAAGCCACAAGACCACGACGGCCGAAGACGCAATCGCGCCGGGCATGAAATAGACGGACCGTACAATTGCTGCGGCCCTTTCGGACAAGGTATCAAGAAGCAGCGCAAGCAACGTCACACCGATGACCATCATCGATACCCAGACCAGCACGTATTGAACGACATTCCAGATCGCAGGCAGAAGACGGTAGTCGTCTAACGCTTCGCGGTAATTTGTAAGGCCCCAAAATTTCATCTCGAACGTGTCAAAGAAACTAAGCCCGAAAGCATACAGAACAGGAAAGACCGCAAACATCACGATAAGCCCCAGATAGGGCAACATCAGTGTGTACGACACAAGTATCCTGCGACGTGACGCTTTACGCTTTAGCGCTTGTCTTTCCGTGAGGCTAAGTGACGGCATATCAAGTGGTTTCCTGTGGGCAATGTGCCGCCCCGACAATATCGGAGCGGCTGCTTGTTTCGTTACTCTGTGACGACAGTGTAACCTGCAAGTTCTGCGGCATTCACAAATTCTTCCTGAAGCTGCGGAAGAAGTGATTCAAAAGATGCACCACTTGCTAGGTCATTGACCACGGCCTTGGTAAAGGCGGCGCGTGCATCAAAGCGCAGAGATACATAGCCGGAGTGACCGAATTCGGCCGCATCAACCATCGTGTCAAACGAACCTTCGGTGGCGTAGTAGCCGGACCCGTCAAGCGCAGCGCCCCATGCGACAGACGCAGGCTGGTGTGCCGGCATCGTGACAGCGCCACTGTTGGTTTCAGCATCTGTTGTCACAAATGTCAGCAGATCTACGACTTCTTCAGGGTGTGCTGTGTCTTTCCAGCCGCCCCACATGCCGCCGCCCCAGCTCCATGCCAATGGCTGTTCTTGGCTTGCCCATTTCGGGGTCATCGCCACACCAACAGTGCCTTCTGCGAACTCATAGCGACGCTTGATGATGAACTCACCGAACCATGTTGGGCCTGGGATCATCAAAAGCTTGTTGGACTTGGCAAGTTCGATGAACTCTGGATCAAACGGCGCTGTGCGGGCCAGTGATCCGTTTGCAAGCATGCGGTCCACCAATTGCGCGGCTTCAACACACTGCGCGGCTGTTGCATTGATGTTCAACACTTCGGAATCGCCGGCTGCTGGCACGGCAAGGTCACACCCGTTGGAATACAGGAAGTTCATCAATGGGATGTGCATGGCGCCGGCACCAGACACGATGCCTGAATCGTTGGCTGCAGCTGCTGCCGCAACGCTTTCGTACTCTTCCCAAGTGGTCGGCACGTCGAGGCCAAGTTCGTCCATCAGTGGCTTGTTATACCACAGCATGAAATGCGCCACGTCGTTGCGCAGACATACCAAAGACCCGCCGCTGCCCTCGCAAAGCGAATTGGCGTTTGCGTAAAAGCCGTCCAGTGTTTCTTGATCGACCTTGTCGCTCAGATCCATCAGATAGTTCACGCGACGCGTGGACAACATTGCGCCGTGGTTTGTGTCTTGCAGGAACATTGCGTCCGGAACGCCTTCGCCTGATTGCAGAGCCAGCTGAAGCTTGGCGATGATTTCATTGCGCGCAACGGAAACAAACTCAAGCTCTACGTTTTCACGTGCGGCGTCGTATGCCTGAAAGATTGGCTCTCTTACTGCGTCGCCCCAAACCAAAAGTTTGGTTGCGTCTTGCGCGTGTGCGCCCGAGGCCAGTGTTGTTGTAGCGCAGGCGAGTGCCATAGCCTTTGTAAGATGTTTCATTGATCGTTCCTCCCTTTGGAATTTCGGTGTGTTATGATTTTGTTGGGGAACAGCGCCGACCCTGCGCATTGAAAACATCAATGCGATTAGGTGGAACTGTCAGGATCACATCGGTGCCCGATTTGATCCCGCGCAATTCAAACGTTTGCACCGTCAGCGGCGCGTCTAGCCCGACCTCGACATAGGCATAAGTGATATTGCCAAGCCGGTCGGCGTTACGCACATTGCCATTGATCTCGATGCCGTCCGACTGTGCGGCGGGCGAGAAGTGGAACTCTTCTGGGCGTACTCCCAACTTGACCGCCTCGCCAACGACAAGTCCACTTGCGCTAATTTCGACCGGATCGGCCTTGAGCCCGTCAAGCGTAACGGTCGCGTGATCGTCAGACGCTGCCGTGACGGTCGCGGCCAAAAAGTTAACCTTTGGTGAGCCTATAAACCCCGCGACAAAGTCATTCTCGGGCGCGTGGTACAAGTCATCTGGCGACCCAACCTGTTGCACCTCGCCGTAGTCCAACGCGACGATGCGATCCGCGAGGGTCATCGCCTCTGTCTGGTCGTGGGTCACGTAGATCATCGTTGCATCCAGTTCGCGGTGCAGCGTTTCAATTTCTTGGCGCATCTGGGTCCGCAACGCTGCATCCAAGTTCGACAGCGGTTCGTCAAACAAGAACACCTTGGGTTTGCGCACAATGGCGCGCCCGATTGCAACGCGCTGGCGCTGACCACCTGATAGTTGGGCGGGCGAGCGATCAAGCAGGTCTTCAAGGCGCAAAATTCTTGCGGCCTCCATAACGCGAGTGTGCACCTCTCCCTTCGACACGCGCGCAAGGCGCAGGTTAAAGGCGATGTTTCCGTAGACATCCATGTGAGGGTACAAAGCGTAGTTTTGGAAAACCATTGCGATGCCGCGATCGGATGGCTCGTCATACGTTACATCACGACCATCAATTTCGATAACACCGTCTGTGACATCTTCAAGTCCCGCGATCATGCGCAGCAGCGTTGACTTACCCGACCCCGACGGGCCGACAAACACAACAAACTCGCCAGACTGAATGTCTAGATTGACGCTGTCAAACAGCGCGACCGAGCCATAGGTCTTTTTGATATCCGTCAATGTCACCTGCGCCATGGCCCGACTGCCCCTGCTGGTTTTGTCAATTTCGTTGAGGGGACGCTATCTGCATAAAATATCATTTTCAAGTTTAAAAATATTTAAAATAGATTTTACAATATTGACGTACGCTTTTAAATGGGCAAATATGATCGAGAATTGGGTAACGTCCGAGTGGAAAGCTGAGTGACCTCATGAAAATTACGCAAAAAGCGCAGGACCTAGAGGCATTTGTGCAGGCGATTCTGTCCGAGAAAATCAAAGTGGGAGAGGTCATCAGGCAAAACGAGTTGTGTGAAGTTTTGGGCAAGTCATTGTCCCCGCTTCGCGAGCTGCTCGTTCTGTTGGAAGAGTTGGATCTGGTCGAGGTCAAGCCGCGTGCGGGCTTCAAGATCATTTATCCCGACATTGATTTCATGCGCGAGAACATGCAGTTCCGCATTATGATCGAGATGCACGCCGCAGAGTCCTTTGTAGAGGATGTGACTGACGATTGGATCGACGACCAAATCGCAAAGCATAACGACGCGATTGCGGTTCTGGATACGACCGAAGACCTAACGGCGCACAATGCATTCATCATCAATTTTGACCGCGAGTTCCATCGTGCGATTGTTGGTAACTTGAAAAACAAAGCCGTCGCCAAAGCGCATGAATACACGCAGACAAAGCTGGGCATTGCACGCCAAGTCCACCGCAGGACACCGCCGCGCAAAACCAACAAGGTCGCGTTAAATGATCACTTAGCAATCTTGGCAGCGCTAAAATCCCGCAACTTAGATGCTGTGCGCGATGCTTTGGACGTTCACTTTACTACGTCGATTCGCAACACATTGGTCGGATATTAGGGGCCCACATGACGATGGATGCCGCACCCGAAATTGGGGACACATACATGCTGAAACCCATCAAAATTGAGCGCATGCAAGCCTTTGCTGTGTCCGCGAAACCGTCCTTTGGTCCGATATCGTCACTTGGCACAATGCCGGTACGCAACGGCGTTTTGGTGGCCCTAACGTCATCTGAAGGTGTCACCGGCTGGGGCGAAATTTGGTGCAATTTCCCACCACGCGGAAACCTTGCGCGCCTGAATTTGCTGCAAGATGTGATCGCACCGCATGTTATTGGCGCAACCTATGCGCACTTCGGTGATTGCCGCGCAGCGCTTGAGGATACTTGCGCCCGCATGGCGATCCATACTGGCGAATTTGGCCCCTTCGCACATTGCCTTGCGGGGCTAGATACTGCCCTTGCTGACATCGCGTCGCGCAGTGCCGGACTGCCGTTGTCACAGTTCCTATCGGCAGATGCAGCTTCGCAGGTTGCAGTTTACGCCAGCACGCCAAACGTGGCGGACTTGGAGAATGCAGTGGGTGGCCTGATCGCGGACGGCCATCGGGGCATTAAGCTAAAAGTCGGGTTGGGCCTTTCCCAGGACGTGGCCTTGTTGGACGCATTCCAAGACATCTCGAACGGTCGCCTGAAAGTCTGTGTTGATGCCAATCAGAATTGGACCGTCCACCAGGCTATCGAAACCATGACGGCGCTTAGCGATCATCACATTGGTTTTGTTGAAGAACCCTTGCGCGCGGATGCTGCATGGGACGACTGGCGCGACTTGTCCAATGCGCTGGATATGCCGACGGCTGGTGGTGAAAACATCACATCCCACGCTGCATTTCTGGACTTTATGGACAAGGGCGGCATGCGGTTAGTACAACCTGATGTCGCGAAATGGGGCGGCGTTAGTGGCGCGATCAGTGTCGGGGCAAGCGCTATCCAGCGCGGGGCGACTTGTGCGATGCACTATATGGGAAGTGGGCTGGGTCTTGCGGCATCTCTTCATACACTCGCAGCGATCGGTGGTGATGGGCCTGTTGAACTAGATGCAAACCATAACCCGCTGCGGACCGACTTGGGCGCAATTGATCTGACCGTGACGGATGGAAAATTGACTTTGCCAGCCGGGCATGGGCACGGGTTTGTTCCGGACCAAGCAGCACTTGCGTCCATGGCCGTCGCAACGTTTGACCTGTCATGATCGATAGTCACGTCCATTTTTGGAACCTTGATCGCGGTGATTATACTTGGATTACGGACGCGCGTCCGGCGCTAGCCCGTGATTTTGGGGTCGAAGACTTTCTGAGCGCCAGTCAAGTTGTCGACGTGGTCGGTTGCGTTGCGGTTCAGGCTGCCGCAACTCAAACAGAAACGGCATTTCTACTTGAGTTGGCTACTCACAATGACTGCATTCTTGCGGTCACCGGGTGGACAGATCTCACTGCGGAAACCGTTCCGCAAGATTTGCAGGACCTCGCTAAGCACCCAAAACTTCGCGCCATTCGTCCGATGGCTGGGGTTCAAAAAGGCCCCGAATGGCTGGACACGCCAGATTACCATTCTGGCTTTGCGGCGATGGAACAGTGCGGTTTGGTTCTTGAGGCCTTGGCCTTGCCCGGCCATCTGTGCGCCATTGCGTCGATTGCTCGATCTTACCCCAACTTGAAGATCGTTGTGAACCATGCCGCGAAACCTAATCCCTATGATTTGTCGCCTTGGCAGCATGATATTGAGACCTTTGCCGAGTTGAAGAACACCTTGTGTAAAGTGTCCGGTTTTACTGCACATAGCAGGGACTTTGCCCATCACCAGAGTATTTTCGAAACGTTGATAGAGGTATTTGGGCCAGATCGGTTGATGTGGGGCAGCGACTTTCCGGTGCTGAATGAAACATCCAACTACATCAATTGGTTTTGCACAACTAAGGCCTTGATGACCGGACTGAACGAAGGCGACACCGCCAAAATTATGCGACTTACGGCGCAGAAAACTTATCTCTGAACCGCAGTCAAAAGGACAGAACATGAATAGATTAGCAGGAAAGACGTGCCTTGTAACGGCAGCTGGGCAAGGCATTGGCCGCGCATCGGCTCTGGCACTTCAGGCCGAAGGGGCCAAGGTTTTTGCAAGCGACATCAATGCCGACGCATTGGCCGAATTGCAAAAAATGGGCGTCGAGACCATTGTCCTCGATGTTATGAATCCCGCATCCATCGCGAAAGCCGTGGCGCAGACGGGCCCGGTTGACGCCTTGTTCAACTGCGCAGGTTTTGTTGCACATGGCACGATTTTGGATTGCAACGAGGATCAATGGGCGTTTTCAAATGATTTGAACGTGACCGCGATGTACCGCATGTGTCGCGCGTATCTACCGATGATGCTGGACAATGGCGGCGGGTCGATCATCAATATGTCGTCTGTCGCATCATCAATTATCGCGGCGCCAAACCGGTTTGCATACGGTGCCACTAAAGCTGCCGTAATCGGGATCACAAAGTCGATCGCGGCTGATTTCATCACCCAAGGCGTGCGCTGCAATGCAATCTGCCCAGGCACCGTGGAAAGCCCCTCTTTGGAACAACGACTGCGTGACACCGGCGACTATGATGCCGCGCGTGCTGCGTTTATTGCGCGCCAACCCATTGGCCGGATCGGATCCGCCGCCGAGATCGCAGCATTGGTTGTTTATCTGGCATCCGACGATAGCACATATACCACCGGTCAAGCCCACGTCATTGATGGCGGCTGGTCAAATACATAAGGAATGTTGAAATGAAACTCGTAAGATTTGGATCCGACGGTGCAGAAAAGCCCGGCATCATTGACGCAGACGGAACGATCCGTGACCTGTCCGGTCAGGTGCCGGATATCGCGGGCGATGTGTTGTCCGCTGCAGGACTTGCGCAGATCGCAAAAATTGATCTGGCGAGTTTGCCTGCGGTCCCCGCTGAAACACGTTTTGGCCCCTGTGTTTCGGGTACAGGGAAATTCATTTGTATCGGGCTAAACTACGCAGATCACGCGGCAGAAAGCGGAATGGACGTTCCGACCGAACCTGTTGTTTTCATGAAAGCGACCAGTGCGATTTGCGGCCCCAATGACCCGATTGTGATCCCGCGCGGATCGACGAAAACCGATTGGGAGGTCGAACTGGCCGTAATCATCGGCAAACGCGCCAAATACGTGAGCGAAGAAGACGCACTGGATTATGTGGCCGGTTATGCGATCACAAATGACGTGTCCGAACGCGCGTTTCAGCTGGAACGGCTGGGTCAATGGACCAAGGGCAAAAGCTGCGACAACTATGGGCAAATCGGCCCATGGCTTGTGACAAAAGACGAAATCGCTGATCCGCAGAACCTCTCAATGTGGCTGACGGTGAATGGCAAAACGATGCAAAACGGATCGACAAGCACGATGGTTTATGGCGTCGCGCATCTGGTTAGCTATCTAAGCCAGTTCATGTCGCTCCATCCTGGTGACGTAATTTCAACCGGAACCCCTCCGGGCGTTGGCATGGGCCAAGACCCTCAGCAGTATTTGCGGCCCGGCGATGTTGTGGCTCTCGGTATTGAGGGACTTGGACAACAGCAGCAGGACACAATCGCTGATCCTGAATAGGGTTAGTTGTTGCAATGAAAAACATGTGAACAGGTCTAGGCTTGCGGCAAAATTCGCAAACCTAGGCGGTACAAATGACCTGAGTTTCCCCGTTCTTGATGACTGGCTTAATGAAGCATTTAGGATTACGGAATCGAGATCTTAGAAAACCAAAGGCTTTCTGCCGCAACTTAAAGGGTTTCTGCGCAAGTCTGACCTGTCCGCGATAGGATCGTTCAACTCGCGTGCAGCGGTTGGGCAGTTTGAATCTGCCCCTTTTTGCCCTATTCGAATGGCTTGTTTAGCGAAATCCGCTATACAGCCAAAAAAATTTGTGCCGCACATGCGAAGGTTTTCTGCATGCGCATTTGCTGCAGGTGCATAAGGCAGCTTTGTCCGCGACCCGTTAGTTGGATACTCACGCAGCGAAAGGGTTGTTTGGGAATACTCAATTTGGCCCCTCTCAATGGCCGCTCTGGTGAAATCCGCTGCGCTGCAAAATGTGGGTAGCTGCACATGCGAGGGAATGCTGCGCCAGCAATAGCTGCGAGTGCAAAAGGCAGCTTCGTCCGCACAGCAGACCTCTATGCAAGCCGCAGCGAAGGTCCGGTTTTCCGCCCTTCCTGCATTACGACGCTTCCGGCCCATTGCTGCCGTCCGCGCATACGAGCGTCGCTGCAATGCAGCTTTCCGAAAGCGGACGTTGGCATTGGCGCGCAGCAATTTGGAGGTGCCAATGGCCGCTGAGCGGGACAATGCCGCCGTTCGCTGCGACCGCACCAGAGGCCGCTTTTGGCATCACCGCCTGTTCTTGAACCGGCCGAAAGGTTGGTTAA
>RCNC010002339.1_pt1 | contig 12668 bp, 11 predicted proteins | sample 2041301 | NCBI WGS metagenome assembly RCNC01 (sample SAMN09708231, study PRJNA481090) | Marine sediment metagenome, whole genome shotgun sequencing project. | biome: marine sediment; feature: ocean; material: sediment; isolation source: Sewage treatment plant 13A marine sediment (STP13A) ... | reverse complement strand
TCTTTTCTGGCATCACCGGAAGCCGACTTTTTCACCGGTCAGGTTTTCAGTCCCAACGGTGGTCTGGTGATTTGATTAAACCTAACCCGGACAAGCCGGGATTGAAAATTGAAGATTGAAGATTTATGGTATCGCTCTCCGAGGCGTAGGCGCTAAATCCCCTACGAGCCGGAGGCTTCGTTCTGTCTTTTCTATATAAGATCGATAGAGAGTGTGGCGAGTCCATAAATCCAAAATTTGCAACCTAAAATTCCAAATTATGACAAATAGCTGCCTATCAAAAGCAACTAGAAAAATTTGTAAAAACGGATTTAACATCTTTTCAGCATTGCTGGTTTGAGGTAATAAAAAAGATGTCAAACGAATACACCCGCCTTTTAGTAGACAACCCAGGCGACATATGCCGGGCGACGATTAACCGACCCGGAGATCGTAACTCCATCGACACCACCCTTATGGACGAACTGGAAGATCTTCTGGAACATATCGAACAGACGCAATGCCGGGTGATTGTGTTCACGGGCGCCGGTGATGCCTATTTCATCGGCGGCGCCGACGGGGTTGAAATGATGCAGTGTGGTCCCGCGGAGGCCAAGGCATTTTCGGTGAGAATTCAAAACCTGTTCAACCGCATGGAGGCAAGTTCGTTGATTCTGGTGGCTGCCATTAACGGGATTTGTTTGGGAGGCGGATTTGAATTTGCCCTGGCCTGTGATTTGCGGGTGGCCGGCGAAGCCGCCCGGATCGGTTTGCCCGAAGTCAAGGTCGGAATTATCCCCGGTGGCGGCGGGACCCAGCGTCTGCCCGCTCTGGTGGGAACCGGCCGGGCCATGGAGATGATCCTCTCCGGGAAACTCTATGCGGCCAAAGATGCGCATGATATGGGGCTGATACACAAAGTAGTTCTTGCACATGAGCTTTCCAGCGAAGTCGACAAAATTTTAGAACCTATTCTCCGCAATCCACAGCATGCCCTGTCCCAGGCCAAACGGGCCGTACGGGCAGCGCAAAATCAATCCTTTGCCGATGGGCTTCAGATAGAAAACGATGCCTTCAGCCGCTGCTTTAAGCATGGCTATTTCGTCGAGCTCATGCGCCGGCAGCTCAAAGAAGGCATTTTACAGACCACGGTCCGACTGCCGGATTGGGTTTATCAGGCAGGAGAGCGGGACCTATGAAAGTCATTGGAATTGCCGGAAGTCTGCGATCAAATAGCAACACCCTGCTATACGTTGAAAAGACATTGGAGATTTTTGGCGGCAAGGGGTTCGACACCGAATTGATCTCCCTCAGAGGTAAGGAAATCAAGCCCTGTAATGGTTGCTACGACTGTGTTAAAAAAGGGTATTGCACCATTGAAGATGACGATTTCGCAGAGATACTGTCAAAGATGCAGGCCGCCGAAGGGTTGATTCTCGGCTCCCCGGTTTATTTGAGTTCGGTGGTACCCCAGATGATGGCGCTTCTGGCCCGGGCCACATTTGTCGCCTACTGGAACGATAAATTTTTTAGCGGTAAGGTTGGCGGCCCGATCACGGTAGCCCGACGGGCCGGGCATAATCTGGCTTTTTCCCAGCTGTTGCTGTGGTTTTTTATTAATGGTATTACAGTGCCCGGCTCCACTTACTGGAATGTCGGTATGGCCGGTACCGGCGGCGCCAGGGATGCTGAAAACGATGAAGAGGGCCTGACAACGGTGGTAAATTTTGCCGATAATATGGCAGCTGTGATGCAAAAAATTTTTGTCTGAAGGAGTAATTATGCAGGTTCCCGGCATCGGTTCCTGGTTGGTTAAAAGAGAGTTTCTGACTCCCGCAAAAGAGGCCGTCGTGGACGGCGAGAAGCGGCTCAGTTACCGCGAACTGAACCGCCGTGTCAACCGTCTGTCGCATGCCTTGTTGGGAATGGACCTGCAAATCGGTGATCGGGTCGCCATCCTGTCCTACAACCGGGTGGAGTTTTTGGAAGTTATCATGGCTGCCGCAAAACTGGGTTTGATCCTGGTACCGCTAAATTGGAGGCTAACCGCTCCGGAGCTGGCATTTATCTTAAATGACAGCGGGGCCGAAACACTGTTCTTTGATGCCGGACTCGTCGAGCTGGTCGAGAGTGTTGGGGATCAAACACCGCTGAAGCAAGTTATCGCTTTCGGTGAAAAAGATATGCCCCGGGCCCGTGCTTATGAAACCCTGATAGCCGACGAACCCGATAGCGAGCCTGCAATCGAACCTGCTCCCGATCTGGACACCTCCCATATCATCATGTACACCGCCGGCACTACCGGCAAACCCAAAGGCGCACTTCTCAGCCAGGGTGCAAGCTTTTGGAACGCGCTCAACCTGAACCTGGCGATGGACTTTACCTCCTGCGATCGCAATTTGCTGGTACTGCCCATGTTCCACATCGGCGGCATCGGGCTGTTTACCCTGCCGATGATTTATGATGGCGCCACGGTGGTCATCCAGCGCACCTTTGATCCGGTTAAAACACTGGCGCTGTTGCGGGAAGAAAATATTTCGCTTTTCTTCGGTGTGCCGGCCATATTCCTGGCGCTTGTTCAACACCCGGAGTTTAAGGCCGAAGCATTCAAATCAGTCCGGGTTGTGATGAGCGGCGGCGCTCCCCTTCCGGTCAGCCTTGTCGCACAATACCACCAGGCCGGTATCGTCCTGCAGCAGGGATTCGGCATGAGCGAGGCGGCACCGAGTATTGCCACGTTGGACAAAAACCTTGCGCTTGAAAAAGCCGGCTCTATCGGACGGGCTGTGATGCACCTGCAGGCACGGGTCGTGGACGATAACATGCAAGCGTTGCCGACAGACAGCGTCGGGGAACTGGTTATTCGAGGACCCAACCTGATGCAGGGCTATTGGAACCGGCCCGAGGCCACCAAGGAGGCTTTTTCGGACGGATGGTTCCACACCGGCGATCTGGCCCGGATGGACGCGGACGGCTGCCTTTATATCGTTGAGCGCAAAAAGGACATGTTCATCTCCGGCGGAGAGAATGTCTATCCGGCTGAAGTGGAAAACGCTATTTTCCAAATACCGAAAATAGCCGAAGTGGCGGTGATCGGCGCCAAAGACCCAAAATGGGGCGAAGTCGGCCGGGCGGTGGTGGTGTTGAAAGAAGGCCGGAAAGTTACCGCCGATGATATCATTGATCATCTTAAAGGTAGCCTGGCCAAATATAAGATCCCCAAGAGTGTTGTTTTTATTGATCAGCTGCCGCGCAATGCCGCCGGCAAGGTTCTCAAAAATAAATTACGGGAGCAATATTCTTAAGACGTGAGAAAAATGGATGTGAGTTGAAACCAGTGTGGTCAATTATGGCCTGCACGGTTCGAGCTATCCGGTATAAACAACAACATAAAAAAGGAGGAGTAAAATGAACGTCAAACAATTTCGTTATCTGGGTGTGTTGGTTTTTCTGATTGTAGCTTTTTGCACAGCCCCCGTTATGGCGGCGGATCCCATCAAAATCGGTATCATCCAGGGTTTGAGCGGCCCCTATGAGATATACGGTAAGGCCGAGGTTACCGGTTTTGAGATGGGGTTGGAATACTTCACCAAGGGGACCAATAAGATCATCGACCGCGATGTAAAGTTGGTTGTCGAGGATACCCAGCTCAAGGCCGCCAGAGCCAAGATGCTGCTGACCAAACTTTATAGCGATGACAAGGTAGATCTGGCAATCGGGCCGACCAGCAGCGGAGTGGCCCTGGCCGTTCTGCCGGTGGCACAGGAATTTAAAAAAATTCTCATCGTCGAGCCGGCGGTGGCAGACTCGATCACCGGTAAAAATTGGAATCGTTACATATTCCGAACCGGTCGCAACTCAAGTCAGGATGCTATTTCCAATGCGGTGGCGATCTCCCAGCCTGGGGTCAATATTGCCTGCATCGGGCAGGATTATGCTTTTGGACGGGATGGCATCGCTGCGTACAAGACGGCCGCGGAAAAGCTTGGTGCCAAGGTCGTGCATGAGGAGTACGCTGATCCCAAAGGTACGGATTTTACAGCGCCGATCCAAAGAATTATCGAAGCGCTGAAGGACCAGCCTGAGCCCAAGTATGTCTGGGTCATCTGGGCCGGAAAGGGCGGTCCGCTGGCCCAATTGATGGAGGCCGGGCTCGACAAGTACGGCATTCAGATCGCCAGTGGCGGCAACGTTCTGGCAGCCCTCAAAATGTGGAAGCCGCTCAAGGGAATGAAAGGTTCGATCTACTATTACTATGAAAATCCCAAGAACGAAGTGAATGACTGGCTGGTGAAAGAGCATTACAAGCGTTTTAACGGACCGCCGGACTTTTTCACCTGCGGTGGTTTTGCGGCCGCCGGTGCTGTGGTGGAAGCGATCACGAAAGCAGGGGGTACCGACACCGAGAAACTGATTGCAACCATGGAAGGAATGGAGTTTATGACGCCCAAGGGCAAGATGAAATTTAGAAAAGAAGACCATCAGGCTTTGCAAGCCATGTATGCATTTGAACTTGACGTTAAACCGGATGTTGAATGGGCCATCCCCGTCCTCATCAAAGAGTTGTCTATGGATGAAACGGCACCGCCTATTATGAATAAGAAGTAGACACCCTATGTCATTATTTTAAGGGTTGTGTTATCGCTGTGGGAGCGGCTTCCAGCCGCGATTAAGGTGAACAACTTTTTTTCGCGGCTGGAAGCCGCTCCCACGAAAGGTGATTAAGTTAATTGTATTGAGCAGACACTCATTAGAAACGAAGACAAAATGGATGCGATGACTTCAGAAGCGATAATCGAAACAAGGGATCTAACCATCAGCTTCGGCGGGCATGTCGCTGTCGACCATGTCAACATGCAGGTGCCATCTTTTACGTTGAAATCCATTATCGGTCCCAATGGTGCCGGCAAAACTACTTTTTTCAATTTGTTAACCGGCCAGTATAAAGCCACCGAAGGCAAAGTATTTTTTAAAGGTCAGGATATCACCCAGCTGGGACCCGCCATGCGGACGCGTCTTGGAATGGGGCGATCCTTCCAGTTGACAAATATTTTTCCGGTCCTGAGTGTTCTGGAAAACGTCAGGGTTGCGATACAGTCACGCCAGGGTTTCGGTCTCAACTTTTGGCGCAACTACCTTCATTTCTCAGAAACCGAAGATGAAGCCTATGCCATTCTCAAGGATCTGCTGCTAAACGACAAATGGGCTGATCCGGCCAGTTCCCTGACCCATGGGGAACAGCGCAAGCTGGAGTTAGCTATTCTGATGGCGCTGGAGCCCAAGGTACTTTTCCTGGATGAGCCTACCGCCGGCATGTCACAGGAAGAAGTTCCGGCAATTTTAGAGGTTCTTGAGAAAATCAAATCCTCACGAAACCGCACCATTCTTCTGGTTGAACACAAAATGGACATGATTATGGCCTTGTCGGATTCCATTGCCGTGCTGCAGGACGGACGGCTGATCGCAGACGGCGATCCGGATACCATTCACCGTAGTAAAGAAGTCCAGGAGGCCTATCTTGGCGGAGGAGTCAAACTTGAATGAATCTATTCTAAAGGTAGAAGACGCGCATACCTTTATCGGCCATCATCATATTCTCCAGGGGCTCTCGTTTGAGGCCAAGGCCGATGCGGTCACCGTCCTCATCGGCCGCAATGGTGCCGGCAAGAGTACAACCCTGAGAACCGTGATGGGCCTCTTGCCGGCCTCGCAAGGTAAAATTCTATACAACGGCAAAGAAATCCAGCATAAAAAACCCTATCAAATCGCACGCCTGGGGATCGGATTTGTCCCTGAAGATATGGGTATTTTTGCCAACCTTACGGTGGAGGAAAATATGCGGGTGGCCATGCTGGTCGAAGATGAGGCCACGGGCCAAAGGCTGGCGCGGACCTTAGAGATGTTTAAGGATCTCAAAAACTTCTGGAAGGCCCAGGCAGGGATTCTGAGCGGTGGTCAGAAACAAATGCTTGCCATCGCCCGCGCCATTGTCAATGATACTTCTTTACTACTCATCGATGAACCATCAAAGGGCCTGGCGCCTATTGTCGTGGATGCCGTCATTGAAGCAATCAATCAAATTAAAGCGCACAGCGTCGTCGTTTTGGTGGAGCAGAATTTTTATATGGCCAGCACGGTTGGTGACCACTACTATATCCTGGATGACGGGCTGGCAGTGCATAACGGAAAGATGACTGATCTTGTAGACAATGATGAGTTAAAGAGCAGGTATTTGGGGATATCCAAAGCTGCATAATCAACATGGCAAAGAATACCCCAGTGCAACGTTAAGGAATACTTAATGAATTTGCCTTTTAACATTTCGTCGAATACAGCGTGTACTCGCTTTAAAAGAGGTTTGCCCAATGTCTGAAACGGCCATTAAGCGCTGGGATGTGGAACTGACCATCGCCGGAGCAGTTATTCTTTTGATGCTTCCGCTGCTGGGGATACCTGTTAAAACCTATCTGACGCTCACCATTGCAGGACTTGCCATGGGAATGCTCCTGTTTTTGATAGCCTCCGGCGTCAGTATTATCTTCGGTTTGATGGATGTTTTAAACTTTGCCCACGGCGCTTTATTTGCCTGGGGCGCCTATGTCGGCTTTAGTGTCTTCGGGCGTTTGAGAGAATGGGTGGAAGCAGACTCCGTCCTGCAAAACTTCGGCGTATTTATAGTGGCCATTCTGGTGGCAATGGCAGCCGTTGCCGTACTCGGAATTATTCTGGAAAGAGTCATCGTGCGCCGTGTCTACGGAAACCATCTGTTTCAAATCCTGATCACATTCGGTGCCACGATTGTGCTGGTAGAACTGATCCGTGTATTCTGGGGGCCGAACGATGAAGTCATGACCGTCCCTCTGAATTTTCGGGGGAATTGGGATGTTTTTGATATCATTATTGCCAAATACCGCATCATCTGCATTTTTATGGGAATTGTCGTGTACACGGTGATCCAGCTCATTCTTAAAAAAACCAAGTTGGGCACCATCGTGCGGGCGGGTGTGGAAAATCTTGAAATGGTCCAGGCCATGGGCCATAACATTTTTCTGTTGTTTACGGGCGTATTTGCAGTCGGGGCCGGTCTGGCCGCCCTGGGCGGACTTTCAATGAGTTTATTCAGTCTTCAGGTCTACCCCGACATGGGCTCAACCTATCTACTTTTCGCGTTTATTGTAGTTATCATCGGCGGGCTGGGAAGTGTTACGGGTTCCCTGGTTGGTGCCCTAATCGTTGGCCTTTCTTATAATTATGTGGCTTATCTTCTGCCTTGGGCAGCCGCCGGCGTAAATATTATAATTATGATTATTATCCTTCTCATTCGACCGACAGGACTGTTTCCGGCCGGAAAGTAGAGGGAGGTTTTAAGTGTCAGGGTAGCTGCTGGGATTAATCCTGAACACTTATATGAAACTACATTTGACGAATGCGGAAGTCGGATTGCGGAATGCGGAAGGATGGAGTCGCTGCGCTCTGTCTCTTTAGTTAAATAAAGATGGGGTTTTATTTTAGGATTTAGCACTTTTGAGATCTCATATGAAACTACACCAAGTTAAAAGCGAACCGCAGAATATCGAATGTCGAAGGAAGGAATCACTTGGCTCAACTTTTTTTGAATGGATAAAATACATTCCTTGTTATTCAGCAGTAAAATGTTTTCATAGTCTATGACTCCAGCTTGGAAAAATAAGACCATGCAAGATCAAACACCCGTTCAGATTTTTCGTAATCAGGAAAAAAGGCGCCGGTACAGCAGCGGCAGTTTTTACCTTCGATTAGGGCTTTTGGCCCTGTTCCTGCTGGTCCCTTTTTTATTTCCCTCATTTAAAACCGTTGATCTGGCAATGAAGATTGTCATCTTTGCTTCGCTGGTTGCCAGTTTTGATATCATGCTGGGGTATACCGGGATCCTCTCCTTTGGACACGGCATGTTTTTCGGCATCGGCGCCTATTGTGTCGCATTCGCATTGGAGAAATACGGCAGCCCAACTTACCTCAATCTGGTTCTCGGGCTACTGTTGGCTGCGGTGGTTGCCGCCCTCCTGGCCCTGCTCATCAGTTTTATCTCTTTGCGGGTCAAGGCCATCTTTTTTGCGATGGTTACTCTGGCACTCGCTGAATTGGCCATTGTTCTGGCGAACAAGCTCAGCCATTTTACAGGTGGAGAGGACGGGATCAGCATCAGCATGCCCGGCATTTTTTCGGTGGGATTCAATATGGGAGAATTTATGGGCATCGATTTCACCGGCCGTGTGATAACCTATTATCTGATACTGTTTATCTGTCTGGCGTTGTTTATGATGATGCTCAGATTCATCCATTCGCCATTGGGCCGGGTATTGCAGGCCATACGCGATAATGAACAGCGGGCCGTGGCACTTGGCTACAAAACATTTATTTTCCAGGCCATTTCAATTACCTTCGGGTGCTTGCTGGCAACTCTGATCGGCGGATTGTATGCCATGTGGGTGGGCTATGTGAACCCGGAGTCGAGCCTTGAAGTCATGGCGATTATGCTCAATGTTCTTCTAATGGTCATCATCGGCGGCATGGGCACGCTTTACGGGGGGATTGTGGGCGCTGCCTTTTTATTGATTACCCAGACCTTTTTACCGGACCTTCAGAGTGTCGCAAAAGACTTTTTGCCACAGGCAACATTGCTGCATAATATGTTAGAAAGATGGCTGCTTCTTTTTGGAATACTCTTTATTCTGGTCGTTATTTTTTTCCCGAAAGGCGTCATTGGATCCGTAAAAGACTACCTCGCTAAACGTAAACAAGCTTTTTCCAAGAGCCCCTAATTATGTCTAAACCGAATGTCACGGCCGGAATTCTGAGTCTGGCCGCATATGTGCCCAGAGCCTATCATGATGCTGACTATATCGCATCCCAGTGCGACACTCCGGCTGAAATCATTCGCACCAAACTGGGCTGGTATCAGAAAAATGTGCCCGGGCCCGGCGACGGTACCGTCGCCATGGGCCTGAAGGCCGCCCGCAAGGCGCTTTACTACTCGGGACTGGGAACTCAACAGATCGATCTGGTTATCTGGAGCGGCGAAGAAATCAAGGAGCACCGTAACTGGCCGGTGGGGCCCAAGATTCAAAAAGAATTGGGTCTTACAAAAGCCTGGTCTTTTGATATGCAACAGCGCTGCGGCACCACCCTGGTCGCCTTCAAACTGGCCCGGGACATGATCCGCGCTGATGAGCGTATCCACAATGTTCTGATTGTCTCAGGCTATCGGAACTCGGACCTGATTTATTATCCCAATTCCCGGGTGCGCTGGATGTACTACCTGGCTGCCGGCGGAGCCGCCTGTGTGGTCCAGCGCAATTGCCCCGGAAATGAAATTTTGGAAAGCCACTTTATCAGCGACGGTTCCTTTGCCTGGGATGTATACGTTCCCCAGGGCGGTTCGGCCGAACCGATGACCCTCGAAGGTTTGACAAAGGGCATGCAGTATCTGGATGTTCTCGATCCGGCAGGCATGAAGGAACGGCTGGAAAGATTGAGCTTGAGCAATTGGCTTATCTGCATCGATAAAGCTCTGGCTAAAAATGGGTATGCCCGCTCCGATGTGGACTACCTGGCCACCTTGCTGGTTAAGCGCAGTGCCCACGATTACCTGATGAAAGAATTGGGCCTTGCGCCCGAACAGACCCGTTACCTGGAAGAGTTTGGCCATCACGGCCAAAATGACCAGATCCTGTCCCTTGAACTGGCCGTGGAGGAAGACCGGCTCAAGGAAGGCGATCTGGTGCTGATGATTTCGGCCGGCATCGGATATGCCTGGGGTGCCGTGTTGATGCGGTGGGGCAAGCACGCGAAATAGGGGTTTGGGGGGAAACACGTGTCCCCCAAAGTATAGCCAGATATTAATCAGTTTTGATACCCCGTCCATTTGCGGCGGGGAGTTTCATTTACAAAAAAGAAATTAAAGATCGAATCCATTCAATACCCATTGTCCTTGTGGGGGGAAAAATATTAGGGCTAAAATGTTACCGTAATTATGAATAGGAGCACTAAGCAATGATATACGGAGACTGGATCGGGCGCTGGGGGCGGGCTTTTCCCGAAAAGCAGGCGCTGGTGGACATCATCGGGGAACGGCATTATACCTATGGCAAACTGGCCGATGACATTCATCGCATGGCGAATTTCCTCAGCCGGGAATTGGGAATCGGACGTGGAGACCGGGTCGCCTGTCTGTCCTTTAACCGGGCCGAGTACATTATTCTGTTTTTTGCCCTGGGCCGCTTGGGGGCCATCCTGGTGCCGCTGAACTTCCGTCTGGCTCCGGCGGAGTTTGTTTATTACCTGGAGGATGCCGCCCCGAAGGCTATTTTCTTCGACCGGGACCACCGCGAAAGGGTAAATGAATTCAAAAATAATGTCGCTTTGGATCATTATGTTTGCTTCGACGATGATGACACGCCGGGGTCTGCTTTAGCCAAAAGCTGGCGAAGCCTGCCGGCGGATCGGCCTCCGGCGGTCGAGATCGAACCCGATGATCCCCAGCTAATTATTTACACCTCGGGCACCACCGGTCTGGCCAAGGGTGTTATACTGACCCACGGCATGCTGACCTGGAATGCAATCAACACCCAGTTGGGCTGGGACCTGCGATCCGACGACAAAACCATTTTGCATGCGGCCATGTTTTACACCGCCGGGTGGAATGTCTTTACCCTGCCGCTTTTTTACTGCCGGGCCGCCAACATTCTGATACAGAGTTTTGAAGCCGATCTTATCCTCGAGTTGATTGAACGCGAGGGTGTGACCGTGTTTTTCGGCGTGCCGACCATGTTTCAGATGCTTCTCGAATCCCCAAGTTTTGCCGCCACTGATTTTTCCAGTGTTCGTTTCATGGTTTCGGGTGGCGCGCCTTTAAGCCGCGATATCCTGGATGAGTTCGAACGACACAAGTCCATCCGGATCTGGGAGGGTTACGGCCTAACCGAAGTCGGTCCCAACAATTTCATGGCCAACGGAAAGCCAGGTACCCTCGGGCAGCCCATGCCCCATGTTGATGTAAAATTAGTCGATCCGCAAGGCAATGACGTCGCGGCCGGCGGGGAAGGAGAAATCCTGCTGCGCGGACCTCACACCTGCGCCGGATATTGGAAGAAACCCGCAGAAACCACTAAGGCCTTTGCCGGCGGCTGGTTCAACACCGGGGATTTGGGACAGGTTGATTCAGACGGCCATTTTTCGATTGTCGGTCGCCTGAAAGATATGATCATTTCGGGGGGTGCCAATATTTATCCGGCTGAAATCGAACGGGCCATCGAGGGGCATCCGGCCGTGGCCGGTGTTGCGGTCATCGGCGTGCCCGATGCCAAATGGGGAGAGGTCGGCAAAGCCATCGTCGAACTCAAACCCGGCGCAACCCTTAGCCTGGAAGATCTGTCATCTTTTTTAAAGGACCGGCTTGGCAAATTTAAACTGCCCAAGTATCTGAAGGTTGTAAACAGCCTGCCGCGTACACCGGCTTCCGCCAAAGTTCAGAAATTTATTCTTAAAGAGAAGCACGGTGGGGCGAATAATGATTAATTCTGATTTGTTATATTTACTTTTACTTCAGTTCTTAATTATAAAAGACTGATTTAGGGTAATTGATATAAAAAGTTTTGTTCTGTTATTGGGTAAAGTAAGACTGGAACCAGGAAGGGAATATGAAGATCGGCATTGTCAGTTACGGCCTCTATTTTCCGAAAGAATTTGAAACAGCCGAGGATGTGGCCGCCAAAGCAGGGCTTCCCTTACAAGAGGTGATGGCCCTGGGAATCAAACGCAAGTGTTTACCCTCTCAAGATGATCAGCCGGTCACCATGGCCGTAAAAGCCGTTGAAGACGCTTTTCAACGTGTCGGCGGGGTTCAGCCGGCAGATGTCGATGTCGTCATCTGGACCGGTGAAGAATATAAAGACTACATCGCCCAGACAGCCTCCATCCGGCTTCAGGAGGAAACCGGCTGTCGTAACGCCTGGGCGTTTGATCTGGTCGGCCAGGGTGTGACTTCTATCCAGGGCTTGCGGGTGGCCCGCGACCTGATGATTGGCGACGAGGACGTCAATACGGTGCTGTTGGCGGGTGGCACGCGCAATGTGGATCTGGTTGATTACGGCAATCCGGACACCCATTTTCTGATAGCCTCTTCGGCCTCAGGTGGTGCAATCCTCCTGCGGCGCGGCATCGACAGAAACAGACTGCTGGCCACGGCCTTTACAGTTGATGAAGAGATGGCCGATGAGGTTTTTGTCCCCGGCGGCGGCACCGAAATTCCTTTCAGCCATGAGAATCTCGATGCCAATGTCATGTCTTACCGGACATCCCGGCCCGCTGTGGTGCGCAATTATTTTGATAAACGTTGGACCCGGGCGTTGTCCGGGGTCGCTCAACACGTCCTTTCCGGCCTGGCGCCGGATTATGTTGCCTTGCGACATCTTAGGCCTGCCGATCGCATTGCCGTGCTCGATCATTTGGCGGTCGGTCCCGGGCAATCCGCGACCCTGGACAACTGGGGCTGTCATGGAACCAATGATGTCATCCTCTCATTGGACAAGGGATTAAAAAGCGGCGCTATTCGGGACGGCTCTCATGTTGTGGCGGTCTCCGGCGGGATCGGCTTTACCTATGCAGCGGCGCCGATCCGGTGGGGGACTGCCTGAGACGGCTTGACCCAA
>RCNC010003280.1_pt1 | contig 12674 bp, 11 predicted proteins | sample 2041301 | NCBI WGS metagenome assembly RCNC01 (sample SAMN09708231, study PRJNA481090) | Marine sediment metagenome, whole genome shotgun sequencing project. | biome: marine sediment; feature: ocean; material: sediment; isolation source: Sewage treatment plant 13A marine sediment (STP13A) ... | reverse complement strand
GCCTCCAGTTCGTCGGCAATAACCTGTGGCAACGAGGTGCGAATCCCCTGGCCCATCTCGGAACGGTGGCAATAGATCTCGACGATGCCGTCGCTACGAATATTGACGTAGACGTTCGGTGCTACCGACGCGGCTGCCTTCGCGGCCGGACCTACAGACATTTCGCCCGGCTGGCAGGCACTGGCAAACGTCAAAGCGAATACGAGGCCTCCACCGGCCTGGCCCGTACGCTTCATGAATTCTCTGCGGCTGATTTTGCGGAGTTCGCTCATGACTTACCTCCCGCAGCACGGTGTATCGCCTTGCGAATTCTCGTATAGGTACCGCATCGACAGATGTTGCCGCTCATTGCCTCGTCGATATCGGCATCGGTGGGATTTGGGATGCGCTCCAGGAGTCCTACCGCACTCATTATCTGGCCAGGCTGACAGTAGCCGCACTGTGCGACGTTCAGTTCGCGCCAAGCGACCTGGACCGGGTGGTCGCCGTCCTTGGTCAAGCCCTCGATCGTCGTAACTTTGGCACCTTCGGCCGCCGATGCCGGAAGCACGCAGGATCGCATCGGCTGCCCGTTGATGTGAACGGTACAGGTTCCGCAAAGCGCTTTTCCGCAGCCGTATTTGGTGCCGGTCAACCCGGCGATATCACGGATCGCCCACAAGAGCGGCATAGCAGGATCCACCTCCAAGCTCACACTCTCGCCGTTAAGTTCGAATTCAATAGCCATAGCGACAACCTGTTCCTAGTTGGTGGGCTCTGAATAATAGCGCAGTCAGCGCCGCTGCGGCTCGAGTTTTCCCAGATTTGGCGCTAGCCGAGCAGCTCGTAATCTGAGCTTACGCTGCCAATACGTACTCGATCAGCGGCTTGTGCCTTTCAACGAAGACCCCGAGGGCATCGCGTGCTTTCGTCAGATCAGACTCGTCCATCGGTAGTGACAGGAAGAAGTCCCCACGTTTACAAATGAGTACGCCTTCGAGCAGCATTTCCATGTGCAGTAACGGCCGCAGCGACTGGCAACTTGCGGTGATGTCGGACGCCTTCTTCGTCGGTACTGACGAGAAATGAATCGCGATGATCGAGCCCATACCATTGGCGAACATTGGCACGTTCCTTTCCGCGAACATTTCGTTGAGTGACAAACGAAACGCTTCCGACCAATCGAAAAATTCTGCCGCTCTTTCTGGCGTATACACCTCGCCCATCGCAACGCAGCCGGCAGCCATGGAGCAGACGTTGTTATTGAACGTCCCGGCATGATTCCAGCCACGGCCGTGCCGCGGGTCGAAGCGCGCCATGAGTTCAGCACGACCGCCAAAAGCGCCGGTCGGCAAACCACCGGCGATAAACTTGCCCAGCGTTGTGAAATCGGGCGTGATGTCGAGCATACCCTGCACACCACTTGCTCCGAGACGCGCTGTTTTGACCTCATCAAAAATCAAGAGCGCCCCGACGTCCTCTGTGCGTTCCCGAAGCATGCTCAGGAAATCCCGGCTGCCCTGTATGTTGCCACCGGCGCCCAGGATCGGTTCGACGATAACGGCGGCGAGTTCGTCACCCAATTTGCCAATCAATTCTGCTGTTCCATCGATGTCGTTGAAATCGGCAAGTTCGAAATCGAAGGGAACGTTCAGTTCACAGCCACTACCTGGAAACTTGATGACGCCACCGTGGTAGGACTCACGGAATGCCAGCAACTTGCTGCGACCGGTAACCGCACATGCTGTTGTTAATGCCATGAGGTTGGCTTCGGTTCCCGAGTTACAGAAGCGAACTTGATCGAGCGCGGGGTAGCGCTCGCACAACAGGCCAGCGAGCGTCCTCTCGTACTGCGTAGGTGCTCCCATGGCAATGCCAGCACTGAGCGCCTCATCGATCGCAGCGATGACGCGCGGGTCGGAATGGCCGAACAGTCCTGCTGAGTACTCGCCGACGAAGTCCACATAGCGATGTCCGTCCAGATCGACTACCTCGGCGCCTTCCCCGGAGACCATCGTCAAAGGGAACGGCTCGTAGTGCAATACGGATCGGGTGTTGCCGCCCGGCAGGTACTGCAACGCGTTTTCTTCCGCGGCGTCGCTTAGCGGGTTTGCAGTCTTATACCGTTTGCGTGCGTCCTCAACTGCGTTCTCAAGTACTGCCACTGCGTTGATCGCATCCATTTTCTTCACCTACGTCTGTGACTCAATAACGAGGGCAATGCCCTGGCCCACGCCGATGCACATTGTGCAAAGAGCAAGCTTGCCGCCCCCGGCATGCAGCTGGTCCATTGCCGTGATTGCGAGACGCGCGCCGCTCATGCCAAGTGGATGACCCAGTGCGATCGCGCCACCGCGCGTGTTTATTCTCGGGTCGTCGTCCGCCAGCCCGAGTGCCCTCGTGCAGGCGAGGGCCTGCGCCGAAAACGCTTCGTTGAGTTCGAGAACATCAAAGTCGTCCAGCGTCAGCTTTAGGCGTTGCAGCAGTTTCTGCGTCGCCGGGACCGGGCCGATGCCCATGATGCGTGGCGGTACGCCGGCAACGGCCATGCCGAGTACGCGCGCCTTTGGTGTCAGGTCGTGTTTCGCGGCGCCGGCTTCCGATGCCAACAGCAGCGCAGCCGCGCCATCGTTGATGCCCGACGCGTTGCCCGCGGTGACGGTCCCGTCGGGGAACAGCGAGCGCAAAGCCGCGAGCTTCTCCAGAGACGTGCTTCGCGGATGCTCATCGGTATCGACCACGAGTGGGTCTTGTTTTCGGCGCGGTACCGACACCGGCGTGATCTCACCGGCAAGGCGACCGTCCTGCTGGGCCGCCGCTGCCTTCTCCTGACTCCACAGCGCAAACTTGTCCTGGTCTTCGCGACTGATCGATTTCTCGATCGCGAGGTTCTCGGCGGTCTGCGGCATCATATCCGTCCCGTACTGCGCATCCATTCTCTTGTTGACGAAGCGCCAGCCCATCGTGGTGTCGAACATGGCCTGTGACCGGCCAAACGCGCTGTCAGACTTGCTAATGACGAACGGTGATCGCGACATGCTTTCCACGCCGCCTGCGATCATCAGGTCGCCTTCACCGGAGCGAATCGCATTGGCACAGCTACCGACGGCGTTGAGTCCGGAGCCGCAGAGTCGATTGAGGGTGCTGGCCGGTACTTCCTGCGGGAGTCCGGCGAGCAGGCTACTCATGCGTGCGACATTGCGGTTATCTTCACCGGCCTGGTTGGCACAGCCAAGCATCACGTCGTCAACGGCGGACCAGTCCACACCCGGATTACGCTCCATGAGTGCCGCAATCGGTATTGCTGCGAGGTCGTCAGTGCGAACGGCAGCGAGCGCGCCGCCATAGCGTCCAACTGGAGTCCGGATACCATCGATCAAGAATACGTTAGTCATTTTCTTTTTCCTGTTTTCTGGCCTGCCGGCAGAATGGGCGCGCCTGTCTTTTCCTGTAGTTCTTCGAAAGTAACCCCGGGCGCCAGTTCGACGACCTGGAATCCTTCGTCTGTCACGTCAACCACAGCGAGGTCAGTGAATATTCGTGACACAACGCCGGCGCCGGTTAATGGATAGGTGCAGTTGGCGACGAGCTTCGCGTCGCCTGTCTTGGTCGTGTGCTGTGTAATCACGTAGATATTCTTGACGCCCTGCACCAGGTCCATCGCACCACCGACGGCAGGAATCGCATCGGGCGCGCCAGTGGACCAGTTGGCGATGTCGCCGTTGGCCGCGACCTGCATCGTGCCGAGCACACACACATCGATGTGGCCACCGCGAATCATGCTAAAGCTGTCGGCGTGATGGAAATAGGCGGCGCCGGGCAGGGCGGTCACGTATTTCTTGCCGGCATTCATCAAGTCGAGGTCGCGGTCTTCTTCCGCCGGGGGTGGCCCCATCCCAAGCAGGCCGTTCTCGGTGTGATAAATGAACTCCCGTCCTTCGGGAACGAACTGGGCGACCAACTCCGGAATACCGATGCCGAGATTGACGTAGGAACCGTCGGGGATGTCCTGTGCAGCCCTGGCTGCCATCTGCTCTCTGGTCCAGCTCATGGGTAGGTCCTCCCTTCAGCTATGAGGACGTCTTCATGAATGGGGTCGGGAACCTCCACGACCCTGTTGACGAAGATGCCCGGCGTGACGACGTGCTCCGGGTTGATGTCGCCCCGGGCGACCAGTTTCTTCGTCTGCACGATCGTTGTCGTTGCCGCCATGCACATGAGTGGACTGAAGTTGCGTGCTGTCTTGTTGAACGTCAGGTTGCCCAGCGGGTCGGCGACCTCGCATTTTATCAATGCAAAGTCCGCTTTGAGCCACGGCTCCATGACATAGGTTCGTCCGTCGAACTCGCGGTGCTCTTTGCCTTCGGCCAAAACCGTATTGACGGTCGTGGGCGTATAGAACGCCGGCACGCCAGCGCCTGCTGCACGAATGCGTTCGGCCAAGGTTCCCTGGGGGACGATGTCGAGCGCCACCTTTCCGGCCCGGTACAGCGCAGGGAACACTTTGGACTGGCTGGATCGCGGGAAGGAGCAGATCATTTTGCTGACCTGTCCATTGCCAATCAGCGCGGCCAGTCCGACCTCGCCGTTGCCGGTGTTGTTATTGATCACAGTAAGGTCGGTCGCGCCGTGATCGATCAACGCGTGCAGCAGTTCTATGGGACTACCCGATGCACCGAAGCCGCCAACCATCACGGTCGCTCCGTCCGGTATGTCAGCCACCACATCTGTGAGCGAGGTGAATTGCTTGTTAATCACTTAGTTTTCTCCCGTGTAATGAACGACTACACGAATGTCTCTGTTTGGTCCCATAACGCTTCGATCCGGTCGATTCGGTCGGTCGCAACATCCCGCAGCTCCCTGGCAACCTGCGCCACGATCAACTCGCACAGCGCGACGATTGGCACCGAGCTATCGAATGGCCCGATGGCCGGCACATTGATCTGGCTCCAAGTGTCCGCTAACTCGACCAGGGGAGATAGAGGACTGTCTGTAATGGCCACAACAGTGACACCGGCTTCGGCAAGAACACGCGCAGCCAGCGTCACTTGTTTGCGGTAGCGCGGAAAATCGATCACCAGGGCGGTGTCGCCCGGCGTCGCGTCACTCAGCTCGGAACCGAACGAGTGTTCCTCGAGCCAGCGCACGCCGGGTCGCACCATGGATAAGCCACTTTGAAGTGCGTGGGCGCCGGCCAGCGAGGTTTCTCCCGAGAGCACCCAGACCCTCCGCGCCTGCACGATCGGCGTGACCAGCGCATTGATGCGATCGCCCTCGACCGCGTCAAACACAGATGCGATGGCGTCATTGATAGCGGTCCTCGCGGATGCGCGTCGCTTACCGCTGCTCCTGATGCGCTCGCTCGGTCGCGACAATCGGTGCGACAGGTCGCTGCGAACATGTTGCTGGAGATCGGTGTAGCCGTCGAAACCGAGCTTGGTCGCGAAGCGAACAATCGATGGCCGGCTGCTGCCGACGCGGTCGGCCAGGTCCGAGACTGTGCCGAAAGCGAGGAGAGTAGGCTCGGCCAGCGCTGCCTCGGCAATGCGCCGCTGCGTGGGCGTCAAATCGCCGCTAGCGGCGGCGATAAGGTCCAGGGTGGAGGTCGCTGGAACAGGGCTGTTCATATTGTTACATTATCACACACATGTAGTTCAATGTGTTACATTAATCACATTGGCAATACAAAGATTGAGGTGTGACGTGGCGGCATACGTTCCGACAGAAAGAGAGCAGGCGTTCAGGGATACGATCGAGAACCCCAAGTACGAGCGCGAGGCCCTCAATGGCCTAAAGCCGTTTTTCGAGGGCAAGGCGCCGGATGCGATCAAGGGGCTCTACTCCAAAGATGAACTCGCAGCATTGCTGGAGCTGAAAGGCACGGAGCGCGATGTAGAGAGTCGTATGCCCGTCAAGATGACGCGGCACTTCTTCGAAATGGCCCGGAACAGCATACCGCTCCAAAACCTCGTAAAAGCCAACCCGGACGAAACCCTGAACCTCGCTGGCTCGGAGGACCCGGGCTACCAGATGGACTTCGCGCCGGTTGAAGGAATGCTGCACAAGTATGAAATGGGTCTGCTGTACGCGGTGTCCACATGCTCGGCGCATTGCCGTTTCTGCTACCGCGAAGAGTTGATCAGCCAGAAAGAAGTTGAACGCCAGGATGGCACGGTTGCCAAGAAAGGCCTGGCAAAAATTCCGGAAGTTACCGACTACATCAAAGCGCACAACGCGATTGTCGCGGAGAACGGTGGACGGCACCCGGAAACGGGCCGCGAAAAACTGCGGGAAGTGCTGCTGTCGGGCGGTGACCCGATGGCGTTGCCAAACCGCAAGGTCGGCGCATGGATGGGTGCTCTCGCTGAGGCGGGCGTGGAATCGATTCGCCTGGGCACTAAGGAAATGTCGTTTCATCCGAAGCGCTTCGACGAAGCCTTCCTCACGATGTTGGATAACTTCCACGAGACCTACCCGGATGTCGGTTTCCGTCTCATGATTCACTTCAACCACCCGGACGAGTTCTTGCTAAAGGGCGAAGGCGACGAGTACCTGCAGAATTCGAACGGTTCACTCATGTGGCATCCGGACACGAAGAAGGCTATCGAGGGCGTCACAGCGCGCGGCTGGATTGTTGTCGAAAACCAGGCGCCGATTATCAAGGGAATCAATGATGACGCAGATGCGCTGCGCCTAATGCAACGTGCCCTGTACCGGGCGGGCGTCAATAACCACTACTTCTTCTGCGGCCGCGACATTGTTGCGTACCGGCATTTCAATGTGCCGATAGAGACAGTGTGGAACCTCCTCAACGAGTCCCAGAAGGGTCTGTCTGGCGTTGAAGCACATGCACGCCTGTCGATTACCCATTACAAGGGCAAGACCGAGGTGGTCGCGGTAACCAGCGAGCCGATTCCTGGTGTTCCGGGATCAGAGAACGGCGTCCTGATCTTCAAGATCCTGCGCAACGCGCTCGATGCTCCGGATCGCGGCAAGACTTGCATCGTCGGGCGTAACCCGGACGCGATCTGGTTCGATGACTACGAAGATCGCGTCATCTACGACGAGGCTGGCCTGTTCGACTACGCCCGCGTCGATAAGAAGAAAGTCGAGATCGAGGAAAAAGTGCTGGAGACAGCAGCCGGGTAGGTACCGGTGTCTCTCCATCCCTGACAGTATGGGGTCAATCCGAAATGGCCGCCTTTTCTGTGCCCATGTCTGAAGCCGGCTTGCCCCTCCAGTCACGCCTGGTGACGACTGCCTCATTCTTCGAGATTGGGCGGCCCCAACCGTCATGAATACGTGACGGCCTGTCCAGGTTTGTGTGCGCCCGGTCAATCAAGCCGTCGAGAGAGGCGAAACCTTCCGCAAGTTCACGTTTCGTATAGCCGCGCACCAGGCGGTCAGGAATCAGGCCGCCCAGTGTCACGTCCACGAAAGCGGCGACCAGTGTCCTGTTCTGCCCGAGGTCGAACAGCGTCCAGGAGCCGCGATTGGTCGGGAGATATACTGACCTGTCGAGCGATCGCTGTGTGACACCGACAATTGTTCCGTCCGTGAAGGCCGAATCGATAAGTTGTCTGCCCCGAGAGTGAAGTCGCCACTGCCGCTCCCATATGCGTCCGTCACTGGCTTTAGCGATGTCGACATTATTCTCGACATGGATGACCCAGTGCCTGTCCTTGATAGGCCACGGAAGGTTGATGTGTTGATAGCGAACTTTCGAACCATCCAGCCCTTGGGCTAAAACAGCGCGGGTAAACTTGCCGTCCAACTCCTGGCTGTCGGGAACCAGTGCCAGCCAGACGAGTAGCCGCGGCGCCTCGACAATCTTCATTGCAAGAACGCCGAAGTTGTCGGCGTCCTCGACCGGCGAACCAGTCGGCGAATTCAGCACGCTGATAACGGCCCGCCCGGCGTTCAAATCCCTTAGGTCAACGGCCGCCATGTCCAGCCCATACTGGTCGCGCTGGCTGGAATAGGTCTCGAGGAAACTCTGAATGGCATCGCTCTGCTCGTCGGCGTGACTCGCAGCTAGCGCAATACCCAGGCAAAACTGCACCAGCACCACCAGCGCAATGACTGCTCGGAATCTAAATGGCGTTGGCAATAACCTTCCCTCAGATGTCGAATCGAATCGATGGGACCGCAAATTAATACCGTTGTTCTGTCGCTGTCGATATTACCAGCTAACAAATACGAGAGGACGGGCCCATTCCGAACCATGCGTGAGCATTGCGTGCCAGAGCCAGTGATCCATTGATTAGCTTCGCGAATCGGTCCACCCCTGATCGCCACATTCAATGGGTGTCCGCAATTCCGCCTTGTAGCCATTTTTTGTTAGCAGGTATAATTAGCGGCGCTCCTGTCTAGAACCGCCAATCAGCCACAGAGAAGCTCGAAATCGTCGGACCGACAAAAGGGTACGTATCGCCATGAAGGCCCTGATCAAGTGGTTGAGGAAAATCTTTGTTCACGAGACCGGCTATTCTGCGGTTGACGAGATATTTGCTCCGATCGATCCTGCTGTCGTTTGCCGCAGCCTCGACGTTGACGCGCATGCACAACAAGCCGGAAAACAGGAACTGCCGGCTACGGACGCGAAGTCCATGGATGCCACCGAGACCCGTATCGTTCACCTTTTCCAGGAGGACGTTCAGACCACAGCAAGAGGGGTGAGCGACAAGCTTCAAATCTACCGCCGGCAGCTGGAGCGACAGGACATTGAGGATGACCTGCAGGTAATTACCGGTATGCGAGAAAAGTTCGACGCCGGATCCTTGTCGATGATCGAAGAATCCCGAGACCAACTCGAACCGGCGATCGCTCTGCGAACCGAGCTGCGGTCTGACCTTGCCGCATTCAAAGACCATCACGAGATAAACAGAGCACCGGACTATCCGGAAAGCAAGTTCGTCTACTTTGCGGTACTTTTCGCGATTTTTGTTACTGAGTCGGTCTTTAACGCATTCTTCTTTGCGGCCGGTTCGGACTTCGGTCTGCTCGGAGGTTGGATCGACGCCGTAAGGTATGCGGGCATCAATATCGCGATCTCATTCCTTATCGGTCTGGCGTTGATGCGGCAACTCAATCACAAGAGCTGGTCGCGCCGGGCCGCAGGCGCCGCGGGAGTTGTGATTCTTCTTGTCTCGGTACCTGTCTTCAATTTCTTCGTCGGCCACTATCGCGAGATCTTCGCCGTCGACCCCGACAATGCGCAAACGATGGCTGTCCGTGCGTTCCTGGACAACCCGGTTGGCCTCGCGACCGTCGAATCCTGGTTGCTATTCGCCGTCGGCTGCGTCTTCGCTGCAATCGCGGCCTACGAGGGTTACGCCATCGAAGACCCGTACCCCGGATACGGTCGACTTGCACGTCGCATCCAGCGAGCGGAAGAGGACTATCTCGAGGAAAAGCAGGATATCAAGAAACGCCTGTCCTATTTTCGTGAGGTCACCATCGACGCGCTTGATAAGCTGCGAGACAAGATCGTGAGAAAGCAAGACGAACTGCTGGATTTGTCCGGGCTGGCGGACACCATCCGCAGTAAATTCGACATGCACTTAGCTTTGCTCAAAAAGTCGTGCAATGTCGTCCTGTCGAGATACCGGGAAATCAACACCCGTGGCAGGTCGACGGAGGCGCCGCAGTATTTTGGCGAGGAATGCGACATCACGGCGACACTGAAGCTCGATCTTCCAAGCACGATATCGTTCAAGCAGGTGCAGGATAGAAGAAGCATGATTTCGGAGGGGCTGAAGACAGCGGAGGCACAGCGATCGGCGGTTGAGACGGCGTACGTCGACTACCTGCGGCAGCTCGATGATGCCATCCAGCAATTCGAGACGGGCAGGCAGTAGCGATGGCCCGCACATCAACGAAGCAAAAGCGGCAGGCCAGAAACCGGCGCAAAGGGATTGCCATCCTCTCCGTCAGCCTGGTTGCGCTCGGCGTGGGCACCGCAGGCTACGTCTATTTGAAGCAGTCTCGTATCCAGCTCGATGCGGAGACGCTTTGCCCGAAAACGGGCCCAACGTCCATCACCGCCATCCTGATCGACTCGACGGATCCGCTCGCAGCAGTGCAAAAAGACTACGTGCAGAAGTACTTCGACGAGTTCTCCGAATCCATTCCTGACGGCGCCATGGTCTCCATGTACTCCGCAAGTGCTTACTCGGAGCGGCAGTTCGGGCCGACAGCGCGGCTCTGCAATCCCGGGGACGGCTCGGGTGCCAGCGAGCTCACGGCGAATCCGCAGCGGCTGCGTCAGCGCTGGCAGGAAATGTTCCGCGAGCCATTCAGAAACATGGTCGAAACGGACATCGAGCGGGGCAGCGCCTCTCAGTCACCACTGCTGGAAATGCTCAAAGCGCTTTCGGTAGATGCATTTCCGCTGAAAGATCGGACTTCACCCCTGCAGCTCATTATCGTCTCGGACATGCTCGCCAATACGTCACAGTACAGCCACTACACGAACGACGTGAGCTTCGAGTCGCTGCGTGATCAGCCACAACCTGCGCGACGTCGACGTGCGGGTTCTGTATGTTGGCCGCGAAGGCCTGGAAGAGATACAGACCAGGCAGCATGCTGAATTCTGGGCCGCGTATTTCAAATTCGTTGGTGCCAGTCTCAAGTCGATCAAAAGGATCTGAGGAAAAGCAATGCGACCGGAATCGGACATCGCGCAGCAAAAGAGCCGGCAAACCCGCTCCCGGTCGTCCCGAACCAGCCTGAGGGGCGAGCCGCTCTTCATTGTCAGTATCGTGCTTGGATCTGCGGCGATCTTTCTCAGTGAACCTTACGATGCGCCGAATGCGCTGGGTATTGCCGCACCCCTTGCGATCATGGGTATTTACATGATCGTCGGTCTGAGCGGATTCATCGATTCAGTCGATAAAGAGGCCTTCGCGGATTCCGTTTACTACATGGGCTTTCTGCTGACGCTGGTCAGTCTTGCTGCCGCACTGTTCTACCTGCGCAACGAAAATCCGGAACTCGGGCTGCTCGTATCGAAGTTCGGACTGGCGCTGATTACCACCATCGTCGGCCTCACTGTGCGAGTCGCGCTCGTCAATTTCCGCGTCGATGTCCGGCAGGCGAGGGACCTGGTTGAAGAACAGCTAACGAATTCCGTGCGACGCTTCAACAGGGACGTGGAATTCGCCTGTGAGCGGCTCGAGATCCTGATGACGGGCACCCTGGACAAGATCGAGTCGACGGCCGCGGGCATGATCGATTCATCCGACGACACGGCCGCCACGCTCAGGGAAACCAATGAGTTCCACACTGAACAACTGAAAGAAATGTACGCGCGTGTCGGCACGGAGTGGGCGAGTTCAGTCACCCGGCTGGCAACGGTGATGGAGCAGCAACTCGCCGCGGCGGCGACGGAGACGATGTCCAAGATCGATCGCATTGGCAAGAAGATCGATGCCGAAGTCGACGCGTTCTCCATCGACGGAACGGGTTTCTCCAAGACACTTGAGACGCCGCTCCAGGAGTTCGCGAACACAATCGATGAGGCGAGACAGGCCTTGTCACAGTCGTCGAAGTCCCTGGTCGAAGACGTCGAATCGAGCAAAGAGACGTTTCTTAGGCTTCAGCAAAGCCTCAACGTGCTGCTGCATGCGGTAACGAAGCAATCCGAGCAGATGTCCGAGATAGTCGCCCGAATAGGCAAGGATGCCGAGCAAAGTCAGTCGGCTCTTGGCAAGCTGCAGAGTGACCTCGAGAAATCGAACGAGGACCGGCGCGAGTGATGTCACAGGCTATACAATGAGCGCCGATCGACGCTCGTTCTTTTTTAGCACGACCCTGAGTGAGATCGGCTTCATCCTCTTTTTCGCATTGCTGATTTTCGCGTTTTTCCAACACCAGAAAGACAGACTTGACCTGGAAGTCGTGGCGGCGGAGAAAGGGGAACTCGAAGCCTCGCTCGAGTCGCAGCAGGATGCATTCAGCCGTATTGATGAGCGCCTTGAGTCCGCTTCCGACGAGGAACGAAAGGCGTTTTTCGACGAGCTTGTGCCGGTGCTTGAGCTGCAGGCCAGATTCGACGCCCTGAAGAAAGAATCGACAGACCGGGATACTCAGCTCGCCGAGCTGACAGAGATTCAGGATCTGGTCTCCGACATCTCGGCGAACAGCGACCGGGCAGCGGGGGAAATGCGAGATGCGCTACGGCTCAAGGAGGGCCTCGAGCAGGCATTTGGGCCCACGAATGCCCGGTCCCCGGATCTCGTTTCTGAGGTGATCAGGGCTCGCGACGTCATAGACAACTTCAACCAGCAAACGGCCGATCGAATAACCGATGCGGATTCGCTGGCACAGAAACTCGACGACTCGTTGCGGGCGCGAGATCTCGAAGGCCAGGTCAGAAACCTGACCGGTCGCCTGGGTGGCCGGGACTTGCCGCCTTGTTGGGCGCATCGGGAGACCGGCAACATCGAATACTTGTTCGATATCGTCATAATGGACACGGGGTTGCTGCTGACCTCGGCTGCGCCTGACTACAGGCGACAGGAGTTCGACGCCCTGATCAACACCGATCGCCTGATCCGGGGGCGCATCAGCTTGCGCACCTTCGAAACGCTCGCGGCACCGATTCTGGTCGTGACCAACGATCAGGACTGCCGCCATTACGTGCGCATCACGGATCGGTCAGAAAGCTCGTATAAATTGACGCTGACGATAGA
>RCNC010002338.1_pt1 | contig 12677 bp, 9 predicted proteins | sample 2041301 | NCBI WGS metagenome assembly RCNC01 (sample SAMN09708231, study PRJNA481090) | Marine sediment metagenome, whole genome shotgun sequencing project. | biome: marine sediment; feature: ocean; material: sediment; isolation source: Sewage treatment plant 13A marine sediment (STP13A) ... | reverse complement strand
ATAATTAGAATGAATATTCTACCCATTGAGGGGATGGCCGCAGCCTCCCCCCGGTCTCTTCAACCCCTCACAGCGACGGGGCCCGATGGAAAGGCTACCCAGGAAAGAACGGGAACGGCAACGGCGGCAGACGGAATTCCTGGCGACGGCGGAGGAAGTGTTCTCCCGGAAGGGCTTCCACAGCACCACGATTCAGGAAATCTCCGAGAAGTCCGAATTCGCCGTGGGCAGTATCTATCACATGTTCCGGAACAAGGACGAAATCTACACCGCCCTCCTCCGGATGCGGATGGAGGAGTACCTGTCCCTGCTCCAAGAAGACATCAACAACGGCACGGACCCGGTCGAGAAGATACGAACCCTGATCGAAACGAAATTCCGGTTCTTCTCGGAACACAGGCCATTCCTCCGGCTCTTCCTGGACACCACGATCGGTTCGGACGAGAATATGCGGCTCAGCGGAGTCGAGCCGCTCATCGCGAGGTACGAGGGCTATCTCAGGCATCTGGCCGGGATCTTCGAGGAAGGCATCCGGAAAAAGCTCTTTTTCGGAAACGATCCGATCGGAATGGCACTCGCCATGGAGGGGATGGTTCGATCCTTTGTCACCTACATGATCCGCCACGAAGAGGACGGCGTTCCTCTGCCGGAGTTCTCCACGATCCGGGAGATCCTTCTCCGGGGCATCCTGACACCGAACAAGAACAGGAAGAAATGATGGAAATCAGAATGCGGACTCTTCTCATTCTCACAGTCCTATTCCTGGTCCAGGGGTACACGGGCTGCGCGTCCCGCGAGTCGCTCATCAAGGACATCAGCGAGGAACGGACGGCTGCCTACAATCAGTGGGCGAAGAGGCAGCAGACCCAAGAAGAATCCGAGGTGACGGTCAGCGGGAAGCTGCACCTGGAGGATGCCGTCAAGCTGGCCATCCAGCAGAACAAGGCACTGCAGGCAACCCTTCAGGAGAAGGAGATCGCCCGGGGCAAGGTCATCGAGTCGTATCAATCGGCCCTGCCCAAGGTGAACGCCACAGGCAATTACACCCGTCTCGACAAGGTCAACACCTTCGATGTGGGAAATGCTTCGATCGCCCTCGGAGATGTGGACAACTATTCCGTGGATCTGACGGTCTCTCAGCCCCTCTTCCGGGGGGGCGCAATCGGAGCCGCCCTGCGCGCGGCAAAGCTCGCCGAGCTGTTGAGCGACGAGGTGGCACGATCTGCCTTGCAGGGAACCATCTACGAGGTCGCCCGCGCATACTACGACGCCCTCCTGTTCCAGCATCAGTACGAGGTGAACGAAGACGCCGTCCGATCGGCCACGGTACACCTCGAGGATGTCATGACAAGGAGAAAACTCGGGGTCGCCTCGGATTACGATGTCCTCCGCGCCGAGGTGGATGTCTCCAATTTTCGAGCGGAGATGATCAAACAGAAGAACAACGTGGATCTGGCCAAGTCCCGCCTGCTGAAGGCCATGGGCGTTCTCCAAAAGGGCGACATCGACCTCGCTGATGAATTCGAATACTGGCCCATGAGGCCCGTCCTGGAGGAGTCCCTGAGGATCGCCCATGAAAACCGGCCGGATCTCTATCAGGCTGAGCTGGTTGTGAGGCTGCAGAAAGAGGCGTTGCGAGTCGCCAAGAGTCAGTACTGGCCGCAGATCGACGCCTTCTTTCAGGAGTTGTGGGGAAAGCCGGACCCGAGTTCGACCACTACCAACGAGTGGAACGACACTTGGAACGCAGGGATATCGGTCAACCTTTCGATCTTCGACGGCCTGGGACGGGAAGGCCGTGTTTACCAACAGAGGGCCACTCTGGACCAGAGCCGCTATCGCTTGGCAAACACCCAGGAACAGGCCTTTCTGGAGGTTCGCCAGGCCCTGCTCACCCTCCGGAATGCAGAGGAATTCGTCGAGTCCCAGAAACTCAACCGAAATCGCGCTACCGAGGGACTTCGCCTTGCCGAGGTGGGGTATCGGGAGGGGATCGCCTCTGAGGTCGAGGTGTCGGATGCCCGGTCCGCCCTTACCCTGGCAAGGGGCCTCTATTACGAGTCCGTGTACGGTCACGCGATCAGCCGCCTCAACCTTCAGCTTGCCATGGGGACACTCGGCCCCAAACCGGGCGAAGGCGGCGAGGGCAACGAGTACGTGCCCGAGAAATTCTTGCTCAGGGAAGCCAGCACCGAACCCGGGCAGCCGACACAACAGGAAGAATCGAAACCGAACGAGCCTTAAGGAACGCAGATGCTTCTCTCCGATACCGCAATCCGACGTCCTGTAACGACGCTGGTCGCTATGGCGGCCATGATCATCTTCGGTTGGATCGCCTTTCAAAACATGGGCCTCGACCTCTTCCCGGAGGTGGATTTCCCTTACGTGACGGTCACCACGACGCTCATCGGGGCAAGCCCCGAGGTCATCGACATGGACGTTACGGATGTCCTCGAAGAACAGATCACGACCATCGAGGGGATCAAGACGGTCCGGTCGGCGAGCTACGGAAGCATGTCCCGAATCTTCGTCGAATTTGATCTCGACAAGGACGTGGACGTGGCCGCCCAGGAGGTTCGGGCCAAGGTAAACCTGGCAGAGCGGGACCTGCCGGACGATGCGGACAAGCCGATCGTGGACAAGCTCGATGTGGCTGCGCAGGCGATCATGTGGATCGCCGTCTCGAGCCGGGGCGACTACGTACGCCTGGCCCACTATGCCGACAAGGTGGCCAAGGAAAGGTTTCAGAGCATCCGGGGCGTGGGCATGGTGCAGACCGCAGGGTTACGTGAACGGGAGATCCGGGTCTGGGTGGACCCCGCAAAGCTGGAAGCGAGAGGGCTGTCGCCCCAGGACGTGGTCCGGGCCATCAAGCTCAAGCACGTGGAATTGCCCGGAGGCCGGATCGAGAGGCTCGACAAGGAGTACAGCGTCAAGATCGAGGGAGAGTACAGATCGGTAGAGGAACTGAAGGGCCTGGTCGTGTCCTCCCGGGACGGGGCGGTTACGCGCCTTCGCGACGTGGCAACGGTCGTCGACGACAAGGAGGACCTGCGCACGGTGGCCCGTTTCAACGGGGTGCCGACCATCGGCCTGGGGATTCGAAAGCAGTCCGGAACCAACACCGTTGAAATCGCCCGGCGAGTGAAGGCCACACTCGAAGAGATGAGGAAAACGGTTCCCGAGGGAATGCACCTGGACATCGGCTTTGACGCCTCCGAGTTCGTCGAGGCATCCATGGAGGGCGTGCAGGTCGACATCCTGATCGGCGTGCTGCTCACATCCCTGATCATGCTCCTCTTCCTTCGGAACATTCGTATCACCTTGATCAGCGTCGTTGCCATCCCGATCTCCCTGATCGGCGGGTTCGTCGTGATATACGCCATGGGCTTCACCATCAACAACATGACCATGCTGGCCATTTCCCTGGCCGTAGGCATGGTCATCGACGATACGATCGTCGTGCTGGAGAACATCTATCGCCACGTGGAGGAGGGGGCCCCCGCGATGCAGGCAGCGAGCCAGGGCACGTCAGAGGTCGGCCTGGCCGTGATCGCGGCCACCTCGTCCATCGTGGCCGTGTTCATCCCGGTGGCCTTCATGAAGGGGATCATAGGCCGGTTCTTCTACCAGTTCGGCCTCACGGTTGCGGTCACGATCGCTATCTCGGCCGTGGTTTCTCTCACCCTCACCCCCATGCTCTGTTCCCGGCTGCTCAAGCGGGAAGAGGTGCGCCACCCCCTTTACGTCCGGCTCGAGAGGGGCTTCGAGTCCCTTGAATCGGCCTATCGACGTATTCTCGGCTGGGTCACGCGGCACAGAATCGTAACCGTCCTGATCGCCGTGGCCGCCTTCGGGGCCGGCATGGCGCTCACCCCGTTCATCGGCAAGGAGTTCAACACCCAGGACGACGAGGGCCGCTTCATGGTCCGCTTCGAGATGCCTACCGGCACCTCTATCTATGAGACCGAGGAAAGGCTGCGGAAGATCGAGGAGATCGTCTTCAGTCAACCCGAGACGAAGCACGGGTTTTCCGCCATCGGGATGATGGGGGGCGAGGTGAACATCGGGATCATGGTCGTCCACATGATACCCAGGCGAGAACGCGACATTCACCAGATCGAGTTCATGAGTCGCCTCCGTGAATTGCTCGGCGCCTATGAAGATATGACCTCTTCTATAGAGTACATATCGATCTTTGGGGGCGGACAGCGCCACACGGATATCGAGTACATCATCCAGGGCCCCGATGTGTCGGCCCTGGCAGAGGTCAGCGACCGGGTCGTCAAGGCATTGAAGGGTCTCGGAGGCTTCGTGGATGTGGACACGAACCTCAGGATCACCAAGCCCGAGGTGAAGATCCACATCGACCGCGGACTGGCGGACGACCTCGGGGTGGACGTGCGCTCCATATCCCAGGACATCTACACCCTCTTTGGCGGGATCGATGCCGGCAAGTTCAAAGAAGGGGGGGAACGATACGACATCCGGATAAGGGCTCTGCCGGCAGACCGTGACAACCCGGAAGACCTTTACCAGATCGCGGTTCGCTCCCTTGGAGGGACCCTGGTCAAGGCCCCGAACCTCTTGAACATCGAGGTGGGACAAGGCCCCAATGTGGTGAACCGGCACAATCGTCGCAGGTCCGTCAAGCTCTATGCGAATCTCGAAGACAAGACCATGGGCCAGGCCATGGACGAACTCGAGAACACGGTCAGCGAGATCGTCCCAAGGGACGGGAAATGGGGGACGGCCACGACCGGACAATCCCGGATGTTCAAAGAGACCTTTGTCTACATGGGTTACGCCATGATGGTCGCCGTGTTGATCATCTACATGGTTCTCGCGGCCCAGTTCGAGTCCTTCATTCATCCCCTGACCGTCATGCTGTCCCTTCCCCTGTGCGTCGTCGGCGTATTCGGGCTCCTGCTCATCACGGGAAACACCCTGAACATCCTCTCGTACATCGGAATGATCATGTTGATGGGCATCGTGACAAAGAACGCCATCCTTCTCGTCGACTACACCAATACGCTGCGCAGCCGCGGCGTGGAAAAGGTGGAGGCCGTCCTGCAGGCAGGCCCCACCCGGTTCCGTCCGATTCTGATGACCGCCGGGTCCACGATCATCGCAGTCCTGCCTGTAGCCCTGGGGATGAGCGAAGGAGGCGAGTCACGAGCCCCGATGGCCGTGGCGGTCATCGGAGGCATGTTCACCTCCACCTTTCTCACCCTTCTGGTCATCCCGGTCGTCTACCTGCTGCTGGACGATTTCGCCTCCTGGCTGAGGCGCCTCTTCCGAGGCTCGGCGACAGCCGTCGCCTCCGCCCAGGGGACCGAAGGGACGAAATCGTAGGATGATTTATCAAGACAAACAACGATACGAGCGATCGCAATAAGGAGATTCCGATCGATGAAAAGGGTGACAATATCAGCCGCACTTCTCTCTTTCACAATTCTTCTCACCCCTCTCGGATGCGGCTCCGGTGAAGAAACCGGCACAAGCGAGACATCCTTGACCAAGGAGGGGGCCCTCCAGCCAAAGGGCGTTTCTGTCGCAGCAGTCGCGAGGCGCGATTTCGACCGGAGCGTTCGCTTCACGGGCACGCTGCAGCCGGAGAACCACGCAGGCCTCAGGGCCCTGGTCGAGGGAACCATCGACAATTTCCCCGTGGAGATCGGGGACCGGGTCGAAAAGGGGCAACTCCTCTTCCAAGTTCGCCTGGTGGACTACGAGTTGAGGGTACGGCAGGCCCGCTCGGCCATCCGGGTCGCGGAGGCCACGGAACAGACCTATCGGGTCAGCGTGGAAGACGCGAAGCGGGAAAAACTACGCATGGAGAACCTGTACAAAGAAGGCTCTGCCACCGAACAGATGCAGGACCGGGCAGGCACGGAATATGACAGGGCCCAGGCAGTTCTGGAGCAGGCCAAGGCCACGGTGACCCAGGCGCGGGTCGGGTTGGATACGGCCCTTCAAGCCCTGGAAGACTGCACCGTGACGGCCCCCTACGCAGGCTTCGTGACCGGCAAGTACCGCGAACAGGACGAATACGTACGCAGGGGGGAGGTGGTGGTGGAAATCATGGACCTCGCCACCCTGAAAGCAGAGGTTGCCCTGCCGGAACGCTATTTCGAGAGCGTCTCTCCCGGCACCGCCGTTCCAATCGAAGTGGGCTCCGGGGTAATGGAGGTGGAGGGGGAAGTGGTCGCCGTCAACCCGAAGATCGACCCACAAACCCGCACCTTCCTGATCAAGGTCAGGGTGGACAATCCGGAAGGGCGTCTCAAGGCCGGCCTGTTCTGCTCAGGGCTGTTGAGTCTGCCGTCGACAAAAGGGGGCATCGCCGTTCCCTCTGCGGCTCTCTTGAACGACGAGGGCCGTTCCTTCGTCTGGGTGGCCGAGTCCGGAATGGTGAAGAGGAGAGTCGTTCAGGTCGGGGTGAGCGCTGAGGGGTTCGTCCAAGTGACCGACGGGCTTCAAACGGGCGAGAAGGTCGTCGTGGAAGGGGTGGGGGGCCTGATGGACGGGAGCCTGGTCGAGGTGGCGGCAGGGCCGTGAGCCCTGCGGGCCAGCAGCCCGTTGAAAGAGTGGTGGAGGCTGTTCAAAAGGTTCCAGAAGTTCGAGATGCAAGGCAGGCAAAACTTGTCCCCGCGACAGGCGGGGATCCAGTCCCACAATGAGGCGTACTTCCTGTACGTTGAATGACGAGGGATGAAGCCGAACGCCGCAGATGGGACTTTTTCGACAGCCTCCTAGGCCAGCTTCTTTCGAATCGTAATCTGCTTCTTCTCTATCGAAATATAACCTGCCTCCACGAGTTCACCCACGATCTTGCTCACCATCTCCCGGGATGAGCCGATCATGTTCGCGATTTCCTGATGCGTCATCTTCTCCTGTATGACCCATTCCCGGCCTGAGGGTTCGGCGAGTTGCGTCAGAAGATTGGCGACCCGACCGTACACATTCGTGAAGGCCAGGCTCTCGATCTTCTGGTTCGCTCTCCGGAGCCTCTCCAACAAAACCTTCAGGAGATTGAAGGCCATATCCGGGCTCGAGGAGAGGGATCTCTTGAAATCATCCCGGTGGATGATCAACATCTCCGTCGCCTCTTTGGTCATGATGGTAGCCGATCTCGGGACTCCGTCGATGGCCGACATTTCCCCGAAATACTCCCCCACGCCGAAAACAGAAAGGACGATCTCCTTGCCCTCCTCGTCATGGATGACCGCCTTGACCTTCCCGCTCTCAACGATGTAAAGGGAGTCCGATTCATCCCCCTTGCTGAATACAATCGTGTTTTTCGGGAACCGCTTTCTCAGTGCAACCCTCTCGACGTGTCGAATGGCTTCGTCATCGAGGCAGGAGAACAGGGATATGTCCTTGAGCATAGGACCCTCTCTTCCTCGTCATGTTTGCGAACATATCGCAGCGTTTCTGTAAACCCGATCACATTTTGTGATCCCGATCACATTTTGTGAACCAGTTCACAGAATGTGAATCGGATTTGGGTTATTCTATACAACAATCAGGGCATTTCCCAGAGAAAAGCGGGGAAGGAAGCGACGGAATGAAGGTCACCTTCTACGGAACGAGGGGCTCCATCCCCGTGTCTGACCGAGATTTCGTTCAGGTCGGAGGAAACACCCCGAGCCTTCTCGTCACCTTTGCGAGTGGCCGGGTTGCCATACTGGATGCCGGGACGGGCATACGAAACCTGGGGAACGACATGCTGGCCGGCTCCCACGAACAGTTTGACAACATCTTTGTGGGCCTTTCCCACACCCATTGGGACCACATACAGGGGTTTCCCTTTTTCAAGCTCGCATACGACGCCAGGCGCCACTTCACGATCGCGATCTGCGGAAAGGGCAGGCATGCCGAGAAACTCGAAAACCTCTTCGGAATGCAGATGCAGCGCGAATTCTTTCCCACCCGATTGGAGAAGATGGGCGCGGAGATGACCTTCTGGGCGCCGGATATATCGCGCCATACGACACCGGGTGGCGTTACCGTTGTGGCCTCGAAGCAGAACCATCCCGGGGATTCTTACGGCTACCGTTTCGAGGACGCAGGAAAGACCCTGGTCTATTGTACGGATGTGGAGCACGTGGACGGCATCGATCCGAGCGTAGTGGCCCTTGCACGGGACGCCGATCTTCTGATTCACGACGCACAATACACCCCGGCGGAACTGCGGGGGAAGAAGGGATGGGGTCACAGCAGCTGGGAGCAGGCCGTTGCCGTGGCGGAGCAGGCCGGGGTCAAGAAGCTTGCCCTTTTCCACCACGATCCGGAGCATACAGACAGCCTTCTCCTGAAGATCGAAAAGGACTGCCGGCGGCAGTTCCCTGAGGCGTTTCTGGCCAGGGAAGGCGCCCAGATCCAGCTCTAGCAGGCACATTTTCCTTGACAGCCACGGGAGGATGAGCCTATAAGAAAATTACGAGCTTCCCCTCTGTTTTATTTCTGCGAAAGAATTGCCGTCCCGTTGAACGCTCAACCTGTCGCTCGCAAGGTCCCGAGAAAAGCACCTCTGCACCATCGGTTCTTCTGGATTGTCGAAAGGCGCGGCCGTAAACACAAATCACACAGAGTCCTCGTGCGTGATGAAAGACCCGAACAGAACCCTGGAACAGCTTCAGGAAGATGTGGTCCACCTCCGAAAGCGCCTCGTCGAGTTGGAGGCTCTGGAGGCAAAGCATGCTCGGGTGGAGAAGGACCTGACCGAAGCGCGGGAGGAATTGGAGCAGAGGGAACGCTTCCTGTCGAACGTCTTCTCGAGCATACAAGACGGCATCAGTGTCCTGGACACAGACCTGAATATCATTCGCGTCAATCCAACCATGGAGCGATGGTATTCGCACGCCATGCCTCTCAAGGACAAGAAGTGTTTCCTGGCCTATCACGATCGAGACAAGCTCTGTGAGGTCTGTCCTACCCGGAAAACCCTGAACACGGGAGAAGCCGCCTACGAAATCGTTCCCAAGACGGGAGCCGGAGGCAAGGGGGTCGGGTGGTTGGACCTCTACAGCTTCCCTCTCTTTGACAACGCTACGGGTCAGCTAAAAGGCGTGATCGAATACGTGCGCGATATCACCGACCGGAAGAGGACGGAGGACGAGCTTCACCAATCACAGAAAATGGACGCGGTTGGGCGACTCGCAGGGGGGGTCTCTCACGATCTCAACAATCTGCTGACTGCCATTGCAGCCTATGCGGACCTGTTGCTGATGGACATCCCGGAGACAAATCCCTCGAGCCTTCAGGTGACGGAGATCAAGAAAGCGGTGGAGCAGGCAGCCTCCCTGACCGGCCAACTCCTCACCTTCAGCCGGAAACAGGTGCTCCAGCCGAAGGTGCTCGACCTGAATGGGGTCGTAGGCTCGATGGAAAGCCTCCTTCGGCGTCTGATCGGAGAGAGCGTCGAGCTGGAAATCTTTCAGGCCGAAGACACGGGTCACGTGAGAGCCGACCCCGGGCAACTCGAGCAGGTCATCCTGAATCTTATCGTCAACGCGCGGGACGCCATGCCCCAGGGAGGCACCTTGACCCTCGAGACCGCCCCCGTGGACGTGGACGAGGCACATGCACGAGAGGGGATGGGCATCGATCCGGGCCCTTACGTGATGCTCGTCGTGACCGACACGGGCTGCGGGATGGACGAGGAACTCCAGTCGCATATTTTCGAGCCCTTCTTCACGACCAAGGAACGGCACAAGGGAACCGGGCTGGGCCTGTCGACTGTCTTCGGAATCGTCAAGCAGAGCAAAGGCGGCATCTCGGTTTCCAGCAAGCCGGGAAACGGCACAACCTTCAAGATCTATCTACCGCGCGTCCTGGATGTGCCGGCCGAAGCGGAACCGGCCCCGGGCCCCGCCCCATCGCTTGTGGGGACCGAAACGGTCCTGCTCGTGGAAGATGAGACCTCGATACGAAAGGCGGTTCGGCAGGCCCTTCAGAGAAGCGGCTACAGGATTCTCGAGGCGCCCAACCCGGGTGAGGCGCTCCTCATATCGGAACAACATACGGGGTTCATCCACCTCATGCTGACCGACGTCGTCATGCCCAGGATGAGCGGCCCCCATCTGGTCGAGCGTCTGGAACCGTGGCACCCGGAGATGAAGGTTCTCTATATGTCCGGGCATTCGGAGAAGCACATCCTCGAGGACGAAATCTTGCCTCCTGGCGCGGCCTTTCTTCGCAAGCCCTTCGCGGTCAAGGACCTCCTGGAACAGGTAAGACGCGTCCTTGACACGCCCAAAGACATCTCATAAGTCCTGTCCACGATCCGTGGCAAGCTTTCGTGCCCGTGCCCGTGTGCGTGCCCGTGCCCGGTCTAGTGGCGAGTGGCCGACTGGGATGCCCCTTGGCTGTTAGCTTTTAGCTGTTAGCCCACCCCCCTCCTCAGTCTTCCCGGGGGGCGGTGGCGGGGAGCTAATAGCTAACGGCTAAAAGCTAATAGCCAAAGAATCAACCGGCTGTCCCCGATCCGTAGCCAAGAGCAAGCCGCAGGAACAGTTCACCGCAACGCCAGGGTGTAGGCCACCTTCAGGCTATCGTCCTCCGGCAATTCCACGATGAGATCAGGACCGTCCGGCTGCCACGGGACACTGCCGTGGCCGAGCAATTCAACGGAGGTGATCGTCTCGGGTCCCACATCGAGCAGACGAACGGATCCGGGCGTCAAGTCACTCAGAACGATCGCAAACCGTCCGTTCTCATCCTGGGTGAACCTTACGCGATCCCCCGAATCGGTTTCCCCCTCCGCCCGAACCCAGGGCCTCGTGCCGTAGATCGCCTCGCCGTTTACGGCGAGCCAATCGCCCAGCTGGCCCAACCTCGTCGCCTGGATTTCCGGAATGTCCCCGTTCGCCTTGGGCCCCACGTTGAGCAAGAGGTTTCCGTTCCTGGATACGATATCTACAAAGCTGTGGATGAGTTCTTCCTCGGACAGGAAATCGCTCTCCGTTTCGAACTGGTTGTAGCCAAACCCGAGCCCCATTCCCCGGGTGACTTCGATCTTCTCTTCCTTGATCCCATCGATGGCCTGATACTCGAGCGTCCTGAAATCAACGTGCGGCGGCGCAGTGCCTTGCAGCACAGACAGATCGCCGCTCAATTCGGTGAAGAACTTCAGCAACACATGAAACAAGTCACGAACGAAAGGGATTTGTAGCCAGCGTGTGATCGGTCCCATGACCGCAAAACGGTCATTGACCACCCCCTCGGGCACGGCTTCATAGTAGTCCCGTTGCAGCTCCCACAACCCCCTGTTGAATGGGTACGCGATGTCGTTCCAGAGCACGCTCGGCGCATAGCGTTCGATCAGATCCCGATAGTGGGCCTCCGCGTAATCCTGATATGCGTCGTCGATGGGGATCGACGCGCCCATTTCGACAATGTTGCGCGCACTCCTGCCGTTCCACGCCCAATCCAGGCCTCCCGAATAGTAGACGCCGAACCGCATGCCCCGAGAGCGAACCGCCTCAGCGAGTTCGCCCACGATATCCCGTTCCGAATACCAATCGGTCTTGTTCGGGTTCGTATGTGCGCTGGGCCACATCAAGAAACCGTCATGGTGTTTCGTCACCAGAACGACATAACGCGCGCCGGCGGCATGGAAGAGGTCTCCCCACGCCTGGGGATCCCAGTCCTGCACTTCTTGCCGGAAGATGGAGCCGAAGTTGTCGTAGGAATAGTCGCTTCCGTAGTTGGCCGCATGGTATGCGTAGGTCGCGCTGTCCTCGAACTGAAGCGCGTTCCAGTACCACTCCACATAGGGCGTGTGAAGGGTAAAGTCATCGAAGTGATTCACCAGGGCATCGTTGATGGTGCCTTCGATAGGAGCAAAGGCCGGGATCGCATAGGGTCCCCAGTGGATGAAGATGCCGAACTTCGACTCATCGAACCAGGGCGGGATCTCTCTCTGATTCAGAGCATCGATGATTTCTTCCTGCTCCGGCGTGAGTGCGTCTTCACATGCACATACGGCCAGGGCCAGCAACGTCGCCAGACAGAGTGCAGGGACAAGACGGAAACTCATCATGCGAACCCTCCTTTGTGTTGATCCGGATCTACCGCAAGTATACCGCAGTTTCACCCGGCACGGGGAGAGTATTTTCTCCCGGAGGGCTCAATGGCCAGCCAACCGGTCCGTATACCAGGTTTACCCATGTCAAGAACGTTGGCTGATCCGCGCGCGGCATGCGGCAAGGCGTGGAGTCAACAAGCCTTTGTTTTTCAGGCAGTTATCAATCTGACAGGGCCTGGCATGCAGCTTGCTTTTCTAAAATCGTTAACCCTATTCTGAAAGGCTTCATGGATTCTGCCGACTGGAGGATTTTTCATGGAGGTGATGGGAATGCGGACACACGGTGAAACCCTTGGCAGGCGGGCCGAGCAGATCTCCCTCGACTGGGAGAGCGCCCGGGCGTGGGCGTTCAGAACCTTAACCCGAGAACGGCTTGCCTATCTCGCTCTGGGCATCTCCACCCTGTCGGTCACAGGGCTGATCCTACTCTCTTTGCACAGGGCGGTGGAACGCAGTACCCTCGTGAGCGCCCTGCCCTTCTAGCAGCCCGTTGGAAAAGTGGCTTGGAGGCTGTTCAAAAAGTTCCAGAAGTTCGAGATGCAAGGCAGGCAAAACTTGTCCCCGCGAAGGCGGGGATCCAGTC
>RCNC010002336.1_pt1 | contig 12686 bp, 10 predicted proteins | sample 2041301 | NCBI WGS metagenome assembly RCNC01 (sample SAMN09708231, study PRJNA481090) | Marine sediment metagenome, whole genome shotgun sequencing project. | biome: marine sediment; feature: ocean; material: sediment; isolation source: Sewage treatment plant 13A marine sediment (STP13A) ... | reverse complement strand
GCGGCGACCGGCCCGAAGGGATGACGGGACCCGGGCCTTTTCAGTATGCCAATGAACTGGTTGGCTTTATCCGCAACGAATTTGGTGACTTCTTCCATATCGAAGTCGCTTGTTACCCCGAATTTCACCCTGAATCGACATCACCGGAAACCGAGCTTTATTACTTCAAGCAAAAGGTTGATGCGGGAGCTGACGGGGCTGTTTCCCAATATTTTTACAATGCTGATAGTTATTTCCGGTTTATGGATGACTGTGCCCGGGTCGGGATCGATATCCCGGTGACTCCGGGCATCATGCCCATTACCAACTATCGTCAGCTTGCCCGCTTTTCGAACATGTGCGGCGCGGAAATTCCCCAGTGGATCCGCCGCAGACTGGAGGGATACGGCGACGATGGAGCGGCCATACGGGCCTTTGGCCTGGATGTGGTAACTGATCTGAGTGAACGGCTACTGGCGGGTGGCGCTCCGGGCCTGCACATTTACACGCTCAATCGCGCCAACGCCAGTTTCCTGCTGTGGCAGAGACTGAACGGTCTGGCCTCGCGAGAAGGTGTCGTCCACAAATAATCTGGTCTTATTCATCCCCGAATATAGCCACGTGCACCTTACCGTTGGTGTCTACACTCGCCCGGTACATACCGGGCGTGTTGTAAGTGAGTGATACATTGCCCTGCGGATCCATTGCAATGATGCCGCCACTTGCGCCCATCTCGACCAGTTGTTGCATGACCACCTGATCTGCTGCTTCCTGCAGGGTCACGCCGGTGAATTGAACCCGGGCGCAGATATCGCGCGCTACTGTGGCGCGGATGAAATACTCACCGTGGCCGGTCGCGCTGACGGCACAGGAACGATTATCTGCATACGTTCCGGCGCCGATGATCGGTGAATCACCAACCCGGCCCCAGCGCTTGTTGGTCATGCCGCCGGTTGATGTCCCGGCGGCCAGGTCACCGTTTGCGTCCAGTGCGACCGCGCCGACCGTGGAGAACCACTGGTCCGGTGACTCGGAAAGAGAGCTTGTCTTGTCTTCGCCAGTCGCCTTCGCTTTGGCTTTCTGCAGTTGTTGCCAACGGTATTCTGTGAAGAAATAACTGTCATCCTCAAAAACGATGTCGTTGTCCCGTGCGAATTTTTCCGCCCCTTCTCCCATCAGCATCACGTGAACTGAATCGGTCATCACTTTGCGCGCCAGCAAAATCGGGTTTCTGACGTTGTGTACGCCGGTGACTGCGCCCGCATCCAGGTTGGAACCATCCATGATCGATGAATCCAGCTCATTCTTGCCGTCGGCATTGAAGACGGCGCCCCGGGCTGCGTTGAAAAAAGGAGAATCCTCCAGGATCGTGATGGCTTTGGTGACTGCGTCGAGGCTGGAAGCTCCGGAGGCCAGCAGGTCATACCCTGCCCTCACGGCCTGTTCCAGTTTTGCCCGGATTTCCTGTTCTCTGGACTCAGGGAATTCACCCCTTTTGATGGTGCCCGCTCCGGCGTGTATGGCGATGGCGACAGGGGCGCTGGCAGAGTCGGTTTGAGCATGGGCCTGGGACATTAAACATACTGCCGTAATCGTCAGCGCAGTCAGTAAACAAATCATCTTCTTGTTCATTCAAATTTCCTTTTGCAGCCAGTACAGCGCAGAAAAAACTTTCGGATCGAGGGATTTGCCTGCGGCCTGCTGAGCGGCCAACCAGTCGTCTACTTCGGTTAGCGGTATCACGTGCGTTTCTATGTCTTCACTCGCGTCACCCCCTCCCGGCCCTACGCGCGTCAGTCCGCGGGCGCGAATAAACGATATGATTTCGTCAGACATTCCTGCTGAACTGGGACACTCCATAATCAGTTCCATCTTCTCAGCGGCAAACCCCGTTTCTTCCTCGAGTTCGCGGGCAGCCGCAAGCAGGATCGGTTCATCTGGATCCTCATGATCGCCCACCAGGCCTGCCGGAATCTCGATAACACGGGCATTCACAGGCCTGCGAAACTGCTCGACCAGGACAATTTCTTCATCAGCGGTGACGGCAACCAGTGCAACCACGGCACTCGCGTTGCTGCGGCTGACGAATTCCCAGTCATTTCTCTCCAGCATGCTGAGGTAACGCCCCTGGAAATGAGTGATAATTTGAGTCATGGATTCAATGTCCCGGTGGCTCTGATAAACTGAGAAGATTGTATCCTTAGCGGCGGCACATTCACATGTTTTCGGGAGTCCGGAACTTATAGCGTGCAATCCGTTCAAACAAAGCCAGGACAATAACCACCCCGAATTTTCAAGGAACCAACATGCCAAGAAATTTAATTGCAGGCATCGCAGCAGCGATCGCTGTTTTTCTGTTTACCGCCTCGTCGCAGGCCCAGTCAACCAACGATCAGCCAGCACCTGTAAAAGCGGCGCCTGAAAAAAAGGCGGTTGAAAGCAAGAGCGCCGTGCAACAGCTGCAGGAAGCTGTGGAACTGGAGAAGCAATCACAGGAAGCTTATGTCGCTGAAAAGTGGGTCGCTTACTACGTTGCCAACATGAAGCTGAGCAAATTACGTCCGTACCAACCTGAATATATGGTAAATATCATTCGCGCTTGCGCCAGGCTTGGCCGTAAAAGTACGGCTTACCATTACATGTTGAAAATGCAGCAACAGGGTATGAGCTACGATTTCAATTCGATCGAAGATTCCGTAGGTATTCGCGATACGGAAGCATACGGTTATATCAATAATCTGTTGATTGAAGCAGGTAGCCCCGCCGGCGAGGCTGCCACAGTGTTCGATTTACCGGAGCAGGCTTCGGATTATCAGGTCATAAGCTGGGACAGCTCCAGGGAGCGCTACCTGGTAGGTACACTGGCTGAAGGCTCTTTGATGGCCATTTCGGAAGAAGGCGAGACGGAGCTATTGCTCAAGGCCGATGAGGAAAACGGGCTGTGGTCAATCATGGGCTTGTCGGTGGACGAAGAACGTAACCGGCTTTGGATTTCGAGCTCTGCCACACCGCGCTTTTCAGGGTTTTCAGTGGGGGACAAGAACCATGGTGCCCTGTTCGAACTGGATCTGAAAACACTGGAGGTCATAGGCCGGTTCAATTTGCCGGTAGATGCATTGACCCACGAACTGGGCAGCCTGGCGGTTACTTCAGATGGACATGTGTACGTAATTGATCGCGCGACACCCATTGTTTACCACAAACTGCCTGATTCGGACCGTTTGGAAGCTTTTTTTGCCAGCCCTGATTTGATAGAGCTACGTGATATTGCCGTGACTCCGGACAACAGCAGGGTTTTTATCGCGGATGCTTACAAGGGCATCCTTGTAATCGACCCGGTTGCCCAGCAGGCCGGCCTGTTAACCGGACCGGAGACCCTCAACCTCGGCGGCATCAATGCCATGGAGTATCAGAACGGCCACCTGTTCCTGGTCCAGGGCGGGTTCAACCCCCAGCGGATCGTCAGGATGCAACTCGATGTTGCAGGTGCCGGTGTGGCGGGTATAAATCCGATGGTCGTCGCTCTGCCTGAATTTGACCAACCGGGTCCTGCGGCGATCCAGGATGATAAGCTGGTTTTCTTTGCCAACAGTGCTGCAGCGGAGAAAGGCGGTTTGCTGGTGATGGCCAGCCAGCTCGATGCGAGTGCTGAGGCTGCGGCTGTGGACGTAGAGGCAATGTACGAAGCGATGAAAGCCCAAATGCAGTAAGCGAGGTAATAACAACATGGCTCTACCCCCGGTTTACCTGGTCGATGCGAGTATCTATATTTTTCGGGCCTGGTTCTCGATGAGTGACGATTTTGTCAATCAGCGGGGTGAGCCAACCAACGCCGTTTATGGTTTTTCAGGATTTTTGTGCAGCCTGCTCGAACGAACCCGTGCAGAGCATATTGCTATCGCGTTTGACGAATCTCTGGCCACCAGTTACCGCAACGAAATTTACCCACAGTACAAGGCCAACCGGGAACCGGCCCCTGAGGAACTGAAGCGCCAGTTTGGGTGGTCCCGCTCCGTGGCCGAGGCCATGGGCCTGCAGTGTTTTGGTGACTCACGTTACGAGGCTGACGATCTGATCGGCACGCTGGCCGGTTTCTGGAGTGCTCGCGGGCACCCAATCTGCGTCGTCACTGCTGATAAGGACCTTGCCCAACTCGTGGGCGAAAACGATCACTGGTGGGATTACGCCCGAAATCAAAAACTTAACCCAAAACAGCTGACTGAGAAATTTGGCGTGATGCCTGAGCAGTTGGCCGACTTCCTCGCGCTCACCGGTGATGCCGTCGATAATATTCCAGGCATCCCGGGTATCGGGCCGAAATCTGCGTCCGCACTGCTGGGACACTTCGGGGATCTCGACAGCATCTATGAACGGCTGGACGAGGTGCAACACCTCAGTGTTCGTGGCGCCAAATCACTGCAAAAAAAGCTGCATGATCACCGCGACGCTGCGGAGCTTGCAAGAAAATTAACGGTTATTGAAACGGCGGTGGAATCGGCACTGGCTGCCCCGGAACTGGGCCGCAGGGAGGTCGACACCGCGCGCCTGAACCGCTTGTTTGATGAACTCGATTTTGGTGGCATGCTGCGGCATCGCTGCCTTCACGCATAACCCCCCGATGTCGCACTAATTAGTCCAGCAGGGCAAACCCACGTTGCACCCGTTTTCGCAACTGGCTGTTGCGGGGGAAATGCGCGAGCAGAAAGTCCATCTGATCCGTCAGAATTTTTCGGCCTTGCAGGTACACATATTCTGCGTGTGTAGGTTTGAATGGAATGGCCAGTAATTCCATACCGGCTTGCTCCGGCGTCCGCCCGGCCTTGTAGTTATTACAGCGTTTGCAGGCGGTGACCACGTTGACCCATTTATCCAATCCGCCCTGGCTCAGGGGCTTTACGTGATCCCGTGACAGCAGGAAGTTGGGGAATTGCTCTCCGCAATACAAACACAGTGACTGGTCGCGCCTGAACAGACCCTGATTGTTCAGGGGCGGAGCGTAGGAGTCTGAAAACAGGTGTGTGTGTGCATGGCGCCCGTTGCAAGCGATGATCGCGTTGACGTCCACAACGCTCTGGATGCCGGAGATTGAATTAATCCCGCCGTGGATACGATAAACAGTGCGGCCAAGGGCGTAGCTGACCTGGCCCAGTGAAATCAGGCGCACCGCGTCCTTGTAGCCGATCCACTCCAGTGGCATCCCGGCGACATCGGTTCGCAGTACCTGTTGTTGGAGATCCGTTTCCATTCCTCTACGCTATGCCAGCATTTGTCACTATAAGCACAAGATATAGTGTTTTTATTTCATCTTTAAGGCTATATATCGCGTTTTCGGGGAAATGGCAAGTAATCCGTGATGAGCCGGAAGGGGCTGCAGGTGGTCAGGGGGTATTTTTGATGGTTTACTTTCGGGCTGGAACCACTGGGCGATAGTCTGGTCAATCAATAAGTCCTTTGATCCAAACAGGAGTTAGTGTGGAACGTTTTTTACAAATGCACCTGAAGCTGTTTGCCACAGTTTTTCTGATTATTGCACCGCAGGCCGCCCAGGCCGCGCTTCCTGTTTCAATGGATGGGGAGGCGCTGCCCTCGCTGGCCCCAGTGCTCGAGCGGGTGATGCCCTCTGTGGTCAATATATATACGCAGACGCGGGTGCGGGTCCGCAGTCCGTTAATGGATGACCCGTTTTTCCGGCGTTTCTTCAATATGCCCAACACGCCGCGTGAGCGGGTTTCCCAAAGCCTGGGTTCCGGCGTCATCGTGGACGCTGATGAGGGTTTCGTGCTCACCAACAATCACGTGATAGCCGGTGCAGACGAGATCTCTGTCACGCTTTCGGACGGGCGCAGCTTCGATGCGGAAGTGATCGGAACCGATCCGGATACCGATCTTGCCATGGTGCGTATTCCCTCAGAAGATCTGCAGGCGCTTCCATTCGCTGATTCCAATCAGTTGCGAGTCGGGGATTTCGTCGTTGCTGTCGGTAACCCTTTCGGTCTGGGCCAGACCGTGACATCTGGTATTGTCAGCGCGCTCGGACGCACGGGTGTGCGTGGCTTGGAATTTCAGAATTTTATCCAGACTGATGCGTCGATCAATCCCGGAAACTCGGGTGGGGCACTGATAAACCTGCGAGGTGAACTGGTCGGAATCAATAGTGCCATTTTTACCCCGAGCGGGGGTAACGTGGGCATCGGATTCGCGATCCCGTCTGCAATGGCCACGCACGTAATGGAACAACTGGCGGCATTCGGTGAAGTCAGGCGCGGGACACTTGGAATCTCGGTGCAGAATTTGACCGATGAATTGGCCGGGGCATTCGACCTGGAGAAAAATCAGGGTGTGCTGGTGGCTGAGGTGGCCGAAGATTCGGCGGCAGACGAAGCGGGGCTGCAAGCCGGTGACGTGGTACTTACCATCGCAGGTCAGCTGGTTAGGAACACACAGGAATTCCACAATTACGAAGGGCAGTTTCCGGTCGGTGAACAGTTGAAGCTGGGCATAATCCGCAACGGTTCTAAAAAGAGTATTAAAGTCAGTGTCGAACAACTCAAAGCACTGGATGGCAGTACCATCGATTACCGCCTGGAGGGTGCCAGGTTCGAGGAGTTACCATTGAAACAACGCTCGGATCGAGTGACCGGTGTGCTCCTTTCAGAGCTCGAACCAGAAAGCAGGCTTGCGCGCCAGGGCGTGCGGCCGGGTGACATCATCACCGGTTGCAACCGCATGGCCACCCGCGATCTGAGTGAGTTTCAGGAGGTTGTTTCTTCGGTGCGCGGAAGCCTCTATCTGCAGGTCCGTAGAGGCGGCAGAGATTACGTGGTCCGTATGGATTGAATTGTGCGGAGACCCGCAACTGATTTATGCTCTTGTCCCCAACATGACAACAGAGACCGGAACAGTGTGCTACTTCTCGATTGACGAACTTGAGCAAGACCAGGCAGTCACTTCATTGCGTGCGGTTAACAGTGATGGGCTCGATGAGTGGAAAAAAGCCGCTACGCCGGCCCAGCGACAGTGGCTGGAGGATGCGGGTTTCGTAGCCTCTGCGGATCGCTTCTGCGCTGTACCCGGAGCGGATGGTTCAATGGAGACCTGTTTGTTTGGGTACCGGGACCAGGGTGCGCTGTACCGCATGGCTACTCTGCCTGCGGGATTGCCCAGGGGCATTTATCGGTTGGATTGCGATTGGCCGCGCGACCAACGCGTGCAGGCCGCACTGGGTTGGGGGCTTGCAAGCTACCGGTTTGACCGCTACAAGGCGGACAACAGGCCAAAGCCCGTGTTGTTGCTGGACGAAGAGATTGATCGCGAGGTGCGCTCCCTGCTGCAGGCACAGGTTCTGGTCAGGGACCTGGTCAATACGCCAACCGAACACATGGGGCCCTCTGAACTGGCCGATGCCGTGATGCTCGAGGCAGACCGGTTTGGGGCCGAGGTGGTCTGTGTTGCGGGTGATGAGCTATTGACCGAGAACTTTCCGGCAATTCACGCCGTTGGCCGGGCTTCACACCGCAAACCCCGACTGCTTGAGTTGAACTGGGGTAACGAAGATGCGCCGGTGCTGGCGCTGGTTGGCAAGGGCGTGTGTTTCGACACCGGCGGCCTCGACTTGAAACCAGCAGCAGGAATGCTGTTGATGAAAAAAGACATGGGCGGTGCAGCCCATGCGCTGGCGCTGGCCAGGCTGGTGATGGAAAACAACTTGCCGGTGCGATTGAAGCTACTGATCCCTGCCGTTGAGAATGCAGTTGCCGGTAATGCGTACCGGCCTGGTGACGTCATTCCATCCAGAAAAGGCCTGTCGATCGAAATAGGCAACACAGATGCAGAGGGCAGGGTGGTTCTTTCAGATGCCCTGGCCTATGCCTGCGAAAGCCTGCCCGACCTGGTGATCGATTTTGCGACACTGACGGGTGCGGCCCGGATTGCACTGGGGGCAGACCTGCCACCGCTGTTCAGTAACCGCGATGAAGTGGCCGAGGGTATTCAGCAGGCCGGTGATGAATCAGAAGACCCGCTCTGGACGATGCCGCTGTATCAGCCCTACCGCAAACTGATCGAGAGCCCCATCGCTGATATCAACAACGCCGGCAAGAGTTCGTTTGGTGGCTGTATTACCGCCGCGCTCTTCCTTGAGCACTTTGTTGATCCGGCTATTTCCTGGGTGCATATCGATACGTTTGCCTGGAACCAGAGCGATCGGCCCGGTAGGCCCCAGGGGGGCGAAGCGTTGGGTTTGAGAGCCGTATTCCGCTATTTGCAGACGCGCTACGGGCAGTAAAATATGGTTAGAAATCCGATCCTGCGGGGTTTCAACCCCGATCCCTCCATATGCCGCGTAGGGCAAGATTATTATATTGCGACATCTACCTTTGAGTGGTTCCCGGGCGTACAGATTCACCACTCCCGTGATTTGGAAAACTGGAAGCTTGTCAGCCGTCCGCTGAATCGGGCGGATCTGTTGAACATGGTTGGCGTGCCGGATTCCTGTGGAGTATGGGCGCCTTGCCTGACCTGGCACGATGGGTTGTTCTACCTTAGTTACTCATCAGTCAGCCGGTTCGACGGTAATTTCAAAGACACCCCCAACTACCTCACGACTTCACCCTCCATTGACGGGGAGTGGTCTGCGCCGGTTTACATGAACTCCGGCGGCTTTGATCCTTCCATTTACCATGCCGAGGATGGCCGTAAATGGTGGCTGAACATGATTTGGGATCACCGGCCTGATCGGACATTTTTCCGTGGTATTGCACTTCAGGAATACTCCCCTGCGGAAAAGAGGCTGCTCGGAAATCGAAAGATTATTTTCGACGGCACCGAATTCGATTGCACCGAAGGACCGCACCTATACAGGTACGAGGACTACTTTTACCTGATGACTGCCGAAGGTGGCACGGGTTACGAGCACGTCGTGACCATGGCGCGTTCAAAAACCATTGACGGGCCGTACGAAGTGGATCCGGATGGACCGGTCGTCACCGCATATGACGTACCTGACCACCCCCTGCAGCGCAACGGCCATGCCGACCTGGTTCAAACAGCCGACGGGCAATTTTTAATGGTGCATTTGTGCACTCGTCCTTTGCCGGGAACCCGCCGAAGCCCCCTCGGGCGTGAGAGTGCGATCCAGCGGCTGGAAAGAAATGACGCTGGATGGTTCCGCCTGGCGTCTGGCGGGCGCCTGCCCCAACTGGATGTGGCCATTACGGGGCCGGATGCTGCCGGGCCACGCGAGGTGGACAATACCGGGCGGGATGATTTTGAAGAGACCCGATTGCCGGATCACTACCAGTGGCTGCGCACTCCATGGCCCGAGGAAATATTCAGCTTGTCAGATCACCCCGGGTTTTTGAGGCTTCATGGCAGGGAGTCACTCGGAAGTCATTTTTACCAGGCCCTGGTTGCGCGGCGGCAACAGGATTTTGTTTACCAGGCAGAAACCTGTGTGGAGTTCGAGCCGGAACATTTTCAACAGATGGCTGGATTGGTCTGTTATTACAATTCCAGCAAGTTCCATTACCTCTACATTTCAAGGGATGATGAGGTGGGTAAGCACCTGACAATTATGTCCTGCGAGGCTGATATTTCGATGGATGCAACATTTCCCGGCTATGAGAATCGTATTCTGATTCCTGACAACCAGGCTATTTACCTTAGAGCGAGGGTCGATTACCAGACACTGGTGTTTTCCTGGTCCGTGGATGGTAGGAAATGGAATGAGATTCCCCTTGTGCTCGATGCCAGCCTGCTTTCGGATGAGGCGGGCAAGGGTGATGGTGCGCACTTCACAGGAGCGTTTGTCGGAATGTGTTGCCAGGACCTGGACGGGACGAGGACCCCCGCTGATTTCGGCTACTTTTCCTATCAGCCGGACTAGTCTGAGGGCGGAGCGGCTGACTCCCGGATGATCAGTTTGTGCGGGACAATTTCATGCTCCGCGTTTGTGCTGCGCCCTTCCTCGATCTCCCGTAACAAGCGGCGCATGACGCGTTCACCAATTTCTTCAGCCGGTTGACGGATCGTGGTGAGTGGCGGGTTGCTTATTGCTGCATAGCGAATGTCATCGAAGCCGACGACGGAAATATCTTCCGGAACCTTCAGCCCCGCCAACCTGATCTGGTGCAGGCAACCCATCGCCATTTCGTCGTTGGCACAGAATATGGCAGTAGGTCGCCGGGGATGCTCCAGTAAGCCACGAGTGGCCTGGATGGCGCCCTCAATGGTTAGTTTTCCTTCGCTCACCCATCCTTCCTCAATGGAGATTCCGGCATCACTCATTGAACTCCGGTAGCCGCGCTCACGATCCTGCGTCAGTAAGGATTTCTCCTGGCCATAAATGAAGGCAATTTTCCTGTGACCCAGCTTCAGCAGGTAATCGGTCGCCTCACGTGCCGCGGCTACATTGTCGCTGTGCACGCCGGGAAAGCCTTCCAGTTCGGGTGAAACAGTTTCGCAGCCGATCACTATGGGCAGGGTCCGTTGGCTTTTCGACGAGAGTACCTCGGTCCCGAAAGGCGACATGCTGGCCAATAGCACAATACCGTCCGCCTGGCGTGAAACCACCATGGCGCCGATTTCATCAGCGGACATGGTGTTGAACTGGGTTTCATTGATCAGCAGGGAATAGCCCTTGCTTGAAGCAACGGCCCGAATCCCGTGCATGACCCCGGTGAAGAACGGATCACCCACGGACGGTAAGACCACCATGATGACGTGGGTTTTACCACGCCTGAAACTCTGCGCCAGGGTGTTGGGGGAGTAGCCGGTTTGCAGGATCGCGGACCGCACCTTGTTCCGCGTGTTTTCCTTGACGCGCTCTGGGTTATTCAGGCAGCGCGAAACAGTGGCGATCGACACACCAGCGATTCGGGCTACATCCTTGATAGAAGCAAGACTCATTGTCCAGATCGTAAACGTTTACATATTCTTTGGTCAAATGGTTGAGTGAATCCGGTGTCTGTGTATAATGTAAACGTTTACATTATTTCAATTGGTTACTTTTGCTTATGCAAACTACGGTCGGAATAGATCTGGGTACTCAATCCCTGAAGGTTCTTTTTTACGATTTCTCCAGACGGGAAATCGTTGCCAGTGAGAGCGCGGAACTCGACCTGTATCAGAACGACGAGGGTGCTGCTGAACAACAGGCTCACTGGTGGCTCAATGCGCTGCACGAGGCGCTGGCTAAGGTTGACAGCAGCATTTTGAACTCGGCTGTTGCCGTAGGGGTTTCCGGCCAGCAGCATGGGTTTGTGCCGTTGAGCAAAAACGGTGAGGTGCTGGCCCCGGTCAAGCTCTGGTGCGACACCTCAACCGTCGCGGAGTGTGGTGAGATCATAGAAGCTTTTGGCGGTGCGCAGCGTTGCCTTGACGAAGTTGGGAACCTGATAGTCCCTGGTTTTACAGCATCGAAGATCCGCTGGCTGAGCAAGCATAGCGAAGACCTGTATGCCCAGATGGACTGCATCCTTCTGCCCCACGACTACCTGAATTTTTACCTGACCGGGGAACGCTGCATGGAGGCGGGTGATGCTTCCGGGACGGGTTTCCTCGACATCCGGGAGCGGACCTGGTCGCGGGAATTGCTGGCTGCCATTGATCCGGACCGTGACCTCACGGAATGTCTGCCCACCTTGCGCAACTCGCCAGATGTGGTCGGTTTCATTCGCCCCGAAGTGGCTGCCCGCACCGGGCTGCCAGCAGGTATCCCGGTTTCTACCGGCGGTGGGGACAACATGATGGGTGCGATTGGCACCGGCAACGTGGTTCCCGGTAAAGTGACCATGAGCCTGGGAACATCGGGTACGGTCTATGCCTATTCCGATCAGCCCGTGATCGACCCCAGGGGTGAAATCGCAGCTTTTTGTTCGTCAACCGGTGGCTGGCTGCCATTGATGTGCACGATGAACTGTACCGTGACGACCGAGTTGATGCGGGGCATGCTGGGCGCTGATATCGCCCGGTTCGAGTCCGCCGTTAGTAGTTCTCCACGCGGGGCGGAGGGTGTCATTACCCTTCCGTTTTTCAACGGTGAACGCACACCGAACCTACCCAGGGCAAAAGCCTGCATCGTAGGGCTGGATAGCCAGAACACGCGTCCGGAAAACCTGCTTCGATCCGCGCTGGAAGGTGCAACATTCGCTCTCCGTTACGGCGTAGACAGGATGCGTGCCCTGGGAATCGAAACTTCTGAGATCGTGTTGACCGGCGGTGGGGCTGGAAGTGCGATCTGGAGACAGGTTGTTGCCGATGTCTGCGCCGCGCCGGTCACGGTGCTGGAACAGGATGAAGGCGCTTCATTTGGTGCTGCGCTACAAGCCTTGTCTATTCTCGATGGTGGAAAGGGCAATGACCTTCCGGCGCTGGCATCTGAGCACCTGGTGCGTAATGAAGTATTGAGTTGTGAACCAAAGAGATCATCCATCAGTTTTTATGATGAAGCGTACTGCAAGTACCAGGAAGCAGTGCGGGCCATCACCCCTTTATACGTTTGAAAAGGTATCAGTAATGAGCAGAACATTATTCGTCGGTGAAACAGAGTTCTTTCCCGGAATTGGCCGGATCGAGTATGAGGGGCCCGGCTCGGATAATCCGCTGGCTTTCAAAGCCTACGACCCAGGCCGGGTAGTTGCCGGACTAACCATGGAAGAGCACCTGCGCTTTGCGGCGTGTTACTGGCACACATTTTGTGCTGATGGCGC
>RCNC010007054.1_pt1 | contig 12687 bp, 9 predicted proteins | sample 2041301 | NCBI WGS metagenome assembly RCNC01 (sample SAMN09708231, study PRJNA481090) | Marine sediment metagenome, whole genome shotgun sequencing project. | biome: marine sediment; feature: ocean; material: sediment; isolation source: Sewage treatment plant 13A marine sediment (STP13A) ... | reverse complement strand
ATGGCATTTTCCACATCCACCCCTATTTGGGCATACTGATCTTTGGCTGCTTCAAATGCTTTTTTAATGGTTTCTGATTGACTCATATTTTTATATATGTTGGATTCAATTATTCCATGAAAAACACCTCTTCCAGGGGAGTGGATACCGGAGAGTTGTCAGGATTGGTTTCCATTAGGTCGGCCATGTATTTCCACCATTGCTGTACGATCTCTGTTTTCCCCAGGTCCTGAGACCCCTGGTCACCTGCCTGCTTTTGAAAGGCAAACAGTATCTGGGTCTCTTCATCAAAGAAAATGCTGTATTCTGAAAGACCAGCATCCTTCAGGAGTGTATGAAGCTCGGGCCAGATCTCATCGTGTCGTTTTTTATAGGCTTCTATCGCTCCTGGATTGAGCTTCATTTTAAATGCAAGTCTTTTATGCATGTTGAATTAATTTAAATTCAAAATTACGGGGTATCCAAACCTTCATCAATAGACATTTTGGTCAATTGTTTGCACAAAATGCGCATGGCTTAATCTCTTTATACAGATCTTTTTTCTAATTTGTTCCACGAACCATTAAGGGGCAAGCGCTGAAGATATCTTGGAAGATTTTTTTAAATATTTGAATCCGTCACAGGAGGACAAAGACTGGGGCCTCTTCCTGAACTGTGCTGGAAAGACGGTGATAGAGCCTGATGTGCTATATCCTCCCAGTTCTCACCCCTCTGGGTACTATTTCAACTTCGAGCAGGGCCGTATCCTGAATGAATACCAGATCAATTACGTTACCAACGGCGAAGGAGTCTATGAGAGTCACAACGGAAAATTTAAAGTGAAGCCCGGTTCATTGATGATCACCAAACCTGGTCGCTGGCACCGTTATAAGCCTTTAAAAGGCACAGGGTGGGTGGAGAACTATGTGGGATTTTCAGGACATATCGCCCACCAGATATTTGGACGTCCCTGGTTTACTTCCAAGAATGCTGTGATTGAAATTGGTCATAACGAGGAGATCATTGATTCCTATTATAAGATTTTTTCATATGTGATGGAGGAAAAACCCGGCTATCAGCAGGTAGCCTCTGGAATGATCATGAAAATGCTCGGGTTTATCGTATCACATGATAAACAGAAGGACTTCAGCGGAAAGCGTGTAGAAAAGATCATACAGAATGCCTGTTTCTTCATTCGGGAAAATGTGGAGTCGGAGATTAATTTCCAGGAATTTGCGGATGAGAACAACATCGGTTATTCTTATTTCAGGAAGATGTTCAAGAAGTACACGGGCTTTCCTCCTGTGCAATACCATCTGGACCTGAAGGTGTTGAGAGCCAAGGAGATGCTTCTTTATACCGATAAAAGCGTCAAAGAGATCAGTTACGAACTAGGCTTCCAGTCCATCTACTATTTCAGCAGGGTCTTCAAAAGTAAACTGGGACTCTCTCCATCAGAAATCAGGAAGAGCCTTCGCTCCTGAGTCTCAAATTGTGCAAATCCTTTCACGCATTGTGTATTGATTCATGGCATTTACTGCCTTATATTGATCTCAGGAAATCGCTCCCTTAAACAAGGAGGGAATGGAGGTACTAAATAGGCCCAACAAAGATGAATGCAAGAGAACGTGTACTGAAAACATTTGGGAGAATCCCGGGTAAAGCCGATCGGGTTCCTGTGCAATTTGAGATGTGCAGGCAATTAACGGACCATTTCAGTAATGAGCTGGGAATTCCTGCCCATTACACAGAGAACCTTTATGAAGATGTTACCTACCGGATCAGTACCAATGAATTACGTACGGCCATGGGCAGCGATGTGGTGGTGACAGGGGCATCAGTATCGGATAATTATAGGATAGAGCCTGATGAAAAAGGACACTGGCTCAATGAATATCATATGCTTATGCGCCAGGGAGATATCTACGTGGAGGTGGTCGACTATCCGCTGGCACATGCGCAGACCAAAGCAGATATTGACAACTTTCCCTTTCCCGATCCGGATGCACCCGGTCGTTTCCGGGATGCGGAGGCCCTGGTTAAAAAATTCCATGACAAGTACCTGGTATTCGGGGATATTGAGGTCACTGTATTTTCACTGGGGCACCAACTGGCAGGTATGGAGAAACTGCTCGTGGATATGATGATGGAGACCGAGTATGTGATTCCGCTGTTTAAGGCCTGTGCAGAGTTTCAGACTGAGATAGGCCTGCGTCTGATCGATAAAGGGGTGGATGCCATCTGGTTTGGGGATGATTTTGGCACCCAGCAGAGCCTGATCATGGACCCGGAAACCTTCAGGAAACAACTCAAACCCTTTTACACCGAGATGATCCAGCGTTTCAAGGATAAAAAACCTGATATCATTCCCATCCTGCATTGTGACGGGGCGGTAAGCGAGTTGCTGAAAGACATCCATGAAATGGGATTCGAGGTGTTTAATCCGGTACAGCCAGATGTACCCGGACATCTTCCCAGGGACATGAAGGATGGTTTTGGGGATCTTTTCTCTTTCTGGGGGGCTATTGATCAGCAGGAGCTCCTTCCCAGGGGCACCGATGAAGAGCTTGAGAGGGATATCATGGAGAAAATAAAAATACTGGGGGAAGGCGGAGGCTATATGATCTCCCCGGCCCATATCATCCAGAATGATGTAAGTCCGGAACGGGTATTGAAATTTATAGAGCTATGTAACAAACATGGTAAGATCGACTAGCTTCTTATGCACAATTCAGAATCTTGACACAAACGGGAAAACAAAACTTAGAATATCCAGCACATTTTAATACATTCTTTATGAATATAAGGTTGATAACTGCCTTATGTATTTTGGCTTCAATAGGACTAGCATGCACAGCCCAGGCAGATGATAAATTAAAAGAATCGTTTGAAAATCCGCCAGAATCTTCGAAACCAGGAGTCTATTGGTATTTCATGGATGGAAATTTATCCATGAAAGAGATGAGCAATGATCTGGAATCGATGAAAGAGTCCGGATTAAATCATGTGATATTCCTGGAAGTGGGGATTGGAGTTCCCAGAGGACCAATTGATTTTATGTCAGAAGAATGGCAGGACCATTTTGTTCATGCAGTGAGGGAGACAGAGCGTTTAGGCATGAAAATACTGATGGGGGCAGGGCCAGGATGGTGTGGAAGTGGTGGCCCCTGGGTGAAACCGGAAGAATCGATGAAGCATCTGGTGTTCAGTGAAACCAGAGTCTCGGGTGATAGTAGGGTGGACATTGAGCTCCCGATTCCTGAACAACGAAGTACAACCTGGCATAGGATGAAAGATCCTTATTATGAAGATATAGCTGTTTATGTCATTCCAAATTCAGCTAAACCTGTAATTGAAGACATCAATGAAAAAGCGCTCTATGAAAGAGATCCTTATTCATCCAAACCAAATGTAAAGCCTTATTTGCCGGCTCCTGCCACTTACGATGAAGTAAATGAGAGTAAGGTTCTGGATCAAGAGGATATCATTGATGTCAGTCAATATTTACAATCCAACGGACACCTGGTCTGGGATGCTCCCAAAGGCAAATGGACAATTATTCGCATGGGAATCAGGGTGACCGGTGCAAGTACGCGCCCTTCTCCTGAGCCGGTCATTGGTCTTGAAGCCAATAAGTTGGATGCTGGCGATTTTGAAAATCATCTAAAGAACTACACAGATAAGTTACTGAAAAAAACTGCTCCCCGAAAAGAAGGCGTTGGTTGGACCGGTTTCCACATGGACAGTTGGGAAAGTGGTGCACAAAACTGGACAGAAGGCATTGTTGAAGAATTTAAAGAGAGGCGGGGCTATGATTCGGAACCCTTTTTTCTGGCCTATACCGGACGTGCAATTGAAAGTGTTGAGAATACTGAACGATTTCTATGGGATCTTCGCCAGACCTGCAAAGAGCTGCTTTTGGAGAACCATGCCGAGTTTGGTAAAGCTTATGCACATAAGAACGGATTGGAGCTGACCATAGAACCCTATGATATGAACCCTGCTGGCGATCTGGATCTGGGGGCGGTAGCCGATGTGATTATGGCTGAATTCTGGAGCAAACGATTTGGATACCATACGTCTTATGCTGTATTAGAAGCCACTTCTATTTCTCATATTACCGGGCAGCCGGTTGTGGGGGCCGAGGTTTTTACATCAAATAACAGCGAGGCCTGGCAAGAATATCCCTGGTCGATGAAAGACCAGAGCGATTGGGCACTGGCCATGGGTGTGAACCGTTTTGCTTACCATACCTTTGCCCATAAACCACTGGGTGATGAACACAGACCAGGAATGACCATGGGGCCTTACGGTGTGCATTGGGACAGGGGACAAACCTGGTGGCCCATGGTGGGAGCCTATCACAATTACGTGAGCCGTTGCTCCCATATGATGCAGCAGGGACAGGCTGTTGCAGATATTCTCTACCTCACTCCCGAAGGAGCTCCTGTGGTATTTACACCTCCAGCAGATGCCTTGAAAGAGAACGGAGCTATTCCGGATAAAAAAGGCTACGGGTTCGATGGCTGTTCACCCAAAATGCTGATGGAAAGAGCCGATGTGGAAAACGGAAAAATCGTTTTCCCGGGGGCATCTTCCTATGAAATCATGGTATTACCCAGTTCTGAAACAATGACACCAGAACTGCTTGAAAAAATTACTTCACTGGTCGAAAAAGGAGCAAAGGTCATAGGTAAACCTCCTATAAAATCGCCAAGTCTGTCAGACTATCCAAACTGCGATACTCAGGTAAAAGCATTGGCTGAAAAGTTATGGGGATCGCTGCAAACACCTGATAAAAGAAGTAATAGAAATTACGGTGAAGGCACAATTTACTGGGGAGGTGATCTGAGTATGCTTGCTTCTGATGGTCTTTATCCCACTTATAAAAGTACGGTTGAACTTTTATCAAGTCTGAATATTCAGCAAGACTTTAAATCCAGTAACAACACCATTCGATTTGGTCATCGCAGAACCGCGGATAAAGACATATACTTCATCGCCAACCGAACCGGAGAAATACAAAAAACAGCCTGTACTTTCAGAGCCTCCGGCGAACCGGAAATATGGTCAGGAGTAGATGGAAGTTCAAGAAAAATAAGGCAATACAATACCGAAGATAGCATGACGACTATGGAACTGGAATTCGTCCCCTATGAAAGTTACTTCCTGGTTTTCAAGCGTAGTAAAGCAGTCAAAAATGAGCTTAAAGAAGGTGAAGCAAATTTTGCAACGTTTAGAACTGTTAAAACCATAGAAGGCGCCTGGGATGTTGCTTTTGATTCTAAATTCGGAGGACCGGAGAAAATCCGATTCGACGAACTGCAGGATTGGACTTTACATGCAATGCGTGGAGTAAAGTACTATTCCGGAATTGCCACCTATAAAAAGACCGTTCACGTTGATAATGTGGAAGACAAAAAATACTACATCGATCTTGGAGTGGTAAACGATGTGGCGAGAGTAAAATTGAATGGTGAAGATATGGGGGTAATCTGGTGTGCTCCATGGCGTATTGATGTGACAAGTGCCCTAAAAGAAGGAAATAATGAACTTGAAATAGATGTTGCCAATCGCTGGATCAACCGTTTGCTTGGCGACAGCCAGGCACCCGATGCCAAGGTCAGAACTGTACAATTTGACAATGGCCTGATGGGAGGACTGGAATACAAGACCGGCAGGTACACGTTTACCACGAGATCAGCAATGGGGTCATTTAACTTTACTGATCCGCTGCCTTCCGGCCTGATACTATTGAAGTAATCCAATGATTCACTTTCGATCCGGATGTTTACCCCACTCATAGCGTCCTTCTGGAATAAATCCGGGATTAGGGACCGGGAATTCAGCTCCGCAATCCTGTCGCCATGCATCCAGTATATCGTATAACTTAGCTGTAATCTCCGGTTCCGATTGACTCAGATCGGTGGTCTCCCCAATATCATTTTCCAGATCATAGAGGTAATGCTGATCGTCCACCAGATTATGAATCAGTTTCCATTTGCCTTTTCGCACAGCACTCATCGGTTCATCGTGATGGTATACTGGGTAGTGCCAGAAAATGGCCCGTTCCGGATCAGGTTCAGATCCCCCCAGAATATCGACCAGACTTATTCCATCAAAAACCTGCTCAACTGGAAGCGCTGTTCCGGCCAGGTCTGCAAAGGTAGGAAGGAAGTCCACGCTTGATATAAGCGCAGAGCTTACTTTTCCAGCATCCAGCACACCTGGCCACCAGGCAATAAAAGGTTCCCGGACACCACCTTCATATACGGTTCCTTTTTCGGCCCTTAGGGGGGCATTGGAAGAGGCTACATAGAGGAGCGTATCTCCTTCATAGATGTACTCCTTGTCTTTGGCCAGCAGAGGAATCTTATCAAAGCGGCTAATCAGTCCACCGTTATCAGAGAAAAACACCACCAGTGTGTTTTCGGCGAGCTCCAGTTCCTCCACTTCATGGAGGATCCTTCCAACGCTGTTATCCACATGTTCCACCATGGCAGCATAAACTGCGTTGCAGGGATACCCATCCACCTTCTCCCTATCCAGATACTTCTCAATCAGCATGGAATCGGCATCCAGTTGCACATGTACATCATAGTGAGCCAGGAACAGAAAGAAGGGATCCTCCCGATGATTCCGGATAAAGTCGATACTTAAATCAGTTAAAGCTTCTGAAAGAGGTGTACCGCTCTCCACCTGGATAGAGGTACTCATCCTTTCTGCATAAGAGAAGAACCCGCCACCCTTATATACATTTACCGTTTCGAAGCCCTGGTTCCCCGGCTGGTGCCGTTCTTCAAAGCCCAGGTGCCATTTTCCGAAATAGCCTGTGGCATATCCTGCATCTTGCATTACTTCACCCATGGTAATGATCTCCTCCGGCAGGTGTTGGGTCCTGTTCTTAGGTACTATTACCTCTTCGTAAGGTCGCCAGTGCCCTGTAATAAAATCTGTAATCCCCACTCGGGCCGGATATTGGCCACTCATGATACTTGCTCTGGTGGGTGAGCAGACAGGGCAGGCTGCATAAGCATCAGTGAAGCGTATGCCCTCATTGGCCATCCTGCTCAGGCTTGGCGCTTCATTAAATTGGTTCCCGTACACTGGCAGGTCGGCCCATCCCATATCGTCGGCAAGGATGAAGATGATATTAGGTCTGCTTCCTGTCAATGAGTCTTGTGTAATTGAATTACAGGCTAATGCAAAAATGGAAAACGTGATCAGTAGTATTATATGTGGAGGCAGAAACTTTTTCATATCCAGTAAATATAGAGAAAGCTGAACTGAACTTCCTGCAGCTTTGCCTATATTTATGCATTAGCATTGGAAAGATAGCTAACCACTAAACTATATTCACATACGATGGAAAACAGAAGAACCTTTATCAAGAAAACAGCCATTGGAACTGCCGGAGTTTCAGTGGGTCTCACTGCTTTTTCGGCCAAGTCTTACGGGCGGATCCTTGGAGCCAACGATCGGATTAATATGGGAGTCATCGGTCTCAGGGGCCGTGGAAAGGATTTAATGCGCGGTTTCTCAGGGATGTATGCCGACGGAGTATTTGTTAAGACCGTTTGTGATGTGGACAGTCAATACCATGAAGCATCCAGGGAGCTGGTTGCCGAAAACCAGGAAGGAAATGCACCCGATGCAGTACAGGACCTTCGGAAGATTTTTGAAGACCCGGAGATAGATGCAGTTGCCATGGCCACGCCGAATCACTGGCATGCTCTGGGGACTGTTTGGGCCTGCCAGGCAGGGAAACATGTCTATGTGGAAAAGCCCAGCTCGCATAACATATGGGAAGGAAGAAAGATGGTGGAAGCAGCAAGGAAATATGAGCGTATGGTCCAGGTGGGTTTCCAGAACCGTTCCATATCCAATGTGATGCAGGCCATGAATTTTCTGCATAATGGAGGCATTGGTGATGTGTTTATGGCCCGGGGAACCTGCTTTAAGCCTAGAGATTCATTTGGAATTTCGCCCGATACTGAAGCACCGGCAAGCCTGGATTATGATATGTGGCTGGGAGCAGCAAGCTACCGTCCTTACAATGAAAAGAGGGGGCACTACAACTGGCACTGGCACTGGAATACAGGGAATGGGGATACCGGTAACCAGGGTCCACACCAATTTGATATTGCACGTTGGGGATTAGGGAAGAAGGTACACCCGGTAAAGGTTCAATCCATGGGTAACATCTTTGGTATTTCACCCCATGAATGTTCACAGGAGACTCCCAATACACAAACTTCCCTATTTGAATACGAGGATGGAAAAATCCTGGAATTTGAAACCCGTGGGCGTTTTACCAATAGCGAAGCTCCTTCCGGGGTAAAGATCGGGAACCTCTTTTATGGGACCGAAGGATGGATGGAGATCAATGGTTCTAGCTGGAAGGCATACCGGGAGCGTGAGGAAATCCCGTTTGCAGGTTCAGGCATAGAAGCCGGAGATGCAGCAGTTGGAGGAGATACGAGTTTCAGGGCTGCTCCTGGAGGTGGAGGACATTTCTCCAACTTTATTGCAGCACTTAAATCGGGTAAACGCTCCGATCTTACCTGTGATATTCTGGTGGGTCATATGTCTACATGTCTACCACACCTGGGCAACATCGCTTACAGGGTGGGAGAGACCCTGGAATTCAACGGAGAGTTTGAAAAGTTTATTGATAACCAGGAAGCCAATATGCTGCTGACCAGGAAATACAGGCATCCGTACGTCATTCCACAGGTGGTATGACAGTTAATGGGAAAATCTTATTATATGAAAAAGATGAATAAGCTGGCCTTAGTGCTGGCAATAGCTTTATTGTTTGTTGGATGCGATTCCTCCATAAGTCTGTTTGATGGCAAGAGCCTGGAAGGGTGGGAGTGTGATCCACTGGAGCAGGCAGGTGACTGGAAAGCTGTGGATGGTGAGCTGCTGGGAGAAAATTCAGGTGAGCAGGCTTCCATTATCTGGACCGGGCAGGAATTCAGAGATTTCGAGGTAGAACTGGATTATATCACCCTTACAGATGATTACGATTCGGGGATCTTTATCCGTGGCTTAAGCCACCAGGTGCAGATCGGAATCTCCAGGTCGCTTCAAAAGGATATGACTGCCTGTATCTATGCTCCCGAAGATGAGCAGGGATCTTATCCGGGGCAGACCGATAAGGTTACTGATATTCACAAGTTGTTGGAGTGGAACCACCTGAAGGTCATAGTTACGGGTAAACGTATCCAAACAATTCTCAATGATGAGCCAATGGTAGACTATACCGGCATTGTATTGGTGGACGAAGGCCCCATAGGCCTGCAGCTGCATGGTGGAGTGCATATGTCGGTCAAGTTTAAAAATATCAAGGTTCGGGAACTGTAGCAGATATCAAGGCAAATAGAGAATAACCCCAATTAATAAATCACTGATATGAAAAGAATAAATCAAGTTATCCTTCTTGTCATGGTCGTGGCAATCATGCCCGGCTGTAATACAAACAGCAGCAGCACTGCAAGCAAGGTGGAGTTAAAGAAGAATGAATCGGGATACCATCGCCTGTATGTGAATAAGCAGGAATTTTTTGTTGACGGGGCAGGACTTGAGTTTGGCAATATTGAAGCACTGGCTGAATATGGTGGAAATTCGTTCAGAACATGGCGTACAAGAAATGAAAGTGAAGATGCCCTGGAGGTTCTTGATCGTGCACATCAAAGTGGCTTGTTGGTATTAATGGGTCTGGATGTAGCCCGGGAGCGACATGGATTTGATTATGATGATCCAGCCGAAGTTAAAAAGCAGTTTGATTTCATTAAAGGTGAAGTTGAGCGTTTAAAGGACCACCCGGCGCTGTTGGGCTGGGCCATTGGGAATGAACTAAATCTTGAAGCGGAAAACCTGAAAGTCTATGATGCGGTCAATGATATTTCCATGATGATACACGAAATTGACCCGAATCATCCAACCACCACTACCACGGCCGGTATAGGCAAACGAGAAGTGGATTATATGAAGGAAAACTGTACTGACATTGATTTTCTATCCATACAAATGTATGGCGATATTGTAAACCTCCAGCAACGCATCAGCGATGCGGGATGGGAAGGGCCTTATATGGTTACAGAGTGGGGAGCCACGGGTCACTGGGAAGTAGCCAGGACCGATTGGGATGTAGCTATTGAGCAGACAAGCAAGGAGAAAGCTGAAGCTTTTATTGAAAGGTATAAGATTGCCATCACGTCAGATCCTGTAAATTGTATGGGGTCCTATGTATTTCTCTGGGCACAGAAGCAGGAGCGAACACCTACCTGGTATGGTATGTTCCTGGCAAACGGAAATGTAACGGAGACTGTTGATGCCATGCAATATGTCTGGACAGGAGCATGGCCAGAGAATCGTTGTCCCACCCTGGAGTCTTTTATACTGGATGAGAAAACAGCTTACGATAACGTCAGATTAAAAGTGGGTGAAAAATATGTAGCCACGGTTATTGCTTCAGATTACGAGAATGATCACATTACATACAAATGGGAGGTTATTCCCGAAAGTACCGACCTGGGCATGGGCGGTGATTTTGAAAGTCGCCCTGAAACACTCTTGTCGATTGAGGTAAGCGAAGCTGAAATAGAGCTTGAAGCACCTATTAATCCAGGAGCATACAGACTATTTGTATATGCCACAGATGATGGAGATAGATCTGCAACGGCAAATATTCCATTTTTGGTGGAGGAGTAGTTGTTGATCGATTCCTTATAATGATGCTTTTAACTCCTCCCTTCCCAGTTTGGGATCGGCCATAATTTTTGTATTCAGGTCTTCCAGTGCATTTTTTACTGCCCTTTGATGGGGCAGTCGTGTGGACAAACTGTAAAGTCCTATCAGTTTCTTTCCACGCCCGATACCCCGGTGGATGACAATCACGCTATTTGCATCATTAAAGAAGGTGGCTTCCACCTCTACATCGGTGATTGATGTAGCGAAGGGAATTCCAAGGAGGGTTCCTATACCGAGGGTAAGAATATTTAGAGCAGTTCCAATGTTGGCCCGATTCTTTTCATGGTAGTAGATGATGCTCATCTCAACAGAACCCTGTGTGTCTTCACCCGGGGCTACAAGCTGCTCCTCCATGTAAAACTTCAGGAAGCGAAAAGCATCAGTAACTTTAACATCAGAAATATACATAGAGGAGGTTTGTTCCACGCTCTCATCATCACGACCAACTATTTCGCTTGTGTACAGATTTCCCATGGTCTGGTATGAAGCGGAGATCTCATTCATATTGACAAAGGTTTCCATAGGACTGAGCCTGTAACTGTTCTCAAAGGGGAAGGTGTAGACTGACTTCTGGGCAAACAGAAGGGAGGTCGTACATATTAGGAAAAACAGTGTGGCAGGAATATAGTATGTTTTTTTCATGGCAAGTGGTTTTTGGTCATTGGAATGCCTTAACTACCGCAAATAGTGTTCCGGAATTTTATTAACTTTCTGGTCCTAACAAAACAGCACGAGATATCCTATGAAAAGAAGAGACTTTATCCAGAAAAGCGCAACAGCTGCAGCTGCAACAGGACTGATAACTGCACTTCCCGGTACATTGAGGGCTTCCTCAAGAATACTGGGTGCCAATGAAAGAGTTAATGTGGGTGCCATCGGCTTGAATGGCATGGGAATGTCCGATCTGAAATCTTTTCTGAAGATGGACGGAGTGGAATGTCTGGCACTTTGCGATGTGGACCGTAATGTATTGGATAAGCAAGCAGCTGTAGTGGAAGAGATCCAGGGGAAGAAAGCCGTTTTGTACGACGACTACCGCAAGTTGCTTGAGCACAAGGATCTGGATGCCGTCATCATTGGCACACCTGATCACTGGCACACCCTGCCCATGATCGAGGCCTGTCAGGCTGGACTGGATGTGTATGTGGAGAAACCTATAGCCAACTCCATCGAGGAGATCGATTTAATGATAGCCGCCCAGAAAAAATATGGAAGCGTAGTGCAGGTGGGACAGTGGCAGCGCAGCGATCCCCATTGGAAAAATGCAGTTGATTTCGTGCACAGTGGGAAACTTGGAAGAATCAGGACGGTAAAAGCCTGGGTATACCTGGACTGGAAACATATGCTCCCCGTACAACCAGATGCACCAGTGCCCGCTGGGGTGGATTATGATATGTGGCTGGGACCGGCACCCAAACGCCCCTTTAATATCAACCGCTTTCATTTCAACTTCCGCTGGTACTGGGACTATGCTGGTGGACTAATGACTGACTGGGGGGTGCACCTGCTGGATTATGCCCTTTACGGTATGAATGAGTATGTGCCCAATTCGGTGATGTCTTCGGGTGGTAAATTTGCCTTCCCTGAAGATGCAAGGCAAACCCCCGATACTCAGTTTGCCATGTATGAGTTTAATGATTTTGCCCTGCTCTGGGAATCAACTCTGGGCATAGGACAAGGCAACTATGGTCGTGCCCATGGTGTATCCTACATTGGTGAAAATGGTACCCTGGTAGTGGACCGCCAGGGCTGGGAGGTACTCGCAGAGGCTCCCCAGGGAAAACCCAGGATGGAGGCGGTACCACTGATCAAAAAAACCGGCGCCAGTGGATTGGACCTGCATGTAAAGAACTTCCTGGAGTGTATGAAAACCAGGGAGACGCCCAATGCCAGTGTGGAGATCGGTGGACATATTGCACGGATCGCCCAGCTGGGTAATCTTGCGCTTAG
>RCNC010003606.1_pt1 | contig 12687 bp, 9 predicted proteins | sample 2041301 | NCBI WGS metagenome assembly RCNC01 (sample SAMN09708231, study PRJNA481090) | Marine sediment metagenome, whole genome shotgun sequencing project. | biome: marine sediment; feature: ocean; material: sediment; isolation source: Sewage treatment plant 13A marine sediment (STP13A) ... | reverse complement strand
GTTAAGAAAGCTATTTTTTAGCTAGAATTAAGATTGTTATCTAGAGGATTTCACTATCTATTTATGATATTGAAAGACAAGGAAGAGGAGTCCCTGCTGTTCCTCTTGTAATTATCGGAATAGAGCCATGATAAGTGGCAATTCCCACCAACCTAAGCAATCAAATCCTGGCACCAAACTGGCACCAAAGAAAAAACCACTTACAAAATAAATTGTAAGTGGTTGATTTTCACTGTGGGCCCAGATGGGCTCGAACCATCGACCCCCTGATTATGAGTTTCAAATAGTGATTTCCATACGTTTACACAGATTTGTATCCATTAATGCCGTGTTTAGTTTTGTGCTAAACTAAGAAATTAATAGTTTTACTTCTATAGATGCGATAGAACCGAATATGCAGACAATTAGTAAAGATAAATATTTCATTTTAGTTCGTCATTTATTTTGTTTGAAAAACGTTTTCCCAACTCTAAAATTCCAAAAGTATTAAAGTGAACTTTGTCATCGGGGTAAGGCGAATTAGGTTCATCGCAACGTAGCGGAAGATCATCCGTTTCAATAACAAAAGCCCCTTTTAGTGCCAAGGAATGACCCGAATTCTGGTCAACATTTTTCTCGGCAATTCGAACTTCCTCTCTACCTGTAAATCGCTCTAAAGGAACAGGAATAACATAACCATAGATAAATAACATTTCAGGGGCATTCAAATGCTTTCTAAGCCTCTTTATTAAATGGCGGAGATTTGGTCCGTAATTTCTTGAATTTTCCATTCCGGCAATATCACGGGCATCGCCTTCTCCTTGTTGCCATACCATTGCACGAACTTTGGGTTTATAACCTTGTTTTTCTAATGCAGTCAAACCTGCTTCTACAGTATTTATGAACTTTATAAATTCGGGGCCAAAATTGGATTCATCCAGATTATTTTCCCCAGGATTCCACTGTTTGTAAAGGTTTGAGCCAGACAAGGCATGTTTTATTAATGCAATTTCGCTATCAGGATTAAGTTGTTTTAGCGTTGTTCCCATACTTAATTCCACACCAAATTTATCAGGAGTTTCCGATGCCTGACATAATGGTCCCCAAGTCAATGCTTCTCCACCTCCGCCCAATTTCTTTGAATAAAAAAAGTGAGCCGATTTATCTATTTTAAAATCGGATGGGATATTCACCATGTATCCTTGCCCGGTAGCATTTGACTGACCTCCTATCAGATATACATTAATCTTTTTCTGAGAGAAAGAAAACATGATGGTAAAAACCAAGGCGGACATCAACAAAAATCTTTTCATACTATGAACCTTAATTCACGTTATAAACTTCAAAATTTTTAATCTGAGGTTCCCCTTTAGATTCTGTAATATTTAGCCGAAGTGCAGAAACTTCTAATTCATCAAAACGATGTATAAATTTATGCCCGATACAAGAACCTTCAAAAATAGTTTGCCAGCCTTTTTTTGTTTTTCCTTCTAGTGTAAATTTCCGTACGCGTTCTCCTTTGGCAATATATTCCATTAAAACTACCTGATTTACGTTTTGCTTTTTAGGAAGTTTCAGGTTTATCTTTTCCCCGGTCCCTGAAGTAGAGGAAATTGGATTTGAAAATCGCCGATTTATCTCATCCCCAAATTCTTTTAATCTTTTTACATCAGACTCAGGCATTAAACCATCGGTATTTGGTGTTAATCCTAAAATTAGCGACGAGTTGTGACCCACTGACTTGTAGTACTTATCCACCAACATATCAAGCGGAAAAACGTGTGTTTCGTCGCCAGGTTCCCAGAACCATTCGTGTCGTCCATTGAATCCTCTCAACGGAGCATCACTCATAGCCGGCATAAAATATTTACCATCCGGGTCGCCTTCTTTTAATAACTGAAAATTGTTTTTAAAAATTACTTCCTGATTGGCTGAATGTGAATATGGAAACGGGTAAGTTCCCCAGCTGGGATACGGAACAGTACCACTTTCGCTGCCTCCCCAGCGAATATCGGCTCGTTGGGAATTGTGATAAAATATGCAATTAGATTGGAATTTTTCAAAAGCATTCAATACATCTGGACCACCTTTCTCTGGACCATGCGCGCCACCATCGAACCAAACGATTGCCAAATCGCCATAACGCGACATTAGCTCCTCTACCATACCTTCGCAAACTTTGTTGTAATGTTTTTGCCGGTTCTCAGCAAATTTACCCTCGCCATTTACCATAAAATCGTAAATTCCGTAAAAGGAATTCCAACGAATACCAATATAAATACCTGGTTTTACATCGTATTTCCTGCACGATTCAACAAAATCTTTTACAATGTCGCCTTTTCCATCGCGCCATTTTACCGCTTTTAAACAATATGGATTTACATCGCTCTGGTACAAGGCGAATCCAGTTTCGTGGGTGGCGGTTAAAATTGCAATTTTACAACCGGCAGCTTTAGCAGCTTTTACCCATTGGTCGGTGTCTAAATCTTTTGGATTAAAAATATTATAATCGGCTACTGGCGTTACCCTATTTGCCTGCTGATTGTATTTTTTTCCGTCAAAAACATGAAGGTCGTAATGGAAAACTGCTACCAATTCTAACTGGGCTTGAGTTGGAATGGGTACTTCATCCTGATTTTGTGCATTCAGAACCAGCAAACTACAAAGAATCAGACTTAGTATTCCGTACAACTTCTTTTTCATAATATTTATTAATTTTGAATTAGAAACTCGGCAATTACGGGGTAATGATCTGAAAGATACCAGTTATCCTTACCATTACATACTTTCGAGCTAACACATTTTTTAACCAAGCCAGGCGATACCAAAATATAGTCGATTCGTTCTAAACGAGACACTAATTCTTCCTCCGTTTCATTATTGACGGAAGCTAAAATACGTCCGGGAAAACTTCCGCGTTCTTCCATTCCAGTTGTGTATTGCTTGGTAACATCGTACATCGGGAAGGAAAGAAAATCAGCAATTACAGAATAATCCAGATCATTGAGATAAAGATTCCCGTCGATACCTATGCCTTTGTTACTTTTTCGCAAACGGTTCAGTAAATAACCATCCGGGTCGTACAAATCGGCATCGAAAGGCGATTGTGCATTGAAATCACCCAAAACAATATATTTCGAATTTTCCAGTTTTATCTGTTCCAGTTTCTCCAAAAGAATTTTGGTTTCTTCTCTCCTGCGTTTTATGCTTCCCGGATGAAGATGTACGACAAGAAAATCGATCCCGTTTGTCTTTCCGTGCAAAGCTCCATGATGAAGGCCATCAAAAATTATTTCTTTTAGTTCAATCGGGTAACGGGATGTTAATCCAACGGAATAGCCACTTTGTTTTAACAGAACCGAATAATTGTGCCCCCATGCCCTGGCATCCTCTTTTAGTTTTTCGGAAGTATAAGCACACAATTCCTGCAGGGCAACAATATCTGCCTGCTGGTTTTCCATCCATTTTCGCATTTGCTTCCTGCGCAGGGAGTCTTTTCCCCAGTCAAACCCATTCCATATGTTGTAGGTCAGAACTTTCAATTTACCGGCATGTACTATTTCTTTTACAGAATCGGAATTCAACAAGTTGTAGGCATTAAAAATCCGGCAGCCATGCTCAACCAGGCCAGTAGGTGTCAGGTGGGTTGCATCGGCCTTGGGCAGGGCATACATACTGGTAAAAACAATATTTGGATCAGCTTCGGCAATCATTTTCTGAGCCTTAACAACAACCGGCCGTTCCTCCATAAATTTATGTTGCTCGTCAACCCCAAGAATAATTTTGAGATCTTGCTTTTTCAGCACCTTATTCCGCAGATGGTCAAGCATATCCGTCAGGTTCTTTTGATAAGCCTTGGCATTCTTATCACTATTCCCGTCCGATTCTCCCTGTATCCAGACAAATCCTCTGACCGTAACTGTGAGACCTTGCTTTTTTAACTTTTTTATTGCTTTTTTTAAATCAGCAACCATGCTGTCGTAAATGCCGCCACCGCCAGGTGATTTCCAGTCTTTTGCAAGTCCGGTTCCTCCTAAACAATATTTAAAAATAGCCGGATTATAACCTGCTTTTTTCAATTCACGGCTAAAGCTAACTTCCGGACCGAAATGCCCGTCAGGATATCTTCCTTTTTGTGCCTGCATTTGTATCCACTCTCCATGTGAACTCTCTTTTCCGAAGAAAGTCCAGTTCAGTAAAATCGATTTGTCCAAATCCTGATCGTTTTTTGGATATTCTGCAGCATTGCCTGTCCATCCCTGTGCATTCGACTGGCCGGCCCAGATAAAGAGATCAATATTTTCCTGCGCCCTTATTAGAAAGGGAAACACCAGTAAGATCAGTAGAATTTTTATTCGGTTCATTTTGCTGTCATCTATTTTAAAAGGATTATTACTTATTTTATGATAGGTAAATTAAAATGCGCTACAACGGATTATGGTATGGTGTCGTACGGGAGTTCGAAGCGATTTCCTATCAGTTTACACCGACCTTTTTATACGAGCCAGCAACCTTCGAAAACCTCTGAAACTCTCATTCACTATAACTATGTGTTAAGTGATACCCCGGTAAATTTTTATTTCGAAACCAATTCGTATCGTATAAGGTAAGATTCATCTCCATTGATTACCAGTGATATTCCCCATTTAAGGCCTTCTCCCCTCACAGTTGATTGGGTTAAATCTTGTCTGAATACACCAGGAGCTATTGGACGGTTTTCTACTTTTACACCCAACTTATTGCTCATAAAATCTATGCCGTCTGGAGCATATTCAAATGTATTACTCAATGATGCCAATGCCCCTATTCCCGTGCCTTGTTGCCACAATACCACTTCATGGCTTCCAGTTAATATTGGATTGTCGAGCTTTGTAAAGGGGCCCTCAGGATATTTTGAAAAGGCAGCACCCATTTGAGTATGAACCGGGCCACTTTCTCCGTTTACTCTGCCACGTCCTTTGTAATAGAGCCAATACAAGCCATTTCGGTATAGTAATACAGCATCATCTACCCGGTAGCTGTCAAATTTATCTGGTTCAGGACTAACCTTCAATATGGGGTCATGACTCAAACGAGTAAAAGGTCCTGATGGAGAATCGGAAATCGCAAGCCCAATTGCTGTAATATCAGTAGTTGAATTATTCTCAAATGCTCCATCTTTGTTACCCGGCGTGGGTTTTACTCCTGTATAATAGAGGTAATATTTACCATTTGCATAAAGGATATTGGGTGTAAATGTTGCCTGTGAATCAAATGTATTCTTTTTTCCTAGGCCTAAGATCTCTCCCTCTTCTTTCCAGGTGTATCCTTCATCTCTGGATGTAGCATACCAAAGTGTCCCCCAATAACCGGGACTCCGACCATATACTTTGGTATAGTACACATAATAAGTATCTCCTACTTTTATTACATCACTGGGATCTCGTCTTGTACATCCTTTTTCGTGACCAATACCAGGTAACTTATCATATGTAAATTCAACTTTCTCAAATTTTTCTCTCAAATCCATTGCTTCCTGACCTTGGACTGATGTAAGGCAAATAAACATTGCTATTATTACAATTATATTTTTCATTTTAACTTCTTTATTTTTTAGTGATTAATAGAAATCAATTCTTGTTTTTATGTCAATGGTCTACTATTCTTTACTAATATAAGTCTATATATTTTATTTGTTAAATGTTGTTGGTTTTTAGCCTTGCATGATAGCCCGTTATTTATTATTTCTTTTATCATATTTGATAAACCAATCCACTAGTGTCCGGTTAAGATTTGCTTGATGTTATATAATGCTTTAATATACTGCATAATACATAGGTTTAAAAATTTTGAGACTTGAAATCATAAATTCGCTCTCTTATTTAGTTGAGCGAAATTGTATACAGGAACAACAGTCTTTGCACAGGTGATGAAGTTTTTGCCAGAATATGAGTTCCAAAAGTGTGTCGATCACTACAAAGGTGATTACCGGATAAGGAAACTTCCTTGCTGGGAGCACTTCCTAGTCATGAGCTTTGCTCAACTTACTGGCTGAGAAAGTCTGCGCGACATCGAAAACTGTCTCTCTGCATTTTCCGGCAAACTGTATCATTCCGGCATTAGTAAACCAGTTTCCAGATCAACTCTTGCTGATGCCAACGAAAAAAGAGACTGGCGCATTTATGCCGATTTTGCCCAGATACTTATCAAACAGGCAAGACCTCTGTACATTGACGACAATGGCTGGAGGAGGATGATATGTTGTTATCTTACCCTTGAGTTTTAAAGCACGAGAACATCCTATTTAATACCTGAGGTCCCCTGAAGGTATCAACGTACATAGACTTTCTCCTCCCAGGTATGGTATAGGTCCACTCAGGTGAGATATGCCTTATATCCTCATACCTTCCAGGCACCTTCAGTATACTTTTACAAAGTAGCAGCATTTCTCCAGTCAAGTTATAGAAATCATCTTTCCTGTAGGAGGACTTTCTTTAAGTCATTAAAAGTCTGCAAATTAATTGACTCGCATATTAGTTAAGGTTAACTTCTATTGATCTAACCCTTAAAAAGTACAATCATGGCTGAAAAGAAAAATCAACTATTGAAAATCACATTGGCTTTATATGCATTGGTCACCCTCTATTATGGAATCGTATACTTGTTTTTCCCAGAATTTGAAATTGAAAATTCAGGCGGTGAACCAATCCCAGAGGGATGGGTCCGATGGTTTGGTCCTGTATTGCTAGCACTTTCATTCGGCAGTATGATGATGTTTAGAAATCCCACCAAGCAAGGTATCTTTGTTTTATCACTTTGTATTGGTTCACTCTTGGTCGCACTGACCTTGTATTCTGAATTGATATTTGGTGGTAGAGCAGATTTTAATCTCCTTACTACTTTAATCCCAGCAATTGTCATGACGATTATAGCAATCCTTTTCTGGATTAGCTTGAGGCAATCAAAAGAAATACTCTGGTAATATAAGGCGTTATTTATTGGGTTATTTTAACTTTAGGTACCCAAAACCCTTACAATGAAAAAGCTTATTCTTGCTTTGGGGATTTTTATTTTAGTTGGTCCTCAGTTCTTTCTTTTTTCTCAAATTCCTAATGGTTACTATGATTCAGCCGAAGGACTTTCGTATGGGGAGCTGAAAACGGCTCTCTATTTAATTATAAAAGGACACACAGAATATCCATATACCGCTTCTTATACGGATACGTGGGATATTCTAAAAGAATCAGATCAAGATCCAAATAACACTGATAATGTGATTCTATTCTATACCGGATGGTCAGTCAATGCAGAACAGGAGTACAATAATGGATCAGGTTGGAATAGAGAACATGTATGGCCAAAATTAAGAGGAGATTTTGGCAAAACATTAGGATCGGCTACTGATGCTCATCATTTAAGACCCACAGATATCTCTGTAAACTTTGCTAGGAATAATCGATGGTTTGATAATTGTACAACTCCTTATTTGGATGATGGTTTAGAAACTGGATGCTTCACCAGTCCTATAAGTTGGGTTTGGCAGCCCAGAGAGAAGGTCAAAGGTGATGTAGCCCGTATGATTTTCTATATGGCTACCCGTTATGAGGGCGAGAATGGAGAACCTGATTTAGAAGTTATAGAAACTCTCCCATCTGATGACTACACTAAGGAACCTGTTCATGCTAAGTTAAGTACTCTTTTAGCTTGGCACCAGGAAGATCCGGTAGATAGTTTTGAGCAGAGCCGCAATGAGGTAGTTTATAGTTACCAGGGTAATCGCAATCCTTTCATTGATCATCCCGAATACGTGAATAAAATTTGGAGCACTATCCCAGACGGAGTAATCGATAATCAGGTACATGACAGCTTTCAATTATACACCAATCCCATCAAAGACGTTTTGACAATTGTGACCGATGAAACGGGTGAGTACTATATTGAGGTTAGCTCTATCAGTGGTGAAATTCTTTACATGAATACCATCTCTGAATCCACGAGTCATATTGACCTTTCATCCTTCCAAAAGTTAATTTATTTCATAACTATCAGGTCGAAAGAAATTGTAATAAGTAAAATGATTATCATGCTATGAGTTGAACCTAAATTTATAGGAAACTCCAGATCATGCAGGTGGCGCAGCCATGCTTGTTCCTCCAGCCCAGCCCCAGCCGCCTGGGGTTGAACTAAAAACCAAGTCATATACCCAACATGGAGCAAAAGTACATCCCTCATTACCGGGGTACAGACCATCACCACCCGGAGCAGCAAAGTCAATTGCAGATTGACCATAATTTGAGCATGTTGGGAAGCATATTCAATACCTTAATCCTGCAGGGGAATATTATCTAATTTCACGAAAAATTAAGTCACCAAGCGAGTTTCAAATTATGAGAGATCTGGAAGTTTTAATGAACCCGAATAAGATGGTAAAACATCTTCAAAAACCGGCCTGTGAGTTTACAAAATACGACATCATTAAGTTCATTAATGATCATCAAATTGAGATGCTCAACTTCAGGTACGTGGGGGAAGATGGAAAATTGAAAACCCTCAATTTTGTTATTACCAGCAAAGATTATCTTGAATCGATCCTGTCGACGGGAGAGCGTGTTGACGGGTCCAGTCTGTTTTCATATATCCATGCTGAATCCAGCGATTTGTATGTCATACCCCGATTCAGAACTGCATTTGTTAATCCTTTTACCGAGCAACCTACTTTAGATATTCTTTGCTCATTTTACACGAAGGAGGGGAAACCTCTTGAGAGCGCTCCGGAGTTTATTTTGAAGAAAGCTTCAGCCCGATTTACAAAAGAAACGGGCTATACGTTCAAAGCAATGGGGGAGCTGGAGTATTATATCATCAGTGAGAAGAATGACCTTTATCCTGCCAGGGACCAAAAAGGTTATCACAGTGCCGCCCCATTCACCAATTGGGAAAAACTGAGATTAGAAGCTCTCCAGGTAATTGCTCAAAGTGGAGGGAAGGTAAAATATGGCCATTCGGAGGTGGGTAATTTTTCTACGGAAACACATATGTACGAACAGCATGAAATTGAGTTTAACCCGGTGGAAGCTGAGGAGGCTGTTGAACAACTGCTGATTGCCAAATGGATACTCAGGATGCTTGGTCAGAAATACGGTGTGACCATCTGTTTTGCACCAAAAATTACGGTTGGGAAGGCCGGAAGTGGCTTACATATCCATATGATGTTAGAAAAGGATGGAATAAATCATATGGCTGATGAAAATGGCCTGACAGATACTGCTAAACAAATGATTGCGGGTATTCTGGATAAGGCGCAATCATTAACCGCTTTTGGAAATACTATTCCTACTTCCTATTTAAGACTGGTTCCACATCAGGAAGCACCCACTATGGTGTGTTGGGGCGATAGCAACAGATCGGTATTGGTGCGTGTGCCCTTGGGATGGATAGCCAAAACCAATATGATTAAAGACGCCAATCCTCAGGAGAAAGGCGATGTGCCATATATTCCCGGTAAGCAAACGGTTGAATTCAGGGTGGCTGACGGGTCTGCAGATCTATATCACTTGATGGCAGCGTTGATAATGGCTGCAAAGGAAGGATTGCTCTCAAAAGATTCTTTAAAAAGGGCCAGAGCCTTGTATATTAATGTCAATATTTTCAATCCGGAACACAAAGAAATGTTGGACCGTTTGGATGCCCTGCCAGCATCATGTATGGAATCAGCAAAATATTTAGAAAATGCTGCTGAATTCTACCAGAGAGATGGGATTTTTCCTGAAGGGACCATTGATCATTTTATTGGAAAACTGAAAGCTTTTGAAGATCAAAATTTGAGTGAACGACTCTACAACAAAACCGAAGAAGTAAAAGAACTGGTTGATCAGTATATTCATTGCATGTAATTCGGATCTAAAAATCTAACACACGCAAAAAGGTCATCCAGGATGTACCGGGATGACCTTTTCAAAATTCATAGGATGGATTAGCATGGATGTGGTAAAACCATCATAATATCCATTGAGAAAGTAGTATCGTCTTAGTCTGCTTTGGAAACAGTATAAGCAATTCTTACAGATTGCAACTTTATTAGAGAATTACTAGCGGATCCAAACCAATCTAGATAATATGTAGTTGTAGAGTTGTTGATTGTTGCATCTTCGATCGTGTTATCAGTTCTTATAAATTGTGCAGCTGAAGATTCAGCATCCGTGGTTGCACAAGATGCCATGGTGCCAAACGTGCCATTGTGCTTGTACCACCTTAAATATAAAGTTGTATTCTCACCTGGATCACTGTCTAGTAAATACGCGGTTACAGAGGTCACCACTGCACCATCAGGCAGATTTATACCCGCTGAGGCTACGGCTATTCCTGAACCGGTGCTAAAATAAATGAATCTTGCATTATTTCTTAGTAAACCGACAGTAGGGTAGTTTGAAGTAAAATGATGTGAACTGAGGCTATAGTATCTGGTTTTTTCAGCTTCATAAGTATAATTCCCATCGATTTCAACGCTTCCTTCAACATCAAGTTTTTCAGAGGGATTAGAAGTGCCAACTCCAACATTGCCAAGGTTATAATTGATACCACCCGTAACATCTTCCCATTTGGTATCACCAGGATCTCCTTTTTCACCCTGAGGTCCCGGATCACCTTGTGCACCAGCCGGACCAGTATCACCAGTATCTCCCTTTGGCCCTGGATCGCCTTGAAGGCCCGGATTTCCCTGGTCACCCTGAGGGCCTGGCGTTCCATTGACCGCGTAAAGTGCATAGGGGACAGTTAATAGCTCGGATGTGCCCATCCAGGTGCCATCCACTTCGATTTCAACGAAATAAGGACCATTTGACCAATCTACTAGTGCAAAATTTGTTTCGTCTTTTGAACCAATTTCAAGATTTACCAATCCCAAAGAGTTTGTGGTTGCATTGTGTGACTCCGTATAAACTTCAGTTCCTGTATCGCTACCCTGGTGTAGAGTTACAACAATACTTGCCGTTGTATTCGCTTTGATAATGCCAGTCCCATCTCGCAAAACGGCCTGGTAATTTAAAGTAACCGGTACTTGCGCAAAGATGGAACTACAGAGGAAGAGAAATAATAATATGAGGGTGCCAGTATAACCAATAATTGAGGTAGTTTTTATTTTCATAGCTTTATGATTTTGAATGTCTTAACTTCTTCATTGTCCTTTAATATTTTCAGAATATATACGGAAGGATCCAGGTAATTGAGATTTATTTCAGTCTCTGATTTAACAACATCTTTCTTTTCAATGATCCTTCCTGTTAAATCAAAAAGCACAAATGAAAAGTCCTGGGATTTATCAATTTTCAGTATAACAAACTCTTTAGCTGGATTAGGATATGCAACAATCTCAATACCAAGCGGCCTGATAGATAGATTATCTATTAAGACCAGGTTTGATTGCTGAAAACCCTGTGTCAGAATAATATCTGGGGAGGTCAATGTACTGGAAATACATTCACCTATGGTAAAGCTGATGGAACCGGAACTGTTTTCGAATGAAGCACCGGCAGTGGAGATGACCTCCTGCTGCTGTGCAAACAGAACCATGCTCCAAAAGCTCAACAATACAGTCAAGATTTTTTTACATCTCATATAATATCAAGTTAAATATTGGTTATCGTAAACATTCATTGACCTGAAACTCTTATTTCAGGAAACAAAAATGAATAGATTTTAAGGACTCCTATTGTTGCATGGAGAGCGTTTCATTTGAAAAAAAGTTATTTGATTATCACTAAACAATTTAGCCATTTATAGATTAATTGTCAATAGGTTACAGCAATAATATGGCATTTTTGATCTAATTGTCGAAGAACCTTCAAGAGGACCTGGGTGACGAATACAGTATTATCCGCATTGCTTGAAATGAATCTACCTTTACAAGTGATCCCGGTTGATATTCCTGATATAATTCAACTGGCAGCTATTTGATAAGAGTATTTGAGATGAGCAGAGTATTCTGTTTCTCTCCATTTACTGCTGTTCAATTTGGATGAACCGACTCTGTTGAGCGCCGCGAAGCTGGGTTGATGTGCTGGATTGGAAATCCCAGAGTGATAGAACCAGCTATGTCGGCCAAGGGTGAATGCGCTTCTCCATATTCTTATTTGAAAGTCATAGGCTAAGGAGGTCCTGTGTCCTGAACCTAATGAGGCACTAGCACTAATTTCAAACCAATACCGACATTCATTTATACATGGTATATGAGTTAGGTGCTTATTAGTGAGATATACCATTATTTGACTCATATTCAGTAAGGTTGTAACTTGCCTATAACCAACCTCCCCAACAATGCCCGCTAATCCCAATAAACTATCCCAATTCTGGCAGGAGTTAAAAAGAAGGAGAGTCATTCATGTGATCACGGTCTATGCCTCTGCAGCATTTGTTCTCATCGAACTGATCAACAACCTAAGTGAGCCCCTGGGCCTTCCTCCCAACTTACTTACTATCGTGGTGATAGTTCTGGCAGTTGGATTTCCGCTGGCCATTGTCTTTTCATGGCTTTATGATCTGACTTCTGAAGGAATCGAGAAAACCAAAGCTATCAAAGAGCTTAAAGAAGGAGAAAAAACAGTGGTACCCAATGCATGGAGAATAGCCACCCTTATTAGTTTTGTAGTAATCATCGGACTTGTAACTATCAATATTGTTATGGGTACAAGAGGATTACGATCTGGAGATATCGAATCACTGATGATACTTCCA
>RCNC010002334.1_pt1 | contig 12687 bp, 14 predicted proteins | sample 2041301 | NCBI WGS metagenome assembly RCNC01 (sample SAMN09708231, study PRJNA481090) | Marine sediment metagenome, whole genome shotgun sequencing project. | biome: marine sediment; feature: ocean; material: sediment; isolation source: Sewage treatment plant 13A marine sediment (STP13A) ... | reverse complement strand
CGTAGCCACGCGAATAAATGAGCGTTCCGTCCTGAGCTACAGCCAGTGCGCACCCCGGCGACCCAGGTTTATCCCAGGTCGCAAATACCGCATCGACAGTGGCATTGTCCTGATCCGCGCATCCGGCAGCTAGCGTCAGGAGACAAATCAGTGTTGCAGAGCTAATTAAATCGATTGCTTGCGACACGTTATCTTCAGAGTAATCACGTTAATGCCCGGATGAGCCGCTCATGTTTTGGCCACTGGGCAATCAGGTCCTCAACCACAGCAGCCTCGAAACCATCCGGCGAAAACCCCGGCGCCATCGTATTGCCGAATACCGCGTAATCACCGCCAGGTCGAACTCGAGCGCCCATCCACACGCCGGCAGGTACGACAAACTGCACATGCTCACCATGCAGCACGTCGTGTCCCAGAACGACCACTTCGTCTTTGCCATTCGGATCGAGCAGTAGAAGCTCGATCGCGCCGCCCATATAGAAATGCCAAATCTCATCCGCCGCTAAGCGGTGCATGTCTGAATAGGACTGAGGATCGTCGATCATCATCGCGATAATCGCGGTGGAGGCCTTTCCCACATAGGACTGCGCGAACATTATGTTCTCGGTTTCCATACGCTGCATTCGCCAGTGCGCAAGCAGCTCATCGATCGTTGGGTGGCTTTTCATCACTGCGCACCGACAGACAGAGTATTGATATAGGCAACTACATCGAGCAAAGACTGCTCGTCCGGCAGCGCCTTCGCGAAAGGTGTCATCTGCAAGCCATAGGTGTCGTCCGGATCGTGACCTCGCAAACCAGCACGATACTTCTGTAATTGCGTCAGCATGTACCAGTCCGTCATTCCGGCGAGTCGCGGAGCATTCAGCTCTGCATTACCCATTCCATTCTCTGCATGACAGGCTGAACAGGTACTCGCGTACAGTTGTTCACCGCGAACATCATCGGCGGCAATGCTTGGCTCCGACGGAGCATCATCCAGCGTGCCAATGTAAGCCACAAAGCTATCCAACTGGGCTTGAGTAAAATCCTTGACGTGAAAATTCATCTGTTTTGCCCAGCGCTCGGTGGCATGAGCGCCACGGTAATCAGAGACGAAACCAGCTAACTGGCGAGATAGGTACCAGTCTTCCTGACCACTGATTTTCGGTGACTGCTCACCTGCATATCCCTCACCGCTCTTGCCATGACAGGGAGAACACGCTCCAACGTAAAGATGCCCTTGCGGGCCGCGTCTGGGACCACCGCCGGGACCTCCTCTGGGTGCACCGGGACCACCCGCCCCTTCCTGAGAAATAACCCGCGCATGATCTTGCGCCGGATAAACCGCTCCCTCGCGGGGCAGTATCCATTGTGTGTACTTGTCCTCGGTGGCATCACAACTGACAACGCGTGTGGTACGACGAAGATTTGCCCCTGTCCTGCCACTTTCCTCGCCTACGGCAAGGCAAAACTTGTCAGGAGATTCAGACTTCAGTTCCACTTTCTCGTCTGCCCGGAAATTAAACTTCTGCATTGCTGCATCGGAGCAGGTGTCGAGCTTCAGCGGCGCATCCTCCTGCAGACTCGTAGCTTCCAGACAAAGATCGAAATCGGGCAGGTAAACCTGTCCCGGCTGTGGATAGTCGACCTTGTAAGTACCATCACGCCACCAGCCCTCCTTGCACGAATGCACTATCGGCGGCGCGGCCGTATCGATGGTGCTCGCATAGCCATCAAGATCGAGACAATAGTGCTTGGGCTCGTCCATAGGCGCTCGCAGCATGAAATTGCCGCCGATAAATTCCTGCGCTTGCAGCGTTGCGCCAATAAGACCAACGGCGAGAGACAATACCAGCCTGGTGATGATCACTCTCATTTATGCTCCTGAATTGAGAATATGGAGTCGTCTTGGTGTTAGGACAATATCGCGAGTCGCGTACCGAACTCAAGAATAGACGAATTGGGCTGGAAATTTGGACAAATTAGCGCCACAGTAGAGCCTCGAACAGGGAGATCCAAACTAATGAAATCAAGAATATCAATCGCATTCATTCTTCTCGGTGTCTGCACATCGAGTGCGTTCGCAGAAAATGGGTATATTAAATTCGACGACGACCAGAACATGGTTATTTCTGGCCCGTTCGAGGCAGTCATTCCGAAACCTGAAAACGCCCGAATCGGCGGCCCGGAGAATTCAAGCCCAAGCTTCATGAACGAAGAGCTAAAGGTTTCAAAGGCCGGATATTTTGGTGACGCTGAAATCGTGATCGTAAATGTTGAGACAACCAATGCTGCTGCCGGCACATTGACTAACGAGAACTTACCCGTTTACGAAATCGCGGGCGAAGAATTTCGGGCTCGTAAGGCTTGCATTGATATCAGTCAGGCAGAGCTGGATATGGACGACGACCCGTTTTTCGAATTCATCGAAGGTCAGAACGTGCAAGTCGTACCAGCAGTTCAAGCGGTACAACTTTCCGTTGTATCAGATGACGGGACTGGCGAAGGCACGATTCTGTACCTGCGCAACGTACCTGGCGGCTGTGATTCGGTTTCTGCAGAATTCATGACCGAATTTGACGGTGCATTTGGGACCTTTATTGAAACTATCCGCGGCACCGACTAGCCACTACATCTGCAAAGAGTACGCGTAGAACTGCTCGTTCGTCCTCTTGTAGCCAAGCTTCTCGTACAAGTGCTGTCCGGCCAGATTAGTGTCTTCGGTAAGAAGGTCCAGTCGGGCAGCTCCTTGTTCTCTTGCCCATGCTGTTGCTGCATTCATAAGCTGTTCGCCTAATCCGGATTTGCGAACGCTCGCATCAACGTACAGGTCGTAGAGAATAAAGATCTTCTCAGCATCAACGGAACAAAACGATGGGTAGAGCTGGACGAAGCCACCTGCCGTATCGCCGTCGACGGCCACAAATATGTCGGACTCCCCACGCTCAAGCCTGTCGCTTATGAAGCGCGTCGCCAGGGCTATATCTGCTTCACACTCGTAGAACTGCCGGTAGAGATCAAAAAGCCGAGCGACCTCGGCGACGTGCTCTTGGCCTGCTTTAACAACCTCCATTATCGCTCTCCATTTGAGTATTCGGCCGCCACATCCTCCCGGATCTGCGACCAGTATACCTTCGCAATCTCCGACTCGAATTCGATTTTCATGTTGGGTTATAGTTGCAGGTGGACACAGGGAGAAATGTGCATGAATGAAACGAAAACCAACGGCCGTCGACGCTTTCTAAAGGGCGGCGTAGCCGCGGTTGGCGTCACCACTCTTGCAACCATTACCGACACAGTCTCCGCCAAGGAATCTGGCTACGTAATCGACGCTCCGGACGTCGTATCAATGGAAATTAACGGCTCCGACGATCGTTTTCCGGTACGCCGCGTTTATTGTCTCGGTCGTAACTATCGTGCGCACGCGATTGAATCCGGCGATAACCCGGATGAAACACCGCCCTTCTTCTTCATCAAGCCCAGAGATGCGGTCGGCGAGAGCCGTAATAATTTCCCCTATCCACAGATGACCAAAGAATTACGCTATGAGGCCGAGATGGTCGTGGCATTGAAGAGTGGTGGCGCCAATATCAGTGAGGCGGACGCACTGGAGCATGTTTACGCCTACGGCGTGGGCCTCGATATGACTCGCGAGGACTTACAACACGTCGCACAGGGGCTCTCACGCCCTTGGGCGATCAGCAAGTCATTTGATCACTCCGCTCCGTGTGGACCGCTTTATACGGTGGCGGACAATGGCCACGCAGTAACCGGCCGCATCTGGCTCAGTGTTAATGGTGAAATGAAACAGGACTCGGATCTCGACCTCCAACGCTGGTCGGTAGCGCAAGGAATTGCGATTCTGTCGAAATATTACAAACTCGCGGCGGGCGATATCATCCTGACCGGAACGCCTGCCGGCATTGGCCTTGTTGATAAGGGCGATGTCATGAAAGCCGGCATTGAGGGGCTTGGAGAAATTGAAGTGGTGGTCATTTAGTCCGTGCGAAAGATAACCCTGGGAATATTTTGTTTGTGCCTGGGCGCTTTTGCTCCAGGCGCGAGCGCCCATCATGGCTTCTCCGCACACTTTGATCCCGACAAGCTGATTAGAATCGAAGGCACCGTAAAACGTTTTGATTTCATAAACCCGCACGGCCATCTGTTCATTGAAGCGACTAATGATAGCGGTGAGACCGTGGTCTACGACTGCGAACTGCAGGCGCGCAGTCAGTTACTTCGACACGGCGCTGATAAGACCTTGTTTACCGTCGGCGAGTCCATCGTTGTGATGGGATTTGAAGCAAGGCGCGATCCGCTGCGATGTGAATTCGCCGTAGGCTATTTTGCCGACGGCAGCAGCTTTGAAATGCGAACCGTGGATACAGCACGATCGCAATTCGCCGATAACCAACCAGCCGAACTAACTCCTGGTGAAGAGCGAAGCATATTCGGCACTTGGATTCGCCCGGGCATGTATGGCGACGACAGCGGGCGCGGACCACGCAGCGGTGATGACTCGATTACTGCGGCGGGCAAGGCCGCGGTTGCAGCCTTTGATCCGGTCACGGGGCATCCCGCCATTCAATGTCGGGCCGGCAGCCCAGTGCGTGAATGGGGGCCGCCAGGCCTTGCAACATCAATTCACAAGGAAGACCAGGAAGTCATTATTTATCACGAGTCCATGGACGTTACACGTACTGTTCACCTCGATCTTACAGAGCATCCTGCGGACTTTGTGCGCAGCGACATGGGGCACTCAATCGGTCACTTTGAGGGCGACGTCTTAGTCATCGAGACAGCAGCATTCGAAGCAGGCGTATTGGTTGGTTCGACGTTAAATTCCTCACAAATGACACTGATCGAACGTCTCTCAATAGATTCGGAGACGCGCCGCTTGCTCATCGAATGGAGCATGCTGGACCCGCTCTACTATTCGGCGCCGCTCAAAGGTAGCCAACTGTTGCACAGCACCAATCAAGAAATCATTCGGTATGGCTGCGATCCTGCAACCGCATCGGGTTACGAGTAGGCCAGGACATGCATCGACGACAGTTTCTTGGCGCATCGGCATTAGTTATTGGCGGTCTCGCGTTGGGCGCGCCGCAAACGAATCGCATCATCCTCGGCGGGTATGGCCCGTCCACCTCAAGTTTTAGTCGAGGGCTAAAGCTCATTGGCGATCGACTCGAAGCAAAATTCGGCGATGAACTTGAGGTCAAGTACGTCTACAACATTCTTGATGTCGGCTACGACGCGGCTGGTGATCTTATCGGGATGGTCGATAACGGCGTTCTGTCGCTTGCCTACCTGACGATGTTCGCCGGCAATCCTGCTTTGGAAATTGCCGCCCTTCCTTTTCTATTCCCGGACAGCGCCGCAGCCCGTACTGCGATGGACGGAGCACTTGGACAGTCAGCAATTGACAGCATCGAAGCTGCTTCGAATCTTCGTGTGCTGGGTTTTTTCGAGAACGGTTTTCGACACATCTCCAATAGCGTGCGACCCGTTCATGAGCCAGACGATATGCAGGGATTAACCATTCGAGTACTGGGCGTGCAGAAAAGAACGTTCGAGTTGCTAGGCGCAAACCCGAAGGTCACACCGCTACCTGTTGTTTTCAGCGGCCTTGAGTCCGGCGAACTGGACGGCCAGGAAAATCCATTTGAGAATGTCGTCACCTACAACCTCTATAAAGTGCAGCGCTATTACACAGAGACCGCCCACTCGTATTTGTCTCGCCCTATTTTTGTACACGGGCCAACATTCGATGCATGGCCGGAAGAATTGCAATCCGAAATGCATGCAGCGGTTAACGATGCGGTGAAACTGCAGCGGCAATTGCACGATCAGGCGGAGATTGACGCAGCCGAAGTTATTCGCGAAGCCGGCGGGGAAATTGTTCAGCTAACGTCGCAACAACGTACCGCCTTTGTCGACGCGGTAGCGCCAATCTATGCTGACGCGCAAGAACAGTTCAGTCCTGAACTACTTAAGATGGTCAGTCTATAAGTCGATACAAACGCTCGTCCCACAAACTGCCGGTCATCATGTTCAGCACGAATTGCGGATCGGGATTGACGCCACTGCCGGCCTCGATACCCGCGAGCTCATCGCGAAAATTCTTCTTATCCAAATGCGTTTGATGTGCAGCTTGAGTAGCTGAGCTGTCCCACATTTCAACGACCGTCATATGATTACCGCGATTAGATTGGGTCAATACGTCAAAATGCAGATTGCCAGTATGGTCGCGACTTGCTTTGGCCAGATCGGTTAGCAAGTCATTTCCGCAAGGACCGTTCGGATCAGGCCGTCGATTGCAGGGCGCGAATTGCTCCGGTGGAATGATGTCGGCGTGCGTCAATACGAAGATTGTTGCGGCATCGGCTTGGGGTATTTCCTGCGGCGCGATCGCTTCCAGCCCCGCGTGCGGGCGCTCATCGTAAGGTGCATAGAGCAATGGCTGCAATGCTTTGCGATAAGACTGTGTGTGAGCGGCCGCAGCATGTTGTGCGCGAGCTTCAGGATCTTTCCAGGCCTCAAGCACCACGAAATGATTGTCCTGACCAACTCGCTGCAGACCCTCGAAATACGAATTATCTTTTTCTTCTCTGCTGGCAGTCGATTGAGCCGCGATTAACGCAGCCGCTGCATCCGCCATATCCACAGCAACTTCGATGTAAGTAACGACCCACGTCGGTGAATCCGACAATACCGTGCCGTCATTCAGTTTCGTGTCAGCTATTGAAGTCGTCGCGAGCGCAAGCACCACGATAGCCATCAAGAATTTCTGTGTGTTTCTCACTTCGACAATGGATCCGGGCGCATCTGGAACTGCACCACGAGAGGATTGCTGCCGACCCCATCTTCTTTATGCCATGGCGTGCGATCGCCACTGGGCACCCACAATCCGCGCCCTTTCCAACCGGCATCAACATCGTCGATGCGGCCCTCGAAGCCCTTCGAGAAAAAGCCCATGGGATACGGCACCCGCAGCGTGATAAATTCTTCTTCGACCAATGCGTGCACACCATCGAAGAGATTGCCGGTCGCTATCGGCGTATTTGCACCCAATCCCAGCGTGTTGTGCTGATCGACCCAGGTGTAATAACTGGATTCGACACTGTAGTCAGGGTGATTCGCAAATCCAGGTCCCGGCAAGTCATGAAAGGTCCAGCCTTCCGGACAATGATCACCGGTCGCATCAGGACCGTTCAACGGAGCCGCACACTTGCTGCGATCAAACTCGCCCATATGCCCGCTGCCCAGAGAAACCCAGACAACGCCGTTGCGATCTATATCAGCACCACGTACTCCGAAACCCGGCAAAGGCACATTGTATTTCTCGACCAAAGCCGTTTGCGGTGGATTGTCGCCCGGGTCAAGGCGAATCACGGCGCCCGGCACACCCGTGTTTGATCCCCAGACTGAATTATCGACCGGGCTCGGCATTACCGCGTAAAAACCATATTTGTTTATTTGACCGCCACCGCCAATACGCCTGTCCAAATCTGGATTAGCAGGCTCGTCTGGCTCGGTGTATTTACCGCGCGCGCCGTCGCCGTTGTAGTCAAGAATCATCGCCGTCCAGCCCTGCGATGCCGCAACGTCACCGGTCTCGAGTAACTGGCGGGTATTCAGCCAGCCGACAATGTCGCCGCCACCGCTCGTCCACAGCGTGTTGTCCTCATCTTCTGCAAATTGCAGATGGTGATTGCTAAAACAGGTATCTACAAAATTGTACTCACCGGTCTCGGGCAGGTAGTACGCCAATTGCCGCGCATTCCCGGAAACCGGAAAAAGCTCGGCCGAAGGATGATCCGATCCCTCACGGCAAAAATCCGGAACGTTATCTGGCTGTCGAATGGCGACCGTGTACCAAACTCGTCCATCCTGATCGAGCATCGGATTGTGTGCATTTGCACGTGAGTCCCAAATTGCTTCTGCGCCCCAATACGGCGACGGCTGTACGACAGGAATACTGCTTGCGCTCTTGGTGTCTTCATCGCGCACCGGCGCATCAAAGGTAGTTGCTACGTTATTGACAGGGTCCAGCATCGGGAATTCGTCCGTGCTGAGTTCCGGCGCACCGTACAAGGCACCATAGCCATTGACAGTTGGATCGCGTCGATCGGTACCGGACAAATCATGCATATAGCCGGTAGGCTTTGACCAGTCACGCACTGTTGCAACGACGTTGCGCTCCAGACCACTTGGTCGTTCTGGCTGTGTTGCCGGTATCTCGCCCGCGGCGACCCGATCCGTCCATTCGCTGAGGTATTTGTAAGGGACACCGCGTAGTTGCGAGTTGGCTTGCCGAATCATGATATTGGCAGCTTGCCCGGACTGCGTCCGCCGCACCCAGGCCGCATGCGAAGACTCGAATTCTCCGAGTGCTGCAGGCAATGTTCGGGTCGCGAGATTGCCAAGCTGGTGGCAGCTCGCACATCCCAGATTCTTCATCCACGCGAGATACTCATTGAGCCCGTTATTCAGATGTTCGACCTCAGCTTGCTCGGGAACCTCAACCATCGAATACCAGTACGCTGCCGGGTAAACCTTTGCAGCAGTCGCCGCATCGGGTGCAACGGTCGCCTTGATGTCTACGATCGTGCCGGGATTTGCTGCGATTCTTGCCGAATCAGCCAATCCGTAGCCGCGCACCCAGAGTTCGTAATTTGCGCTCGGCAAATCAGGAACCAGATAACGACCTTCATCGTCGGTAACGACAGTACGAATGAAGCGCGTATCCAGATCATGAGTTTCGGCGATTACCCATACGCCAGCTTCGACACCCACCGTACTCGTGACAACACCGGCGATATCATCCGCATCGATCTCGATGCCGGCGTCCGTGTTAGTCCCGCGGTCACAAGCTGACAGAAAAATAGCCAGGCCGATAAATGGTATTAACTTCATTCTGGACTCCGAGAGCTTAGTCGAGCGTCGATCGATTTTTGATTGAATTGCAAATTATGCAAGAGAAGGTAAAACGCGATGACATAGATTACATGGCGATTGACGAGCTCCCAGTTCTGCACAACATTCATACCGAATACCAGGGTTGCCATCAAGACGATCGCCGCAACCAGTGCAAGCCGCGTTTTGAAGCCGAGGAATAGCAGTATACCGACCGCGATTTCGACCCCCGGTATCAGCCTCGCCTCCAACGTGACGAGCCACATCGGCAGCCAGGATTCTGCGAACACGCCCTGAGTCCAGATTATGAAGCCATCGTAATTGGGTCCGAGGCGGACCGCTCCATGCATGAACAGGTTAAGCCCCATGAAAAGTCTGAACATCGTATACGCCAATACCTGATTACTCATTCGCTTCGTCCCTTAGGGATTTGCCCATTCTTATCACAACATTCTCGGCACCGTTGGCCGCGACGAGAGTCTCTCGACTAAGCTCATTGTAGCCCTGGGCAAGGTAAAACGGCTCTCCGGGGATTGTTGAACCGAGTTCTATGTTCCGAAACCCTGCCTCTCGTGCGGCCTTCTCGCCCAGGCTCAGAAGCAGTGTGCCTATTCCGCAGCGAATCCATTGCGGGTGCGTATACATCGCGCGAATGCGTGCAGCGTCAACACTGGGGTCGCTTAACGAATCATCACGACCGACGGTATGGTCACCGCCATAGAGCGTTTTGCGTCTTCCCCAGCCACCGCAAGCCACCAGGACTGCCTCCCTGTTCCTGACTGTCTCGATCAAGAAATAGGTTTCGTCGTCAATCAATGTCTGATCTACGCCCATTGTCTCTTTCGCCGCTTCAATTTCGCTCGCAGAAAGAAATGCTTGCATATTCTCGGTGATTGACGCGCGCATCAATTCGACGATCGCAGGTATGTCGGCCGGTCGTGCAACCCGGTGCGTTAAATCAAGCATTCATATGCGCCAATTTTTCGCGAAACCATTCATGAAAATGCCAAATAGAGAAACGGGTCCGGGACCACCGCCGCAACCAGCCCTGAGCTACGCAGAACGCCCGTCCCTTCATCACTCGCAAATGCAAATCCCTTTAGTCCGCGACCTTTGCCACTTGGAGCAAAGACCATAACCCATGCAGATCGGGGAACCGAGCCTTTCCTCCGCTGTCTACCAGTGTACAATCTCCCGTTGCAATCAAACGCATCTATAGCCACAGCAGAGACCTCAACATGCACTCTAAGAATTCACTGCGATCCCTGATCGCCGCACCGCTGCTTTCACTGGCAGCCCTCGCCCCACAAGTAAGCTCCGCGACCATTGTCGAAGTCGAGACTAATCTGGGCGAGTTCGAGATCAATCTTTACGACAACGCGACCCCGGAAACGGTTGCCAATTTTCTGGCCTACGTGCAGAACGGTGATTTCAGCGACTCAGTCTTTCATCGTTCGGTATCCGGTTTTATCGTTCAGGGTGGCGCTGTTGTTACCGACGCCAATGCCGGGCTCAGCGTCATTACAGAGAGACCGTCTGTCACGAATGAGCCGGAGTTTTCAAACGTTCGTGGCACGATTGCAATGGCAAAATTAGGTGGTGACCCAAATTCGGCAACGAGTCAGTGGTTCTTCAACCTCGGCAATAACGCAGCCAATCTCGACAACCAAAACGGTGGGTTTACGGTATTCGGCGAAGTCACCAGCGGTATGTCAGTTGTTGATGCTATTGCCGCAGTACCGACGTTTAACGGAGTCTCAGGGTTTAACGACTTCCCGCTGCAGAATTACACGGCACCAGATGCCATTGTGAATGACAACTACGTCATCGTGACAGAAATAACGGTTATTGATACCACGGTTGATACTGCGGCCGGCCTCAATCCAACTCCCACGACGCGGAGCACTGGTGGCGGCGGTGGTGGCGGTGGTGGCGGTGGCGGTGGCGGCAGCTTTGGCTTGCTCGCCCTGGCCGGCTTGTTAGCCGTTGCTCGTCGACGTTACCGGATCTCCAAGACTACGTAACAACCCGTCCTGAATACCATAAATCCAGCCATGAACATTGACGTCCTGGCCACGACTCCAGGCGTCTTTCATCACCGTCGTTCGGCACAGTGATTTAACCTGATGCAAGACGTTCAGCTCGCAGAGACGCGCTTCGGCAGCTTTTAGATCCAGCTGCCCGAGCTCGTCCTCATGTTGCTCCCAAAGATCGCGTATGCCACTCAACCAGTGATCCACGGCGCCGACCGCATTGTCATCCATCGCAGCATGCACACCCGCACAGCCATAGTGGCCGCACACAATGACGTGTTTGACTTTTAGCTTGTGGATGGCGAAGTCAACAACCGACATGCAATTCAGATCAGTTTGCATTACGACATTGGCCACATTGCGATGCACAAATACTTCGCCAGGCATCAATCCGGTTATTTGATTCGCCGGGACGCGGCTATCTGAACAGCCTATCCACAGATACTCAGGTTCTTGTTGCTTCGCCAGGCGGCCAAAAAAACCAGGGTCGTCCTTCTCGATTTGCGCCGCCCATTCCCGATTGTGGTCAAACAAGCTTTGAATATCGTCCACTGGATTCCTTCACACAAATTGCACTGACAAAGCCTAGCAGCTCTCGGCGGCACTCGCACAGTCAACACAGCGAGTCGAGGTGGGGTCGAACTGCAGGCGCTTGAACGGGATCAACTCTTCACAATCCCGGCAATAACCAAACTCATCGTTGTCGATTCTCGCGAGCGCGAGCGTAATTTGTTTCAGCATCTGCTCACGACGCTGGCTTGAGGCCTTGGCCATCTCCTGTGCCTGCATAGCATCCATTCGCGACAAGCGACCTACTTTCGCCTGGTCCAACTCGACCACCTGCACGGATTCGGCGCTGGAAGCCGCAAGTTCTTGCAGCTCACCTTGGAGCGCAATAAGTTGCTGGCGAAATGCCGTAACATCAATTTCTGGCTGTGCGCTCAATAACCGATCGTCTCGAATCCGTTTTCGTCCAATTCAACGATCTCGTAGCCCAGACCTTCAAGACCCTCAAGAATTGTGCTCTTGTCTCCGACCACGACAATAATCATGTCCTCCATGAGCAAATGCTTGCGAGCGAGAGCATCCAGCTCATCCTTGCCGATCGCCGCAAGAATTTCACTTTGTTCATCCACAAAACTCTCGTCAAGGTCATACACGAGGATCTGTGCCAGGAATCCCAGCTTCTGCCCCGGCGTCTCATAGGAGCGCGCATCGCTTTGGCCGATGGACTTGCGAGTAAATGAGAGCTCCGGCTCGCTAATTCCAGATTCGGCGTAGTTGCGAATTTCATTTTCAAACTGAACAATACTGTCCGCCGTCGCGTCTGCACGCACGCCGGCTCTCGCGGTAAAGCTCCCGTACTCTTTGTTACCACCAAAGCCCGAGCGCGCTCCGTATGTATAGCCCTTATCTTCACGCAGATTCAGGTTAATACGACTGTTGAAGGCGCCGCCCAGCGGAAAATTCATCAGGGATAAACGAAAATACTCACCGGTCGCATCAAAGCTCATCGACCGTTTACCGATTCGAATCTCCGATTGCGCTGCACCGGGTTTGTCTAGCAGATAGATTTTCGTGCCTTCAATCTCAGGAAAATCTTTCAAGGCCGGCGTAGGTGCGACGACACCCTGCCAATCTTCAAATACAGACAACTTCTTAACCAGCTGCGCCTGCGGGATGTCGCTAACGGCGATAATGTTGCTAATCTGCGGCGCGTAGTTAGTTGCATAGAAGTGGCGAACATCCTCCA
>RCNC010002333.1_pt1 | contig 12688 bp, 7 predicted proteins | sample 2041301 | NCBI WGS metagenome assembly RCNC01 (sample SAMN09708231, study PRJNA481090) | Marine sediment metagenome, whole genome shotgun sequencing project. | biome: marine sediment; feature: ocean; material: sediment; isolation source: Sewage treatment plant 13A marine sediment (STP13A) ... | reverse complement strand
GAAGGATTTGCCCTGATACAAATGATGAATACAGGTTATTTTTCCTGCAGGAACCTTTCCCTTATGGCAGGGTCCGGAACAAAACATCGCTCACTCTTGCCAAACAAACGATACCTGCTCCGCGCGACCAGGTCATATATAAAATCCCTGAAACCTGGCGGTATGATCAAACATACGTAGATTAGCTGCCACCCCTTGCCCAATTGCCTGGCTATCTTCAAAGCGGCTGTAGATTTTCGGTAAACCTTTTCATGCTCGATAAGCACTATGGAGTGTTCAGCCATTTCTCCGAGACTGTACCGGGCAATGATGTTTTGTCCCTCCCCTGTCTGTGAAGCTGCAAAGGTGAAATACCTTTTCCTATCCCTCCTGATGATAAAGTGAACAGAGCTGGAACAAAAATTGCAGTACCCGTCAAATATGACTATCCCCTTATCCATCTTCCACAAATCAATTGATGTGATTTCCTAGTTATTTCCAGTTTAACAATCAATACCCTATAAGTGTTTCAAATCGATAAATTTAATCACAAAAAAATAGTATGTTTATTTTATGCAAGGTATTTAGTTTTTGTCGGACATTTGGGGAAATATACATATGAAAAAGATATTATTTTCTATCACCTTAATTATTCCCTTAATCCTTATAGGAGCTATTGTGTACCTTCTTATCAGACCTTGTGATTACCAGGCTCATTTTACTGTGAAGACCGCTCCTGAAGTTGCTTATTTTAATATTCTTAATTGGGATATGTGGAATCGAAAAAAGGCTGCCTCAAGAATTGAAACTAACAGCAAAAACCCAGTCACGGATGTTTCAAAAAAAATATTGCTAAATGATACGACGCTAATTTTCAAATGGGAAATTAAACAGCTAAATGATTCCATAACGATGGTCAGGGCCTGTGTCACTGATCCTCAAAGGAAACTATATAACCGCTTAACGGTGCCTTTCATAAACACTCCTTTTAAAAATAGTGTCAGGGGTAATATGCTTGACATTCAAAGAAGGCTGGATTTAATGTTGAATACATTTCATTATGAATTCACAGGTTTTAGTCATTTTCATAAAATATCCTGTGTTTACATTACACTTAACGGTACACCTAGAGGTAAGGCAAGGGAAATGATATCAAATGTTGTAGCCTTGAATCAATTTGTCAGGCTAAATAACCTTGGATTAAATGGCAATCCATTCGTGCTGGTTCATGATTGGAATGAAATGAATGATTCTATCAACTTTGATTTTTGCTTTCCAATCGCACGGACAGATGCCGTACCGGATCACCCTGAAATTAAGTTTAAAACGGTTGCAGGGATGGATGCATTGAAAACCGATTTCTATGGTAACTACAGTATTTCAGATATTACCTGGTACAACTTAGCTACAGAAGCGAACAAGCTGGGATACCGGAATAATGGTATACTTGTTGAAGTTTATCACAATGATCCGCATTCCGGTGGTAATGAGCTGGAGTGGAAGGCCGAAGTATATCTGGGAATCGAACCTGTAAATTAACTATGAAGAAAGATACCTTGTCAAACCTTATTTAATATAAAGTAAACATGTGATGAACGGTTAAAAAGCCCCATCTGAAATCCTTTAATCTGCACATCTTCAGGTTCAAATCCATTCTCAATAAACAGATCATTCCATTCATTTATAGTTCTAAAACCAAAAGGAAAAGCCATTTCTGATATACCTCCTGTAAGTGCATTGGCAAATAAATCTATCAGAATTAGAACATCTTTTTGATCTGCCTTACCAAGCTTCAAAAATTCTGAAAACAGGGGCTGGTCCTGCATCATTTCTTCCACTTGTTTTTTATAATAATGATTTGATTGAATTTCATAAACAGGTAAAATAACATCCTCTTCAACAATAAGTCGGCCATTTTCTGACATGGCACTTTTTAAATTCTGAAGAAATATACCTGTGGATTCATGTGTATTCCCAACATGATGCAGCACTGCAAGACAAGTTAAAGTATCGTATTTCTTTTGACTTCTTGTTCCGGGTTGAGAAAAATCCAATATTTGAAAATTAATTGAATCTTTAACTTCCTCCGTGCGCCAGTCCATCACATCAATGCCAGCATATTCTTTAAATTGAGGATAATTATTTTTTAAGAAATAGACCAAATCACCGCCGCCGCAACCGATATCGCAAAATGAATTCCCTTTCAGGGATGGCTTTAAATGATTCAATTGAAATAAAATCTTATTCGTGTGCTTATAATTTTCATAAGCACAATCAAATTCTGTAAACCAAAAAGAAGCAGGTTTTGGATTTACTCGTGAGAGCCGAATTAATAGCGCATTAATATGCTCAGGTTGATCAATATTTTTTTTTATTTGGGCAAAGATTTCATCAGTTAAGTTTTTACACTTGCTATAAACCTGGTCTTTGGCGATAGTAGTTGGATAATGCTCAATAACCGCATCTGTATAATTATGTAGCATCAACCTTTTAACAAATTCTCTGGCTCTCCCATTTTTAAAGGAAAGAAGAAATTTTGAAGCTTCATCAGTTCTCATTAAACTCCAGTTTTTGACTATATCAGTTAATATTTTTAATGAATTATGCCAAGCAAACGGTAATTTACAATAAACCTAAGTTGTTAAAAGTGAAAAGTATCTATATTTTTAATGATAAATCAGTCCCATCGTTATAGATTTAGACAATGGAGAGATATTAAAGTACAAAGCCGGTGAAGGATACTTATGAAAAACTTAACGTTCATTTTGCTTGCACTTTTATTGACATTTTCCTGTCAGCACAGGGATAAAGAAAGAGAAACGCTGTTATCCTTGCTGTCCCCTTCCGCCACCAATGTTGGTTTTATAAACCAGCTAACAGAGAATGAGCAGTTTAACATCATTGAATATTTGTATTTCAATAATGGTGCAGGGGTTTCCGCCGGGGATATCAATAACGATGGACTGATAGACCTGTATTTTACCTCAAGTCAACAATCCAATAAACTATACCTGAACAAAGGGGATCTCAGATTTGAGGACATAACAGATGCATCAGAGGTGGCAGGCCTGGGAGACTGGAAGACCGGTGTTACGATGGCTGACGTGAATGGGGATGGTTTTCTGGATATCTATGTTTGCCAGGTCTGTAATTACAAGGGTCTCCAGGGAAAAAACCAACTATTCATCAACAATGGTGACCTGACATTTATTGAGAAAGGGCATGAATACGGAATTGATTTTCAGGGATTCTCTACCCAGGCAGCCTTTTTTGATTACGATCTGGACGGGGATCTTGACATGTACCTCTTGAACCATTCGGTGCATACATCCCGCAGTTACGGAAATACAGAGCTGCGATACGATCAGGATGCACGCGCAGGTGACAGGTTGTACAGGAATGATCAGACAGTAGCGGGACATGTTTTTACAGATGTTACCCATCAATCAGGCATATACAGCAGCCAGATTGGTTATGGCCTGGGAGTGAATATCTGCGACATCAACAATGATGGATATCCTGATATCTATATATCAAATGATTTCCATGAAGTTGATTATTTATATATCAACAACGGCAATGGGACTTTTTCAGAGCAGTTGACAGAAATGCTGGCACATACAAGCAGATCTTCAATGGGAAATGATGTTGGTGATATAAACAACGATGGCCTGCTGGATGTGCTGGTGCTGGATATGCTGCCGGATGAGCAAAAGACCCTGAAAGGATCGGGCGGGGAGGATGACTATGAACTCTTTCAAATAAAGCGCAGTTTTGGCTATTATAACCAGTTTGTGCGAAATACTCTCCAGCTGAACCTGGGCGGGGGAATGTTTAGTGAAATAGGGAGGCTTGCCGGGATTTATGCTACCGACTGGAGCTGGTCACCGCTAATTTGTGATGTGGATAATGACGGCTGGAAAGATCTTTTTATTACCAATGGAATATACCGCAGGGCCAATGACCTGGATTATATCCAGTTTTTAACAGGCGGAAACAGATCTCCTACCTCTCAGGATATCAGCGAGGTTTCTGACAAAGTACTGTACGAGAAGATGCCACTATACCCCAATGTTAATTATATTTATAAGAACAATGGTGATCTTACATTTTCGAATATGGCCGGACCATGGGGTTTTGATACCCGGTCTTATTCCAATGGCTCCACCTACGCTGACCTGGATAATGACGGCGATCTGGATCTTGTTGTAAACAATATAAATGAGCCGGCCTTTATCTTCAGGAATAATGCCGAAACGCAGCTTGACAACCATTTTTTATCTGTTGTATTAAAAGGTGAAGGTTTGAACACACGAGCCATCGGGACCCGCATCACCTTATTCTGTAATGGTCAGAAATTAATCGCCGAGCAATTTACTACAAGGGGATTTATGTCGTCCATTTCCAATGTGTTACATTTTGGTCTGGGACCGGCCATTGAGATTGATTCCCTTTTTGTACGCTGGCCGGATCGGTCGGAACAAGTGTTTTATGAGGTAGCAGCTGACCAGGTGATCACCTTGGAAATGGAAAAGTCAGGGTTGCCAGTAACGCCAATAGAGCCTGGAGTAAATGATCGTGTAAAACTGTTTTCCCGGGTAGATATCGAGGGACTTAAATTCAAACATAAGGAAGATGCTTATGTTGATCTGACACGTGAATACCTTGTGCCTCATAATCTATCAGCCGAAGGTCCGGCCCTGGCCCTTGGTGATATAAACATGAACGGATTGGAGGATCTGTTCATAGGCGGGGCAACGGGGCAGGCAGCCATGTTATTCTCGCAGCAAAATAATGGCACTTTCGCCCAGGTGCATGTGCCTCTATTGATAAATGACCGTCTGACAGAGGATGTAGATGCGGCCTTCTTTGATGCAGATGGTGACGGTGATTCCGATCTCTATGTTGTACATGGAGGCAACGGTGTGGCCATAGGAAATCACTTGCTGGCCGACCTTTTGCTCATCAATAATGGGAAAGGGGCATTTAGCAGGTGTGCAGAAGGGTCATTGCCTGACATGGTTAATAATGGATCATGTGTAAGGCCGGCCGACTATGATGGCGATGGCGATCTGGATCTTTTTGTAGGTTCGAGATCTCTGCCCGGGGCTTATGGATTGTCACCCGCGCAGTTTCTTCTTGAAAACGATGGGACTGGCAATTTCAAGGATGTAACTGAGGATCGAACGAAAGGGATGAAAAATGCAGGCATGGTTACCGATGCAAGCTGGCTGGATTACGAACAGGATGGTGACCTGGATCTGGTGCTGGTGGGTGAATGGATGAAAGTAACGGTGTACAGGAATGATGAGGGATTTTTTACTGACATAACCGGCAAAGCTGGTCTTGATGAAACATCAGGATGGTGGAACTGCATACAGGTTAGCGATGTTGATCTGGATGGGGATCTGGATTTGATAGGCGGGAATCTGGGACTGAATTCACTGTTGAAGGCTTCCATAGAGGAACCTGTTGAAATGTATGTAAATGATTTTGATAACAATGGTTCTCTTGACCAGGTGATCTGTGCTTATCATAAGGGTGCAAGTTACCCTGTGGCTTCATTGGATGAGCTGGACAGTCAGATAATGGGTCTGAAAAAGAAGTATCCCAGTTATTCGGATTTTGGAGGGAAGATGGTGTGGGAGATCTTCAGCAAAGAAAAGCTGGATCAGTCCATTCTGAAAAGTGCAGTGCTTTTTGAAAGTTGTATATTTTTAAACAATGGGGACGGGACCTTTACCATCAATAAACTTCCCAGAATGGCCCAGTTTTCCCCGGTAAGAGATATTGCTGTAGAAGATTTTAACCTTGATGGCCGGCGTGACCTTATACTGGTCGGCAATAATTATTCTGTAAGACCTTCCGTAGGCCGTTATGATGCCAGTTATGGCTGGTGTTTATTGGGAGAAGCAGATCATGGATATATTGCATTGATGCCCCTGGAAAGTGGTCTCAGGATTGATGGCGATGCCAGAAAGATATTCCCAATCGAAGTTATGGGGAAACAATTATTAGTGGCCGCAATAAACGACGGAGATCTTCAGGTAGTCCGGTACTGAAGTGATCTCCCAGGCATTGGGCATAATTGAATATTAATCTGGTTCGGAAATTGCTACCCCGACATATGAATCTGCCGTTCCATAATAAAGGAACCATTTCGACTTGAAATAGACAAGGCCTTCTGCAAATGTCGTTCCTGATTTATACTGGCCGGATATCTCATGCGGAAGTGTCGGTTTCAACAGATATGTGTCGGAGCGATAAATAACCTCTTCAGGATTGTTTTTTTCAAAAACTACCATGCCTACTGAATAAGTTCCCTTTGGCAAATCAGGATCGTGATCCTCGGCCTCGGAGTTCTTGCCATTATAGAACAGGACAATACCTCCATCAATAATAAGGGCAGGAGGCCCGCATTCTGTAAGGTGGCTGTCAAATTTTTCACGCCGGGGCTTAACGATAGCTTTCAGTCCTCCATTTTCGTTCAATAATGGATACCAGTCTTTCAAGTTCTCAGACCATGCAAGATTAATAAAACTCTCACCCCAGTACATCCAGTATTTTTCATCAATTTTTGCAACAACCTGCCGGTTTTTATCCATTTTTGTGATAATGGAACCGGACTTCGACCAAAAATCAAGGAATTTCCCGTCGTAAGCCCTGGCAAATGCAGGTCCTTGCTTCTCCCAGTGCATCATGTCTTTTGAAAAGGCAATGCTCAACCTGGCAATCTTATAGTTCCACGAGGTATAGGTGAGTACATATAAACCATCCTGTGTTTCAACAATCCTGGGGTCTTCACAACCCCCGGGATAATCGTATTGAATGAAATCACTACTATCGGGATATAAAATAGGCGTAGGGTATTTTGTAAAATGGATGCCATCTTCGCTATGAGCCAGACCTATTCTGGATGTTCGTCCCCCAAGCATAGCTTCCGGGTTATCTTCACTGCGATACAGTAAATATACCTTTCCGTCCTTTACAATGGCAGCCGGGTTGAAGACATCGGCTTTCTGCCATTGTACCGTTTCATTTTTTACCGGGCAAACAAAGGTGAAGGTTGAATCAGCTTGAAGGATCGGGTTTTCGCCTGGTTTGTAAAAGGGTTGAAAATCCCAATCAGATGGTTGATGATTATTACATCCCAGGGTAATTAACAGTAAAAGATAAACAATGTATTTTTTCATTACCTCAAAATTGAATTTTAGTAACTTAAGTTCGTTAAATCCACAAAACCAGGAACAGCGCCTGCTGAATTCCTACCTATCTAGGAATTCTTCCCTGAAATATGATAAATCCGGAATAATCCAATTCGCCAGTTCCAGTTTCTCAGGCGGAAACGTGGTACTGATTGCCAGTGACTTCATTCCAGCTGCGTTTGCTGCCTGCAGCCCGCTCGGAGCATCTTCGATCACCAGGCATTCTGAGGCTTGTATCCCCAGCATTTCGGAGGCGGTCAGGTATATTTCAGGATCCGGTTTTGCGTTTTTTACCATTTCAGCGAAAACAGTAACATCGAATGTATCCAATGGCAATCCGATCTCCTTCAGGTTGACGAGCATCTTACACTCATCGGCACTTGTTGCAAGGGCGGTTTTCAGTTTGCGAGATTGGCATATATCTATCGTTTCGAATACACCGGGTAGGGCAGTAATTTTACCAGCACAGATTTGCTCATAAATCAGGTAGGTCCTTGTCTTGTCTTTTTCAAAATAAAATGGAATTCCATATTTTTTGGCCACCCCTCCCAGAGACTGGTGAGCGCTGGTTCCTGCAAAGGGAATAAAATCTTCCGGCTGAACCCGGTGCCCTTTTTCCTTAAACATCAAAACAGCCGCCTGCCGGGAAAATTCCTCTGAATCCACCAGCACTCCATCCATGTCAAACAGCACTGCCCTGATCATTAATCAAAGTGTATTTCGTTTATAATCAACGTTCCTGAAGATCCTGTCTATTTTATAAGTACCAGATAATCCCAGGCCTCAAGTTTCAAGGAATCAGCAAGGGGCAGTTTAATTTTTTGCCCGTTCAGGGGATCCATATAATCTCCCGCAAGATTTGAAAGATCCGGCTTGATCCTGACAGAATTGTTACTCAGATTCAAGACAGAGATCACTGTATTCCCTTCCTTTTCCCTTGAATAGGCAAGTACGCTTTTAGGCCAGGATGTTTTTATTTCCTTCATAGGTCCTCCGAACTTACCATTCCACAAAGCAGCATTTTCCCTTTTGATCCGGATAAGATCTTCATAAAACCCCGTCTTGTCGCATTCCTTCCATTCGATGGGGTCATGGGTGAAAAATTCAAGGCGCTTTTTCAGACAGGCCTCCTGTCCACTGTAAAGAAGGGGAACTCCCGGCAGCGTGAACATAAACACAGCCATCACTTCATGGGCCTCTCCCATTCTTTCTTCAATGGTACCCTGCCACGAATTTTCATCATGGTTGGTAAGAAACCTCATCCTGTAGACATGCTGCGGATAGATGGAGTCCTCTTTACTGAAATACCTGCGGAGGTGTTTTACATTCTTTTTGCCCTGTGCCACTTCATTCATTAAATGGTGAAGTTCCCATGCGTAATTCATATCAAACCCTTTTTCCATGAATTCGGTTTGTTCTTCATTTTCTGCTAGCATCAGCACAGGACGAATGGCATCCAACTCGGTTCGCGCCCGTTCCCAGAATTCCGGGGGAGTCTTGTGAGGATGGTCAACCCGGTATCCATCCACTCCCATCTCAACCCAGAAGGTAAGCGCATCCAGCATTGCATCCTGCATCTCCTGGTTGGACCAGTCCAACTGTATCACATCGGTCCAGTCTGTCCCGATCGGGGGAATAAATGATCCTTCCTCATTTTTTACATACCAATCCGGATGGTTCAATGCCCATGGATTGTCCCAGGCCGTATGGTTGGGAACCCAGTCAAGAATCACATAGAACCCTAACTCATGGGCCTTGCTTACAAGGTTTTGAAAATCCTTCAGGGTTCCATGTTCGGGATTTACCTCTAAATAGTTCATTACCGAATAATAGCTTCCCAATGGTTCCTTGCGGTTCATGATTCCAATGGGATGCAGAGGCATCAGCCAGAGTACATCAACACCAAGTTTTTGCAGCCTTGGCAGGTGTTTTGAAAATGCTTCAAAGGTACCCTCTTCGGTATATTGCCTGATGTTAACTTCATATACCACTGCATTTCTGGACCATTCAGGATGGACTACAGAACTGATAAAGGATGGTTGCTTGAGTTTTTCTGAAGGTTTAGCCTTCCTGCATCCAAGAAAAATAAGGCTGGCTGCCAGTATGACAATGCCTCCGAGGATGTAAACTTTTTCCATAGCTATAAAATTTGATTTATCTGTTTACAACAATGTTATTCCAGGGTTCTAAAATATATTCCTTTCCATAGACTCCGACATTCAGTTCTTTTTCTGATTGATTATTTATCTCAACGCTGACCCGGTCAACCCTAACATTTATAAGGTTTCCACGGAAGCGCACATGGAAGGAATAAGATTCCCACAGCTTCGGCATGAGGGGAGTAAAATGGACCACCCCGTTGTGGATTCTCATTCCGCCGAATCCCTCGACAAAAGCCAGCCAGGTACCGGCCATGCTTGTAATATGGAGTCCCTCTGCCACCTCCTTATTATAATCATCCAGATCCAGTCGGGCTGTCCGCAGATAGAGCTCATAAGCCTTATCGATGTCACCAATCCTGGATGCCAGGATGGAATGGACACAGGGAGACAGGGAGGATTCATGTAGGTTCCACTGCTCATAATACTGAAAGTTCCTCCGGATGGTATCCACATCGTACCTGTCTTCAAGGAAATACAGTCCCTGAAGTACATCTGCCTGCTTAATGAAACGTGAACGCAGGATCCTGTCCCACGACCAGTGCTGGTTTATCGGTCGTTCATCCGGGTCCAGATCATCGACTCCCAAAGGATCCTTGTCCAGGAATCCGTCCTGCTGCAGGAAAACCCCAAGTTCTTCAGATACCGGATAATACATTTTCTCAATGATATGCTTCCACTGCTTGAGCTCGGCATTTTCGTCTAAATGGACCTGTTTCAGCAGCTTTTCATAGGTTTCTGGAGATTGATGCTTTACATTTTCCAAAGAGGCCAGCGTGTATTCCAGGGTCCAGGTGGCAATTGTATTGGTATACCAGTTGTTATTGACATTGTTTTCGTATTCGTTCGGTCCCGTGACACCGAGCATAACGTATTTTTTAAGCCTGGGAGAATAATTAACGCGCTGTGACCAGAATCGTGAAATCCCGACCAATACTTCCAGCCCAAAATCTGCAAGATAACTCTCATCCCCTGTATGACGAATGTAATTAAATATGGCGTAAGCCATCGCGCCGTTCCGGTGAATCTCCTCGAAGGTTATCTCCCATTCATTATGGCATTCCTCACCATTCATTGTCACCATAGGATACAAAGCCGCTCCATCCTTGAATCCGAGTTTCCCGGCATTTTCAATGGCTTTTTCAAGGTGCTTATAGCGATATAGAAGCAGGTTCTTGGCAACCTGTGGATGTGCCGTTGAAAGATAAAATGGAAGGGCGTAGGCTTCTGTATCCCAATAGGTGCTTCCGCCATATTTTTCACCAGTGAATCCTTTTGGACCAATATTCAGTCTTTCATCTTCCCCGTTGTAGGTCTGGTTCAGATGGAAAATGTTAAATCTAATTCCCTGCTGGGCGGCGGTATCTCCCTCAATGTGGATATCGCTTTCATTCCATTTCGCCTCCCAGGCAGACTTGTGTTCCTCAAGTAAATTCTCAAATCCGGTTTCAAGGGCCTCATTGAGATAAATCCGGACCTGTTCCGGAAGTTTCTCCGTGGGAAAATCAAGAGACGACAGGTTCACCCCATATTTAATTATTTCCAGCGTCTCGCCCTGATTAAGTAAGCAATTGCATTCATTGCCCACAAACTTGGCTTCTTCAACAACCCGGACGTTATTGCTGCATAATTTTCCGTTTTTTAACAGCACATATTTCATACCGGTACAAACATGAAAATCCAGTTTTTTCGTCTTCCCTGTAATACAGGCCTCCCCGGGTTTTGCATCCTGGTATACCTCATCCCAGAACTTTTCATCATAATTTGCATCCTCATTCTTTACATCGAGGTCTAAATATGGACTTGTTTGTATCTTCCCTTGAAAATTGAGAGCCTTGATGGAATAATGGATGGCGCCTGTGTGGGTGCGGACCATGCTGAGAAAACGCCTGGCTTTTACCTCAACCTGTTCACCATCCGGCATTTCTGCTACGAAATTTCGAATCAGCAGTCCGCCTTGCATATCCAACTCCCGGTGAAAGGAGATTACCCTGCACTTTGCCAAATCGAGTACCTGTTCATTTATCCTGATGTTTATGCCTATCCAGTTTGCAGCATTCAGTACTTTGGCAAAATATTCCGGATAGCCGATTTTCCACCATCCCACACGGGTTTTATCGGGGTAGTACACCCCGGCGACATAGGAACCCTGCAGGCTGTCCCCTGAATAACTTTCTTCAAAGTTGGCACGTTGTCCAAGTTTCCCATTCCCGATTGAAAATACAGATTCGGCGTCCCGGTTGTTTTCCGGGTTGAATTCCTCTTCAACAATCTTCCAATCATGTAACTGATATGATGGATCCATAAAAAGAGAGATTTAGTCCTTGTTTCAGTTGCTTATTTTTCTTCATCAACATCCTTAACGAACAGGATAAGAACCGATGCAATAAGCATGGAAATCCCGCCGGCAACCAGGGCGAAAATCGCTTGTCCCCCGAAAAGATGCTTAACCATCAATCCAAGGATACTTGCGGCCATGATCTGTGGGATCACGATAAAAAAGTTAAAGATTCCCATGTAAGTTCCCATCTTATTCCCTGGCAGGGATCCGGTGAGTATGGCATAGGGCATTGCCAGAATACTGGCCCATGCCAGTCCCACTCCAAGCATCGGGATGACCAGCATTTCCGGCTTCCCGATAAAATAAATGGAAATCAGTCCCATTCCACCCGCTATCAATGCAATCATATGGGTAACTCTCCGGTTCGTATACCTGGCCAGTATGGGGAGGCCAAATGCCACTACAGCGGCAACCCCATTATATACTGCGAAGAGGATCCCTACCCAGTTGGCTCCTTCATTATACAAAGCGGAGGCAGTATCGCTTGTGCCATACACATGGCTTGTTACACCTGCGGTGGTATAGATCCACATCGCAAACAGGGCAAACCAGCTGAAAAACTGAACCATAGCAAGCTGTATCATGGTAGGTGGCATATTGAAAAGATCCGTCATCACCTCTACTAGTCCGCTTTCCCCGGCACCGCTTGCTCTTACCAGATGTGTGACCAGCTGAAGCAGCCCGAAGGCGGCAAGTCCGAAGGAGAGGATGTAGAGTTCACCTTCGACTTTCCACCAGTAGAAGAGGGCCGTAAGAATCAAGCCGGCCGCGATCCACTGGAGTCCGCTGCGAAGGAATTCAGGGGTATGACGGATATGGGTTCCGTTTGATGGAATTCCCATCTTTTTCTCGGCCGCTTCCGCTTCCTCAAAGGCTCTCAGTTCTTCTGGTGAATATTCCTTTGTTTTTAAAACTGTGACCAGGACGGCAATGAGAAACACAGCACCACCTGCATAAAAGGACCACTTTACATTTGGCGGAATGGCCTTACCCTCCAGTGGAAT
>RCNC010002332.1_pt1 | contig 12688 bp, 11 predicted proteins | sample 2041301 | NCBI WGS metagenome assembly RCNC01 (sample SAMN09708231, study PRJNA481090) | Marine sediment metagenome, whole genome shotgun sequencing project. | biome: marine sediment; feature: ocean; material: sediment; isolation source: Sewage treatment plant 13A marine sediment (STP13A) ... | reverse complement strand
TTAACCTTGGTGACTTTTTCAATACCGGCCGGGAGTTTGAAATTCAGGCCCGGGCTTTCGGTGCGGACGTACTTGCCGAACCGCTGGACCACTCCCACTTCATCCTGTTTGACCGTGTACACCACTGATGACCCAAAGAATAGAGCCACGAGGATGAGCACCATGAGCAACCCGCCGGGCAGTTTGAATTTCTTCAACTGGTTGAGGATCTCGTCCACCTGGGGGGGGGTGCCGCGTTTGGTCTGTTGCTGTTCTTTCAATTTTTCCCAATCCCAACTCATAATTGCTTTCCTATTCGAAAATAAGGTTTTCAACAGATCCAGTGGTTTATCACCGGACAGGCTCGTTTTAGCACCTGAATTCAAATTATCGAAATTCAAGTACAATATGAACTAATTTAAGATCCCCACTCATTCAAGTCAAGAAGAAACGAAAAGAATCATTAATTAAACCTTTTATCTACAAGGCGATTTTTGTATGGTATCAGCTAGGCAAGGCACCTCTTTCCAGGCGTGAGCGACTATAACCATAAGTGAACTAAAATTGACGAAAAGACGTTCCAAAGAGTCCGGCCGGTTTGTCAAAGTCGGTGACATTATCCAGGATGTTCTCCGTTCCCAGCGAAAGCACGGCGACGCGAAAATGATCCAAGTCTGGGATATATGGCCCTCGGCAGTGGGCGAACACATTGGCGCAAATACAAATCCAGCGGCTTTCAAAGGCAAACTTCTGATTGTCAATGTTGCTGATTCAGCCTGGCTCCAGCAGCTGTGGTTTCTGAAAAAAGAGATTATCGGAAAAGTGAACGACAGTCTGGGTGAAGACCTGGTGGAAGAGATTAAATTCAAAATCGGACCTATCTAATTTTTTTATTTCACCACAGAGGCGCAGAGAACGCAGAGATATTTATTGAAGAGCTCAGATGAACATTTGGACTTGGAAAGCGAAAGAAGTAGGTATGGGCGACCTGACCACAGACACCTTCTTCAATGGACGGCTGATTGTCAAACAGCCACGCACAGGATATCGCTATTCCATCGATGCGGCTCTTCTGGCAAGTCACGTCCAACCCCGGCCGACGGACCGGGTTCTGGATCTGGGAACGGGCTGTGGGATCATACCGTTGATCATAGGGTTTCGACACCCCGGCGTCAAACTGTACGGTGTGGAGATACAGCATGATCTGGCAGAAATTGCCCAAGGCAACATTGCGGCAAACAATTTGGAAAACAGGGTCGTCATCCTGCCCGTGGACATGAAAATGCTGAAACCTTCCAGCCTTTTGGGCCCAATGGATCTGGTTGTGAGCAATCCCCCTTTTTACCAGATTGCCTCAGGGCGAATCAATCCCGACAGTCAGCGGGCAATTGCCCGGCATGAACTAAAAGTGACGCTCGAAGACGTTCTGAAGGCAGCAGCGGGCATGCTCAAGTCAGCCGGTAAATTTGTGTGCATTTACGGGAGTGACCGCCTGGTTGATCTGTTTGCCCAAATGCGCGTATGCCACATCGAACCCAAAATTGTGCGCCTGATCCATTCCAAAGCCGGAACAGATGCCCGGCTGGTTCTGGTGGAGGGCGTCAAAGGGGGCAGCAGCGGATTGATTGTCAAGGCGCCCCTTTTCATCTACCGTTGTGACGGCGTTTACACCGATGAAATCGAGGGGATATTCGATCCGGAACAGTGATGTGGGATCAGCCAATGCCCCGGTTATGGAATCTTGACAAGCTCCACATAAATATTATAATGGAGCCGAAATACAATCAGGGAAACGGGTTTGAGGCAGTTGTTGCGGTATTCTGCGACGATGTCAGGCGGCATGTCGAGTGAGGTGATCCATTTTAAGATGATTCAGGGTAAACGGAAGAGTGGCCGAGTGGCTGAAGGCGCTGCTCTCGAAAAGCAGTAAACGTTCACGCGTTTCCAGGGTTCAAATCCCTGCTCTTCCGCCACATGCTTCCTTCTTAAGCGGGTATCTTGACCGTCAGAAAAAGCAATTTTTTTTTTGAAGGGAACACCCTGGGAAAAAACCGCCTGTGTTTTCCCACCTTGACAATTCCACGAAGGTGTGTAAGTTTGTCGTTCATTTTTCGGGGAAACCCCTTTTACCGGGGCATGGATGGTACTTTAATATCATTGAATACTTCCTGAATCTGCCGATTGCCTGCAATAAAACGGAGAGATGTCCGAGCTGGTTGAAGGAGCACGACTGGAAATCGTGTGTGCTGCCACAAGCGGTACCGAGGGTTCGAATCCCTCTCTCTCCGCCACTTTATGGACCGCCCGAAATCGCTTTTCCTTTTAATTTTCATGCCCTGTCGCACACGACATGCATGAAGCATGAGCAATAATTAAAACGTTGTAGTAGTCATCCAACTAAGACACATGAAAATTCAAAAATTTCAGCAATGTTGCTACCGTCGTGAAAAGGCAATTTTTTAGTGGCAACGATAACCATTGTTCACATACATTAGAAACATTTATCAGTCCGGATGGTGGTCATATCCAATGCGTTATAACAGGTATTCTTTCCAGAAAAGTAACGGACTGTTTCTAATGAAAAGGTAGCGTATGTCTTATCTGGTGCTCGCACGAAAATACCGACCACAGACCTTTGCTGACGTCATCCAGCAAAAGCATGTGACGCGGACAATCGCCAATGCCATCGCAGGAGACCGTGTAGCTCACGCCATATTGTTTACCGGCCCTAGGGGAACCGGTAAAACGACCATCGCCCGTATTCTGGCCAAAGCCATGAATTGTCAAAAGGGCCCCACGGAGACTCCGTGCAATGCGTGTCATTCCTGCTCAGAAATTACCAAAGGAAGCGGTGCGGATGTCTACGAGATTGACGGTGCATCCAACAACGGCGTTGACCAGATCAGGGAGTTGCGTGAGAATATCAAGTACATGCCTGCCCACAGCCGGTTCAAGATATACATCATCGATGAAGTCCACATGCTCAGCACGCCGGCTTTCAATGCGTTGTTAAAGACCCTGGAAGAACCACCCGCCCACATCCTTTTTTTATTGGCCACAACCGAACCACAGAAAATCCCCGTAACCATCCTTTCCAGGTGCCAGCGCCATGATCTGAAACGCATGGACATCAAGAATATGGCCGAGCACATGGCGGCCATTTGCAGGAATGAAGGCGTTGACATGGTGCCCCAGGGGCTGGATCTTATTGCCGGACAGGCCGGTGGCAGCATGCGGGATGCATTGAGCCTGCTGGACCAGGTAATTTCCGGTATTACGGGGCCTGTCACCATGGACGGCATCCTGGAAATTCTGGGTGTTGTGGACCGCACAAGCGTATCCCATATGGCTGCCGCTATCCTTAAAGGCGACCTCGACAATATTCTGGAAATCATTGGTGAGGTGCACGCTTTTGGACACAGCATTCCTGATTTTTATTCATCCGTCATACACTATTTCAGGGATCTTCTTGTCATCAAGATGGTGACCGCCACGGATAGGTTGCTGGATCTTCCGGAGAAGGAAATTGCGGCCATGCGGGATGTTGTCCATGAAATACCTTCTTTGCACCTTACCCAGATCCTGGAGATGCTTTTTAATGCGGAAAAGGATATCCAATGGTCAAGCAATCCCAAAATGGCACTTGAAATAGCCGTGATACGAATGCTGCAGGTGACCCCTCTCCTGCCCATCAACGACCTGATAGACAAACTGGATGAATTAAGGGCAAATTTGGGGACATCCATCGGAGACGCCCTGCCTGCTGCACCGCCTGCTGCACCGCCTACTGCACCGCCTGCTGCACCGCCTGCTGCACCGCCTGCTGCACCGCCTGTCCAGCGCCCGACAATGCCAGGGGGAACCGATAAGGGAAAAGCGACCCAAAAACATGTGGCGAACCAGACGGTTGATCAACCCGTTGCGAATGAAGATCTTGAGCCTGCCCCTGAGATGGCTACAGACACGGCAACAGGCAGAGGGGAGACCTGGAAGCGACTGTTGGACATCATCAGCGAGAAACATCCATCCATAGCTCCCAATCTTGCCAACTCCAGGATGATTGGTTTCAGCGACGGCAGCCTTGACGTCGAGGTCAACGGCAGCAGTTTCAATTTTAAAAGGATCAAGCGTAAGGATAGCATGCAAATCTTGGAAGATGTATGCAGCACTTACTTGGGCCGCAAGGTGACCCTTTCGATTCGAACGGGAAATAAAAAGGACAGTCAGGAAAAGGTAAAAAATAAAACGGAAAGTGAACGCTTGAAGCAGGAGATGCTCGATCACCCTCTGGTGGCCGACACCATCGAAATTTTTGACGGTAAAATTGTTGATGTGAAAATCGACACCTAAATTGAGCGATTGTCGAGGTTGCCGCAGGTACAAGGAAGATGTCGTTTCGCTATAGTGGTCTATGCGGTATGACATCTGACACAGTAGATGCGGTAAGATCGGCAATCTCGGAGGGTTTAAAATTTTCAAAATTAAAATAAGTTCAATCCAATATAAGAAAATTTATTTGATAGGAGGATAACATATGAAGGGTATGGGAAAAATGATGAAGCAGGCCCAGCAGCTTCAGACCAAGATGATGAAGATGCAGGAGGAACTCGCCGGGAGAACCGTGGAAGCGACAGCGGGCGGCGGAATGATCAAGGTCGTGGCTAACGGCAAACAGCAGGTTGTTTCCATTACCATAGAACAGGAAGTCGTAGATCCCGATGACGTGGAAATGCTTCAGGATCTAATTCTGGCTGCCGTGAACGATGCCTTGAATCGCTCCCAGGAAATGGTGTCAGGGGAGATGAGCAAATTGACGGGCGGCATGAATATACCGGGGATGATGTAAGTCACTCGGCTAGTATTCCGTCCGAATATAATCACATTTCGGTTCAACTTTTTGAAGATATTGACAAGAAGGATCCTTAATGGCTGAACAAATCAGATCACAAAGCCGGCAATGGTTCAATTGGCTATAACAGCATAATAAACGAGATAAATATGTACCACTACCCGGAATCGGTTTTGAGTTTGATCAAGCGTCTGGCAAGATTGCCCGGCATAGGGGAGAAGACTGCCGAGAGACTGGCGATCCATATTCTGAAAATGAAACGGGCCGAAGCAGAAGAACTGGCCCGAGCCATTTCAGAGCTCAAGGAGAAAATCAGAATCTGCTCCATGTGCCTGGGTATGAGCGATAGGGAAACCTGCAACATCTGCGGAGACCCTGCTAGGGATGCAACCCTTCTTTGCGTGGTGGAACAGCCCGCGGATATGGCTTCCATAGAAAAGTCCGGTTCATTTAGAGGGCTGTATCATATTTTGAATGGCGCCCTCTCACCCATGAACGGCATAGGCCCGGACGACATAAACCTGAAGGAGTTGATGGTCAGGGTTCGGGGCGGACAGGTAGAAGAGGTTGTCATTGCAACGGGAACAAATCTGGAAGGTGAGTCCACTGCCGGTTATCTGGCCGAAGTGTTGAAACAATACCCCGTCAAGGTTACCCGGATTGCTTCCGGCGTTCCCATCGGCGGTGATCTCAAATACGTGGATCAGGTCACCCTGAGAAAAGCCATGGAGACGCGTCATGCCGTGTGACGTAACAAAGGAGTGCATGTACCGTGGTGAAGAAATCTTCTCTTGCACCCAGTGCGGCGACTGCTGCAAGGGCTACGGGGGCACATACGTCAGCGGGGCTGACGTGAAATCTATAGCCACCTATATCGGCATGGACCCTGAGCTGTTTGAAAAAAAATATTGCGCGAAATCAGGGGATCGACGGGTGCTGGCCCAGCAGGAGAACGGTTTTTGCGTCTTCTGGCAGGACAAGATATGCGGCATTCATCCGGTGAAACCCAATATGTGCAAGGCGTGGCCTTTTATAACAAATTTACTCGTGGACCCAGGCAATTGGGAAAAGATGGCATCCATGTGCCCCGGCATCCGCAAAGGGGTGCCCACCGAAGTAGTGCAGAAATGTGTGGAAACCATGCTGGGCAGAGAATGAAAGGCCGATCCAATAATTAAACCACAAAGGACACAAAGATTTAAAAAATATCCAAAAATCAATACCCAATATCCATTGATCAATCCAGCTATTGGCAGGGATAAATCCCTGCACTACATGGTTGGTTCGAAGAATGGGTATGTAGGCTAGGGCTTCAGCCCTGCTTCCTTTGACTTCCGACCTTTGGCATCTGGACCTCCGATCTTCTGCTCTCTTCCGTCTTCTGTGGTTCTGTCCTCTGACACTCTGGTTTCTGGCCCTCTATCTCGGACCTCTTAACCGCCCGCTACGCTCAAGACGCCAAGAGCGCCAAGGTTTTATCTTAAAACAACCTTCTTAGCGTGCTTTGCGCCTTTGCGGTTCAAGGATTTATGACCTGGCCTCCGGTCTCCGTTCTCTGGTTTTGGCCTTTGCGGCCATGTCAATCTGATGGCCAAATGCATACCTGCTTTTCCCCTGCAGTTGAAACGGAACATAGTGACAACCACCATAAACAGGGCCCGGTCCGCCTTGACACTCCATGTTAATTATGGCATCGTACACGCCTGTTTGAAATGCAATCCTGGCGTCAGCCAGACCGGGAGGACGGACAATGATAATTCTTCACCGTGTTTGCTTATTTTTCCTTTTTTTATGTTTTTTTGCCGCATCCGCCGTCCCTGCAGGTGCATCCACAACCATCAGCACAACTGCAGAAGGGGTAGGGGTCATCGAATCCGGTAACAAGGCTTCGGCCCGGGACCAGGCCATCCGCGACGGGCTGCGCATCGCAGTTGAACAGGCTGTCGGCACCCTGATCGCATCCGAAACCCTGGTTCAGAATTACGAAGTGTTGAGGGATCAGATCTATTCCAAAACCCAGGGATATATTCAGGACTACGCCATCATCGATGAAAAGGAAGAGGGCACTCTTTACAGGGTGACGGTAAAAGCGCAGGTGGCCCAGGGCAACCTGCAGGAAGACCTCATGGCCCTCGGGATGTTGATGCAGCGCAAGCAGATGCCTCGCATCATGCTCATGGTGGCCGAACAGAATGTGGGGATGCACTATTACAGTTTCTGGTGGGGCGTCCAAAGCGAACACACGGACCTTTCGATATCCGAAAACATCTTGCTGGAGCAGTTGGGTCAAAAGGGTTTTGTCGTTGTGGACCCGGCAGTCAAAGCAGGCAGTGTCGATATCAATCAGCCATACAGAATAGAGTCCCTCTCCAATGAAGCCATCGTTTCCATAGGAAAATTGTATGAGGCGGAAGTGGTGATCTATGGGAAGGCTCTGGCCAAACTCGCCGGATCGGTGATGAACAGTTCCATGAAGTCGGCTATGGCCGATATCTCTCTGCGGGCGGTGAATACGGACAACGCGCGGGTGATTGCCTCGGCCACGAATCATGCGGCCGCCGTTCACCCGAATGAGATGACCGCCGGTACGAATGCCTTAAAAGCGGCTGCTGAATCGATTTCAGAAAGTCTGATCGAGCAAATCGCTGACCAATGGAACCAGGATGTGAGCAGCGGGGAGCTGATTCAACTATCGATCGAGGGGGTGGCGTCCTATAACCGCCTGGTGGTGTTCAAAGAAAAAATAAAACAGGTTCGAGGGGTTGTCGGCTTATACCAACGCAGTTACGAAGCCGGTATGGCCATCTTGGACCTCAAGACGACCAGGGGGTCGCAGACACTTGCTGATGAGATTGTAATAATTGACTACGGCGACTTCAAGGTCGATGTGACCGGGGTATCGCAGAACCGGATTCAACTGAAAATGGATGGGGGATGAAAATGAGATTGTCGAAATTACTGGTATTTATTTCCGTTATTGCATTAATTGCCGGATGTGCCTTGCCCATGCCCAAACCCTCAGGTGACCCGGGAAATCCCATTAAACGGGTGGCTGTTCTTCCTTTGGTTAATAATACCAATGATGTCGATGCCCCGGAATTCGTTCGCGAACGCTTGGTAGAGGCGCTTGCGGCGCGCATGTACAATGTTCAGCCCCTTGAGGAGACCAATCAGATTTTGCGGGATCAGATGGGCATCACCATGGGCGGGCAGTTGGAAATGGCGGACAACCGGGAGATGGCCCAGATACTGGGCGTAGAGGGTCTTTTTTTCGGGGACCTTATGGATTTTCACGAGACCACCACCGGCGTTTATAATTCCAGGAATGTCAGGGGGCGTTTCAGGATCGTGAATGTAGCCAATGACGCGATTTTCTGGCAGAACGGCATCGGCGTCAGAAGCCAGGACACCCACGGTGGGTCTATGGGCAGTGTCGCGATTGTGGCTGCCGGGGTGACCGGTAATGATGAAGAGGTTCCATGGGTCATCATCGACAGCACGTCAACCAACGAAAACATTCTCACCGGCATGGCCATAGGTCTGGGTACCAAGCTGATTTCCAAGGCTATCGGAACGCATCTTGCACGAGAAACCGATGAAATGGTCCGAATGGTGTTTGAAACCCTGCCCGGGGGGCCGGGTGAAACCACCATGGCGGCCGTTCCTCCCCCCATGGACATGCCCGAGATGCCGATGCCGGCTGTGCCGGTGTTCGGATATGTGGATTTCGGAGAAAAGGATTTTACAGCCGTTATCGTATCCACCACGGTGGACAAAACCAACAATCGCAGCGTCACATTTGAAATGCCCGTTGCCAAGGCCGGGCAGAAGTTCCGGACGGAGATTGATTATTCTGCCTTGACCCAGGGCGAGAGCATGCCGCCCGCGTTCAGCCAGATGGTTACCATCCATCGCGGCGAGGAGGAACTGGCTTACACACTTTTCCCCAATGTTAAAAAATATATGGTCAACGAAAATGTGGAGCAGATGGTGGAGGCAGAGCCCGATGTCCGCATGACCGAAGTCGGCAGTGAGGTTATCGATGGCCATCCCACCATCAAGTACCAGGTGCATGTGACCTATAAGGGGGATGCACCTTCCCAGGAAGGGTTTGTATGGAGGGCCACCGACCTCGGCGATATGATCATCAAGAGCGAAATGGAGAACGAGGCAGTGCAGTATTCAACCGTTCTCAAGAATATCGTGCTGAAGACGCCGGCTGCCGCGCTTTTTGAGGTGCCGGCCGATTTTGTCGAAAGCAAGAATTTTATGGAAATAGTGATGGAGGGGCAGTAGCCGGTGGCCAGAGCTCCAGAGGTCAGAGGACAGAGACCAGCGTCAGTAAGGGGTAAGGAGTAGGCAGTATGGAGAGGCCCCGATGTCAGAGCCACAGAGAACGGAGGACGGACCCCAGCAGCCAGGGCCTGTAGGGGCGAACCTGTGTGTTCGCCCATCAGAGGCTTGCCCGTGGTCAGTGGGCAGTAGTCGGTTGTCGGTAGCTGATAGCTTGAGCACGGACTACGGACCACGGACTACTGATAACAGGTTCAATTAGTGACAATTTTATTCAGGACTTGACCCAAAGTAGTTCAGGGCTTCAGCCCTGTTCCAAATTATACCATTTCCAATACGTCAAGGAGGCAGACCATGGCAAAGGTAAGCAGTACATTAGCAGCGGTTTTTTTATTGCTGGCAGCGGCAATTTTCATTTTCAGCGGGTGTACGCCCACAACGTCGGGGACGGTAAAGGATGATTCTTCTCTGACTGCGGTTTCCGAGGGGCTGGCGCCGACGGGTGACTATACCGGACCTAAATTGAGAGTGGGGGTTGTCAATTTCCAGAACAAAACGCCTTCCAAGAATATCGGTGTGGGGGAAGCGGCCGCCGACATCCTCGGGACCATCTTGCAGAAAACCGAGCGTTTCATCATCATTCCTCAGCAGGACATGAAGTCTATTCTTGACCAGCAGGCCCTGGGTGCTTCCGGTGCCATCGATCCGGCCTCGGCAGCGAAAATGGGCAAGGTTTTAGGCCTGAATGCCATTGTCACCGGTGCGATTACGGCCTATTCCGAGGCAGAAGAGGGGTCCGACTACTTGGTTTATAAGAGCAAGAAGCAGATTGCCCGGGTTACGGTGGATTATCGCATTGTCGATACCACCACCGGGATTCAAGTGGCGGCGGATTCCGGGCAGGGGGTCTATGAAAAGAAAACCAGCGGGGCGTTGGGCCTTGGATCCAAATCCTCCTATGATGCGGATTTAAGGGATGGAGCCTTGCGGGATGCGCTGACAAAGGCCATGGTGAACATGCTGGATCAATTCGAACGCCAGGAGTGGACGGGTCGCATAGCAAAGATCAGCGGTCGCACGGTTTATCTCAATGCCGGTCAGAAGACCGGTTTGAGGATCGGGGAGGTTCTCCAGGTCCAGGAACTGGGGGAGGAAATCATCGACCCCCAGACGCAAGTGTCCCTTGGCAGGGCCCCCGGCAACCTCAAGGGTGAAGTAATGGTCACCGGCTTTTTCGGTAAGGATGGTTCCGTGGCCACCACCACATCCGGTACCGGCTTCAAGACCAACGACCTGGTGCGGTTGAAGAAATAAAAAATTCTACGAATTTCTTATTATAGCGAGATATCACCATAAAACAAAGCGAGGGTTAATTTTGACCCTCGCTTTGTTTTATGGTGATATCTCGCTTGGGGTAGGGTATCTCGATGCCCTGCTCGTCAAAGTGTACCTTGATCCTGTCGGTAACTTCCGATATGGTGTCCATCCGCCGGCGGGCATCTGGTATCCAGACCCGCAGTTGTAGTTCCACCGACGATTCTCCGAAATTGCGCACAACGACTTTGGGGGCGGGTTCCCTGGCAATCCAGTCGATTTTTTCGGCAACATCCAACACCGCTTTTTTGGCCAGGGCCAGGTCGGCATCGTAGGCAATGCCAACGTTGACACGCACGCGTATCTTGGTGTTGATGATGGTATAGTTGACGATATCCCGGGTCATGATTTCGTTGTTGGGAATGATAATGACAATGTTGTCGGTGGTCCTTATTTTTGTGGCCCTCAATCCAATATCGATCACGTCCCCCCAGGAGGCGCTGCCCGCTGGGGCCCGCCACACCTCTATCCGGTCACCGACTTCAAAGGGCCGGTCTATGATGAGCAGTACGCCGGCAATGAGGTTGGAGAGCGTATCCTTGGCCGCGAACCCCAAGGCCACACCCAGAACACCCGCACCGGCAACAAACGGCATGACATTGATGCCAAGGGTGTCAAGGGCTAGGATGGCCGCGGTAATATAGATGATGGCGCCGGCAAATTTATTGAGAAGATCGAAAATAATGTCGTCGACTTTGTTTGCGGTGCGCTCGGCAACACCTTTTTCCAGGTAACGCAACAGCAGAACGGAAAAGCTCACCAACGGGCCGGCCAACACTATGATCATCAGGGCATGAAATGTGGTTTCGATGAGGGTCAGGTTGAGAATCCTGATCAGATAGGTTCCTGCAACCAGAAGGGTCACCCGCTGAAACGCCTTGCGCATGGCCTGGAAAATCTGGCGATTATCCTTGAACAGGCCATATTTCCCCGCCCTTTTTTCAACGATGGCCAACAGGATTTTAATGACAAACCAGATGAGGACTGTTCCCACAACGGCGAACAGGGCCTGTTCAGTGGCGGAGAATCGGGAATTTCCCGTATTCAGGGCCTCGATAATGGTGTTGAGGAGTTTTTGTAAGGTTTCCATTAAAAGGTCTCCGTTATAGTTAAAGAGTAAGCAGTATGGAGTAGCAAGATGTTGTTAATCGCTTGAAGTTGTCGGGACATTACTGAACCGCAAAGACGCAAAGAGCGCCAAGGAAATTCTTCTTTGCGTGCGTCTATAGCAGACAGTCACAAGCTGATTGGCAATCCGCTTATTAATATCCAACTTCCAATGATCAAGTCTCAGCAGGGCTGAAGCCCTGAGCTACAGGGCATACAGTCGATTGCTTTGTAGCGCAGGGATTTATCCCTGCTAGTTCGTGTGTCGCGTTCCTAAATGCTTTATGCTGTTAGTTTTGCCTTGGACATTGAAAATTCGTTATTGGATATTGGTTATTTTTTTATTGAACGGTAGAGACGATCCCGGCCTTGATGTATTCACGGTTCAAACGGGCAATGTTGACGATGGATATTTCCTTGGGGCATTCCGCTTCACATTCCCTTTCGTTGGAGCAGTTGCCAAAACAAAGTTCATCCATTTTACTGAGCATGGCGACAACCCGGTTTGCAGCCTCAGGCCTGCCCTGGGGCAGCAGTGCCAGGTGTGAAACTTTGGCGCTCACGAACAGCATGGCAGACGCATTGGGGCAGGCCGCCACGCAGGCACCGCAGCCGATGCATGCTGCTGCATCCATGGCTTTTTCAGCAGTCTCCTGGGGGATGAGAATGGTGTTGGCATCCTGGCACCCGCCGGTGTTGGCGGAAATGTAGCCCCCGGCCTGAATGATTTTGTCCAGGGGGCTGCGGTCGATAACCAGGTCTTTGACAATCTTGAACGCCCTTGCCCGGAACGGTTCGACGAAAATGGTGTCACCGTCTGAAAAGTGGCGCATGTGCAACTGGCACAAGGTGGTTCCGCTTTCGGGACCGTGGGGCCGTCCATTGACCACGCATCCACACTGCCCGCAAATGCCTTCCCGGCAGTCGTAGTCAAAGGCGATGGGTTCCTTCCCGTCCAGGGTCAGTTGTTCGTTGACCACGTCGAGCATTTCAAGGAACGACATGTCCGTGGATATGGTGTTGGCAATGTAGGTTTCCAGGCGGCCTTTGCTGCCGGTCCCCGGCTGGCGCCATATCTTCAGGGTG
>RCNC010002331.1_pt1 | contig 12688 bp, 7 predicted proteins | sample 2041301 | NCBI WGS metagenome assembly RCNC01 (sample SAMN09708231, study PRJNA481090) | Marine sediment metagenome, whole genome shotgun sequencing project. | biome: marine sediment; feature: ocean; material: sediment; isolation source: Sewage treatment plant 13A marine sediment (STP13A) ... | reverse complement strand
GACATTCAGAACATTCTGTTCCGGCTTCAGAAAAAACCAGGGTAGGATGACATAATATACAATTGATAGATGTATGCTGTCCCTCAAGGGGAAGCTTTGTGCTGTTGTGGTCAAATGAATAAATTTCCGGGTCCAGTTCCCATCCCTCCGGACTGTGGCAAACACTGCAGCTTATTTCAAGATCGCTCCCATGGGGGGACTCCTGGACCTTAAGAGCCAGTAGCAGGATCAGGAGTGGTATGGTTAATGGCAGGATTCGCATGAATGATCTTTTAGTTTATATTCTGTAAATACAATTTCATCTCTAACCACCTGTATATGACATTTTACACAGGCAACATCCTGATGTTTACCAAGCAGTTTGAATGCCGTTTGATCATGGTCAAACTTGCTAGCTGACCAGTCTGCATAATCATGGCATTTCAGACAGTCAGTGCCACCCGCATTCTCAAACTGCCCATTATGTACATCCTGATGGCAACTTATGCAGCTAGTCGATAGTTGCGAGAATTCCTGGTGTAAAATGCTGCCTTCATCTTTGCTGAAATGACAGGATCTGCAAGATTGCCTGAGATGGGCACCTTCCAGTTTGAAATTTGTTTTCGAATGATCAAACTCAATATCACTCCAATAATTGCTGCTGTGGCAACTCTCACAGCTTTCTTTCGGGTAGTACATTTCATCCAGGTAAGGTTCATGGATATTATTGTGACAATCGACACATTTTTTGCCAATCTCCCTGAAACTCCATTTGGTGTTCTTTTTATGACAGGCGAAACAAGGAGTGGCTAGGTGAGCCCCGGTGAGCTGAAATTCGCCTTGATTATGCCTTTGAATTGTGAAGTCAGACCTTTCAAAGCCCAGGGTAGAGTGGCAATCCGAACAATCGGAGGAACCCCCTTTTCGGGTAAATTGTCTATTATGGTAATCTGAATGGCAATCGGAACACTGATTATATTTTATGGCATCTGTATACTGGGTTTTATGACACTTGGCGCATGAGACAAACTGATGTTTTCCCCAGAGCGGAAAGTCGGTCCGGGAATGATTAAAGTTTTTTAATTGCTTGATCTTTAAAAAAGATACTTCGGAATGGCATTGGGAGCAATTTTGTCCGAATTTATTATCATGAACGTCTTTGTGGCAACTCGTACAATTTTTAAAGGAAACACCGGCAAATTCCTGCATTTCAATCCCATTATGGACGGACACCTTATGGCATTTTATGCAATCAACATCAGCATGTTTCCCTCGTAAATTGAACCTGGTTTTTTGATGTTCAAATTTTGACGCAGGACTAAAAACCTTGAAATCATGACAGGATGCACAATCAGAAGAAAGGGTGCCCTGGTGGTAATCATCATGGCATGATAAGCATACCTGGTCAAGCCCTAAATAAGTTGATGACTTTGACTTAATCTGCGGATCTGTGATAAATTCAGGCTTATGGCAATTCCTGCAACTTAATTCAGCATGGGCGCCATGCAGGTTGTAACCTGTGCGCGCATGGTTAAATTCATCTGTTTCGAAGTGGATCATCTGAAATTTTCTGCCATGGTGGTCACTATGGCATTTAATACACTCCTTGACCCGGACCTCTGCAGAAGCATGATATCCCTTTTGTTTATTGATTCTGTATGCAATTTCCTTATGGCAATCCAGACACTTTTCATTGGAAACTTTTTCACCCAGGACATGGCACTTTGTGCAATTTGACAATCCTTCGAGATGAGCATGAGATTCAGCAAGTTTACCCGGAGAAATCTGGGCAGATACTAGCAGCACAACAGTTAAAAAAGTCAAACTGACTATGGTTATATATTTAAACCATTTCTGCATGCTCCAAAAAAATCAATTGTGTTTTAAAACGGTTTCTCCGAATTTCTTTGTGATCCGAACACCGATTTTTTCTAAGAATTGAGTGGGCAACTCACCGCCTGCCAAAATGTAAACAAGGTCATTTTTTAACCTGGTCTTTTCTGCACTCTCCCCTTCGGAAATAATCACCTCATCTTTTTCGATAAGAACCAGGTTTGAATTAAACCTTACATCAATGCTGCCCTGGCTGATGGCTTCCTCAATGCGTTCATTATTTTTGGGTTTGATGCGTTGAAAAACATCCTTGCGGTAGGAAAGCGTTACCCTGTTTTTATCAGCAAGTAATAAGGCAGATTCAATGGCTGAGTCACCCCCCCCGACAACCAGGATGTTTTTATCCATGATGTACTCAGACTCCAGAAGCCTGTAAGCCACTTTTTCCATTGACTCACCCGGGATATTAAGTTTGCGGGGAGTGCCCCGGCGACCAATCGCTAACAAAACATTCTTTGACAGGTATTCTTCACCATTCAGGGTTGCTAATCTGAAATGTCCGTTCACACGGGAAATGGACTCAACTTTGGCGTTTTCACTGATTTGAATTTCATTTTTACCCAACACCTTTCCCCAGAGGTCAAGCAACTCGGGTTTACTGGTCTCAAACAATTTAACTTTTCCAAAGAGTGGCAGGTCCATGGGTGAAGTCATCACAATTTTAGCTCTTGGAAATGTAAAAACGGTACCCCCGAGTGTATCCTGTTCAAGCGTCAGGAATTTCAACCCGTGTTTTTTAGCCGTCAGGGAAGCTGAGATCCCGGCAGGGCCTGCACCCACTACGATGAGGTCATTTGTTGCGTCATGAGCCTGATTAGTGGATTTAACCATATTTTCAACTGCCTGCTTACCCTGTTCAACTGCATTTTTTATTAATCCCATACCACCCAATTCTCCGGCGATATAAATGCCTGGAACATTTGTTTCAAAGCTTTGGTTTACATGAGGTAATTCTACACCCCGCTTCTCCGTACCAATACAGAGTGAAATAGCCTGGGTGGGACAGGCATGAAAACAAGCACCATGACCAATGCATCGTGAGGCATTGATGGTGGTTGCCTTGCCATTTAATATTCCAAGAATATCCTTTTCTGGGCATGCCATGATACAGGCACCGGTCTTGATACAACTGTTCACATCAACCACAGGATACAAGGATACTGGTTCATGCAATCCTTCTTTTTTTGCCCTTTCAATTTTGGCTTCCACTTCCTTTGATTCCCGCTTTTGTTTCCGCAGGTAAATTGCTACAACAGCAACGAAAAGGATAAAGACAGATCCATATACAATGATATTTTCAATCAATAACTCCATCTGCAGGCTCAGGCTCGTTCACTTAAATTTGAATGCTATCTTCGAATTCACATATATAACTACATTGCTGAGAAATATATTTTGTTTGTGTGTGGATTAAAAAATCCATTTATAACCAAAAACAATGGTAACAGCTACATGTATCACCATGACAATAAGCATTAAAAGAGCAAAGGGTAAATGAGCAACATGCCAGTATTTAAAAAGATTTTGCATGGTTTGCAGCCTTTCTATTCTGCGGTTAAGGGATATTTCATTTTTCACCAACTTTATCACACTGGATCTCTGTATCCGTGTGAGTTTGTTTTTTTTCAAGGCTACCTTAAGTCGGCGGACTTTCAAACGGTCTTCCCGGTTTTTCCGGAAAAACTTTACGATTGGATGAAAATGGTTGGGGGTTCCCATTATACGTGTTGATTCGAGAATGGTTTCAATACTATCCTGATCCAGGGCATACCTGGATTTTAGAATGATGCTGATATCACTTTTCATTCCCCTGATTTCATTCAGGCTCAACTCACGCCCTTCAATGGACCTTGGGATCTGGATATAGATAAACCGGCCAATGATGCCACTGAGAAATACGGCCACCATACTCCAGAAGCTGATGGATACCAGTCCCCCGAACTTAAACGAAGTATGAAACAGAATAAGAACAGGTCCCAGGACGCACAGAAAAATATGGAACTCCAACCAATGTTTTAATTTGCCCATGCGTGCCATTGATCGCATTCGTTTCCGCATCATATAAACAGACATGCCAACCACCATTGATAGGGATCCAAGTATCCCCATGCCATGCCCCATTATTCCGCTGGGCTTAAGAGTTTCGTAATCAGGATGATAGAACCTTTCCTCCAGGGGGATGTTGTAATAAGCAAATCCGCTGTAAACGAAATAAACCAGGGCGGCTATTACCACCAGGACCATTGATCCAATATATATTTTATGTGCTTTTGGATTCATTTTAACCAAACGTAATCTTATTCCGGGTATTGCTTGTCCTGCCTATAAGCACGGCAAAACTAGTTTCAGAATTTACACCAGGTTTTGTTAAATAGAAAGGGTATTGATCGTTCCGGCCATCAATGATCATTCGTAGAGAGAATCCACAGCCAGCACAAGGAACATAAAATTGGTAGCTCCCCCTCCCATGACATATTCCGACTGTTGCCAGAAAAAGGGCCATATTTTTAATTCCGGCAGGTCAGGCCTTATGAGTGCTGTTCCCGAGGCGACACCACCTGGAATGAATGACCAGTCAGCACGGTTCACGCCATAAGCAGTTGTCACCGAATTCGCTCCTACCCCGGAAGCAAAAGAGGAATTGTTTATCCCAGGATGCACACCCAGGATAAAATGTAATGCATTTTCAAAGTGATAGGTTGGAGTATGTTCAGGCCAGCCTTTATGGAAAAAATATTGTTCGACACCGAAGCGCTGGATATTCCAACCAGCTCCCCAGATATTGGGCTTGTAGGGCACACCATACGGAGAATCTGACGCCTGCTGCTGTTTCAGTTCCTTCTGGTAGGCTGCTACTGCATCGGCAATGTCTTTCGTGAAGGACGGATCATTGATTAGGTGGATCACACGGCCGAGAGACCAGCCGCAGCGACCGATCTGTTCAATGATCTGTTGCTTCATTGAGACAAGCTGCTTAACCAGCTCAGGATCACCAGTGGTAAGGATCAGCTCCGAAAGTACCTGTACCCTGGAGGAAACACCTGTCCGGCCACCTGAAGCACTTTCCCATAATGCCTTGGCTGTGGCAAGGCATTCATCCGCCAGTTCGGGATTATATTCTTTGAGCACCCTCGCTGCGTTGGCCAGCGCTGCCGCAACACCCAGTTGTCTTCGCGGATTTTCCTGGGTAAAAACCCATCGGTCGTCGAAGACTCCGGACCTGTGGGCTTCTGCTTCCCCAATTGCCAATGAGGGATCATACTGCAGGTTATCGGTCATGGAGGCAGCATCACCCAGCATCACGTACTGGCGTTTTGTGGGACAAATAATGCCGCGGTAATGCATTCCCGTGGAACTGTAGCCACCAAGGATGGCGGCGAGTCCATGTTCAATCTGCTGCAATGCATCCGACTTTCCATCAGGCTGATGTATCTCTACAATTTTGTTTTCGGGGTCTATGAAAGTGGCATCATAATCCAATCCGAATTCCTCTATCATCATAGCCAGCCGGTGAACGGTCCCTGCCTGTGATTCAACACGAAGATCATAATCACCAGCATCATGCCATCCACCTGAACTCAATCCCGGCACCGGATCTCCGGAGCTATGATCGCATAATGTAGAAGGCCCCTGTCTGTATCCATCGAAATGATTATGGTCGGTTGGGGCCATCAGTGCATCATCCAGGTGGCAGATCCCATGCCAAACCCTGTACTTTTCATTCACCCGCATATGGCACATCTGTACCGGGAGGTAATATTCCAGGGTGGGCTGCCAGGTATTGTGTTTGAGTATGTCCTCCGAGATCCGAAAAGGGTGAGACCTGGTTTCCCCGTAAGCGAGCTCATATACGCCTGGAATATCAACCTCCGAAAAGTCCAGCGTGGCATAACCATAACGGAGGAAATTACCCCAGAAACGGGCTTCTCCTGTTTCCACCCGGACCTTCCCTGTACTTTCAACCCTGAACAAACTGAATTCCTGTAATTCGGTATCCTTACTGTCAAGTTCAACCACAGCAACTTTCCGTTGTCCGGGATGATAACCAAGCTGTGATACCTGGATTACAGGGGCATATCTCCATCCTGGCTCAGCATGGGGTGTTACGACCCACTCAATGGCCCCATCAGTAACATTGGCCGGAACAGTGCTTCTCACAATAAACCATCCATTGTTATGATTTGACCTGCCATCGCGTATCTCCAGGGGCTCACCCTTTGAGCTTATAATTATTCGCTGGGCCGGATCTTCGGGTGCGATCACCAGTTCATTTCCCACATCCATTGCATCTGAAAGGTATTCATCATTGTGAAGGGCAAGGGAACCTGTGGGTTGTAGTGGGAATAATCCCGGTCGTCCATCCATGAGATATGTTTTTCCGAACAGGTCTCCTGGGAAAAACTCCAGGTTAAATCCAACTTTTCCCAGAAATTCCTCCGGGATAGGTTCATCAAGATCAATCCTTACCTTAAAAGAACTGCCACCGATCGCTGTAACATGAAAATGGTAGGTGAGGTGCAAATCGGGGTACAAAACAGGGTTAAAACCATTCATCTTGGAAGAATCCGGATACCATAATGTTCTGCTCATCCTGTTTCCGGGCTTGTCGATCTGGGTTTCGGAACCTGCCGGAACGGGGGACCATTGTCCGGGTGAGGCTTCCAGCCTGAGATCTCCGTTAGCAGCAACCCTGTTGCCATGCTGGATGATGGTTACACCTGATTGGTGGCCTTCAGGATAAAAATCACTAAAAAACGTGACATCCAGCCCATCCATGCTGAAATAACCCTTATCATTCAGGGTCAGTGATTCCTGTCCGTAAGATGTTACTAATAAGAATAGCATCCCTGCTGTCAGCAGAGAACAGGCACGAGCAAAAGTAGTTTTCATAATTGAAGTTCGAATTATTACAAATCCAAAAGTATGCAATTTACTTTTGATCGGCCACCTGCAAATTAGAATATGAATAATTATTTATGTGGCTGCTGTGCCCCGGCTACTGAGGAAGCTCCAAAAAGTGAAAGAGATTCCTTCCATGGGTATTTATTCATAAACATGCTGACCTTGGAACTCATGGTTCCCTGCTGGTTCATTCCCAGGGCCCTTGCCCACTGGTTCTCAATGGAATTAGGATCATAATTGGTGGTCTCATTGTACCTTGCACTGAAAAAGCCCTTCATATAGGCCTGGTTAACACCAATTTCAGGAGCTTCCCCCATATTGCCTGAATTACTCTCGAATTCAAGGTCTTCAAATTGATCTACGGTTAGCTGCAGCTTGGTGTTACTGGCCGGGGTGTAGTATAAGTCACCACCCTTGTTCCCAAACATAATATTATTATCGATCTTAATATATTCATCCTTGCAGAACCGGCTGTTGTCAATACCCCCAATTATACTGGCCCCAATAATGTTGTGATGGATATTATAGGTGCACTTGGTCATCATTCTTACACCATATCCCATATCCAGAAAATCCTTCAGCCTGCTCCAGGTAAAGAGAATGGTATTATAGGCTACCTCGACATCTCCACAGGCAACCATATCTCTCTGCTGGTTGCTGCCGGCACAGGTACCATAAATTTCAAGGGCCGCCATCCTGCTGGCTACAAAAACATTATTTATCACTTTAAATGTACCTGATCTGTGACCTGCCTGAATGGCAAACTGGGCACAGTTCACAAAAGCACAATTCTGTACGGTCACATCTCCACCCTGGGCAGCGCTAGCAATAGAAATTGCAGGTTCTTCAACCGTACCGTTCTTCGGGGGACTGGGTTCTGAGGAATATCTCATCCTTCCGCCTTCCACTCCTTCGACGAGACCATCCTTGGCATCGTAGCAATTTCTTTCTCCCATATCCCACACTATTCCATCAATTACGGTTCCGTCTACTGCTTTTGTAAACTTCAACAGGGCTTTCCTTGACTTACCTCCACTTTCATTATCAGGCTGAAAAACTGTGGGATGGTTAACAATATCCTGCTCACCGAACTGCTCATCCCAGCTGCCATATAGTTTTACGGGTTTGTCAGTTTCCAGGTACCCAATATTAAATGTCCCCATGTATGTGCCCTGTGCAATTCGTATTTCATCTCCGGCTTCAGCTTTTGCAATGGCTTTATCTATGTTCTTCATGGGAGATTCTTTAGAACCATCATTTTTATTGCTGCCGGATTTCATTACATAAATAATCCTGGAAGCTTGCTGGGAAGCGGCGTCAGTTTCAAGCCCGACTTCCTGTTTCTGGGCTGGATCCTGGGCCTGGGTTTCTTCTTTACCGACAGTGCTTTTAGCTTTGTCTTTTAATTTCTTCAGATTGAGCTGGGCATCTGCAATACCCGATGAAATGGTAATAAGTGCAAGTACCATTACCATGAAATGTAATCTTTTCATAATTAGGGGTTTTTAAATTGTAAATATTTCGATCGAATAGAGAATTGTAGTGGTTCCAGGTAAATAAATTTATTCAAAAAAATTGAGAATATGAAGCGAAATAATGCTAAATGCGAGGATTAGTTAAGCTATGGCATATTTATTTTTTATAAATTGGAAGGTCTTTCCTGAAAAGCTGAAATTTAACACTAAATCTAAAATAGAGAAGATGAATCAAAAACCCGTAGATTCTAAAAAACAACAGTCACGCAGAAAGTTTATCAAAACGTCCGTAGCGGGCGGCACTGCAGCCATGCTGCTCCCGAGTGGGATGTTATATGGCAAAAGTCCGGATAAAATTAAAGTTGGTTTGATCGGCTGTGGTGGCCGTGGTACCAGGGCAGGTATTATCGATTGTGCCGAATCCACACCGGGAGTAGAACTGGTTGCCATAGGTGACATTTTCGAGGACCATGTAAAATCCGCACCGGAGGCCATTAAAACAAACCTGCAAAAACGCAACCTGCCCGTTAAAGACATTTACAAGGTTACCCCGGAGACGACTTTTTTCGGTTTTGATGCCTACAAAAAAGTCATTGCCAGCGATGTGGACATGATCATCCTGACAACACCACCATTTTTCCGTCCGGAACATCTTCGTGCTGCAGTAGAGGCAGGGAAACATGTTTTTGTGGAAAAACCCATCGCTGTAGATCCACTTGGTGTACGATCGGTCATCGAAAGTTGCGACCTCGCCAAGGAAAAGGGACTGGCCATTGTTGCCGGCACGCAGTTACGCAGGATAACGTCCAATCGTGAAACCATCAAAAGAATTCACAACGGGGATATTGGTGATATTGTCGGGGGGCAGGTGGTGCGTTCCGGTGGAGGCATGAGGGACTGGAGAAGTGAAGAAGAAGTTAGAAAACCGGAATGGTCTGATATGGAATACCAGATTCGTCGCTGGTTGTTCTGGACTTGGCAATCGGGTGATTTTATAACAGAAATGCATGTTCACAACCTGGATATTATGAATTGGGCCCTGGGGTCTCATCCTGTGCAATGTATTGGAGTTGGTGGCCGCCAGGTGAGAACAGAAGCGAAATACGGAGATTGTTATGATCATTTTTCGGTAGAATATGAATATCCCAACGAGGTGCGGATAGGATATATCGGAACCCAGATTGACAAATTTACCTATCGTTCTGATGAACATGTAACGGGTACGAAGGGATCGGCTTATATCTATGGTGGGAACGGGATCATCAAGGGAGCAAATCCCTGGAAATTCGAAGGAGAAAAACCAAATCCTTCAGTCCTCCAGTATGCCGAAATGATCGATAGCATTCGTAAGGGAAATCCCCTGAACGAAGGGCGGCAGGTAGCCGAAAGCACCATGACTGCAATCCTGGGAAGAATGAGTGCCTACACGGGAAGAGCCTTGAAGTGGGACTGGGCAATGAATGCATCGAAACTTGATCTGACCCCTGGAAAGATGGAATTTGGGGATCTTCCGGATGCAATTATTCCTATGCCTGGTGTTACAGAATTGATATAAAATTCATCCAATGAAGCATTTACATATTTTATTGCTGGTCATTTTTTGTGTTTTTCTAAGTAGTGCAAGGACCACAACACAAAAGGAAGAAGGATTTGTACCCCTGTTCAACGGCACGGATTTGGATAACTGGGTGAATGTGAACTGTGCCCCGGAAACATGGACGGTTCGGGACCAGATGATTGTGTGCACCGGTATCCCAAAAGGGGTTATGCGCACAGATAAACAATATGAAAATTATATACTGGAACTGGAATTTCGCCACATGAAAGAAGGGGGTAATGCGGGATTGTTCGTCCACTCAGACGACCTCACTCATATTGGGAAACCCTTTACCCGCTCTATCGAGATTCAGATCATGGATGGTAACCATGGAGATGTATTTGCCATACAGGGAGCGACACTTACACCGACAAACTCGGATCTTGAAAAAGCCTGGATGCGTTCGTATCCTACCTCTGAAAGGCATAATCCTGCCGGGGAGTGGAACCATTACCGGGTTGAAAGCCGGGACGGAATGATTACACTTGCAGTGAACGGCCAGGTGGTCACAAGGGCATACCACACGAATCCAAGAAAGGGTTACATCTGCCTGGAATCGGAGGGCAGTGAAATCTATTTCCGTAACATCAGGATAAAGGAATTACCTGGGACAAATCCACCGAAAGAGGCAACAGGGATTGTGGATCGGGGATTCCTTTCACTTTACAATGGGCTGGATACAAGGGGTTGGAAACAGATCGATGGCAATAAGGGACACTGGCAGTCCATAGACTATATATTGGATTATGACGGAAAAAGCACAGCTGAAGGTGAAGACAAGCATTTATGGACGGAGAAAGAATATGGAAATTTTATACTCATGGTGGACTGGCGTCAGCCCGATAAGCCAGTCCCTGAAGAGGTCCCTGTAATCCTGCCCAACGGGGAGCAGGCAAAGGATGAGAACGGAAAAGAGATAACTGTATCTGTGCTTGATGCAGGTGACAGCGGTATATACCTGCGGGGCACTTCCAAATGCCAGCTCAACATCTGGAACTGGCCGGTAGGATCCGGCGAGATCTGGGGTTACCGGGTTGACCAGGATATGCCTGAAGCGGTTCGCCGTGCTGCCACGCCCATAGTATGTGCGGATAATAAACCGGGTGAATGGAACCGTTTTGTCATTACAGCGATTGATGACATAATCACGGTTGAACTGAATGGAAAAATTGTCATTAAAGAGGCACAGTTGCCGGGAGTCCCCAAAAAGGGTGCTATCGCACTGCAACATCATGGTGACCACATACAGTTTGCCAATATTTATATTAAGGAGCTCTAGATTTAGTTTTTAATGTTGAGACAGAAAGACATCATTGTTCCGTTAATAGCTGTATTATGTTTGTGTCTTATTACTAAGACCTCTATTGCACAGCCCTTCAAACCTGCTGAAAAAGCCAAATCCTTCTATTCAAACCTCCCGGATTCAGCGATTGAACTGATCAATAATGCGATACCCGGAGCGGCTGTTTATTCACCCAATAAACCCAAAAAATTATTGATTTTCAACATGGATGTTTGGGACGGCGAGATCCGTGCCGGTCATCCTTCCGTACCGTATGCGAACTATATGCTGCAGATGATGGGCAAGAAGACAGGAGCATACGAAACCTATTTCAGCAATGATACCATGGTGTTTGAATCAGCCAATTTAAACCAGTTCGATGCCATCTGTTTCAACAACACTGTCGGAGTGCTTTTTAAAGACCCCGGATTGAGAAATAATCTTTTGGAATATGTCTACAGTGGAAAGGGCTTTTTTGGCATTCATGCGGCCGGGGCTACTTTCTGCCAGTGGCCGGTTTATGACCAGTTCCCTGAATTTGGCGAAATGCTGGGTGGTTTTGAGAATGGAGGGCACCCATGGAAGCCCCATGAATGGATCACGCTTAAAATGGATGAACCTTCCCACCCCCTTAACCGCGCCTATGAGGGTAAAGAGTTCAATGTGAGCGATGAGGTTTTCCAGTTTTCAGAACCCTATACACGTGACCGTCTGCGAATACTGCTGGCGATTGACACGGACAAAACCGATATGAGTGAAGAGAGGCGCATCCTTCCCGAAAGAAGAGCAGATAAGGATATAGCCATCAGCTGGGTAAGGAATTACGGCAGGGGAAGGGTATTCTATACCTCGCTCGGCCATAATGCACACATCAACTGGAATGAGAAAGTACTGATGCATTATCTTGACGCAATGCAGTTCGTACTGGGCGATCTGTATGCTCCCGCCACTCCCAGCAATAAACTAACGCCGGCCGTTGAAGTCCAGGAGAAAATGGAATGGAGACTGGGACTCACAGCTTACAGTTTTAAGAATAATACACTCTTCGAGACTATTGATAAGGCAGCTTCTCTTGGACTTTTGTACCTCGGGGGGCTGAATGTGCAGCAGGTTAGTGATGAGATAGGGGGTAATTTTGATTATACCCTGAGCGAGGAGGATCTTGTTGCTGTTCGGAAGAAGTTTCTTTCTGCCGGCGTTACGTTGGTGAGCTATTATATACACGATATCCCGGCTGATGAGGAGACCTGCAGGAAGATATTCGAGTTTGGCAGAAAAATGGGCATTGAAACCTTCATCTCCGAACCCAAAGTGGAAGCCCTGGATCTGATTGAAGAATATTGTGAGAAGTACCATATCAAACTGGCTATTCATAATCACGGAAAGGATATCTCGCCAGTATACTGGGATCCTGAGAATCTTCTGAAGGTATGCCAGGATCGAAGTCCATTGATCGGTGCATGCGGGGATCTTGGTTACTGGTCGCGTTCTGGCATTTTACCTCTGGATGCCATAAAAATGCTTGGAGACAGGCTGATAACAGTACAGATGCATGACCTT
>RCNC010002330.1_pt1 | contig 12690 bp, 8 predicted proteins | sample 2041301 | NCBI WGS metagenome assembly RCNC01 (sample SAMN09708231, study PRJNA481090) | Marine sediment metagenome, whole genome shotgun sequencing project. | biome: marine sediment; feature: ocean; material: sediment; isolation source: Sewage treatment plant 13A marine sediment (STP13A) ... | reverse complement strand
CCATGTAACGATGAGGCGTACTTCCTGTACGTTGAATGACGAGGGATGAAGCCGAACGCCGCAGATGGGACTTTTTGGGCAGCCTCCTAGGGGAAGCAAAGATCGATGCTAAATCCGATCCGAAGGGTCTCCCGCCTGCTCCTCAATTTCCGGCATCTCGCCTGGATCAGCTCTGCCGTGTTCTTTGTGATCCTGGGGACCGCCCTGTTCTTTGTCTATCAGAACTGGGGCATCATGCACGAGCAGATCAACAGCGACTTCAACGCACAGCAGTTGATTCTCGCGCATCAGGCCGCGTCCGAGATCGATATGGATCTCGAGGACATCCAGGTCGAGATCACGATCCTGAAGAAACTCCTGGCCGAGGCCCCCGAGAGTGCGCGGGACGAGGCAATGCAGGCGGTGGTGGATCGAACCCGGTCCAAGGGGCTGACCGAGATAGGACTTGCGAACGCAGAAGGGGAGATCCTGGCGCGCGAGCCGCCGAGTGATCCGGCCCGGCCCGACGCAACGGATTTCCTCGAGGATTGCAGGTGGGGCGAAGAAGGGCACATGGTCCTCGGCCCCCTTCGCATGGACGAGCCGTCCACGGTAACGAGCGTTTTGTGCTCGAGGATGGATTCACCTGAAGCGGAGGGAAGTCTGCTCTTCGCCCGGCTGGATGTGTCCCGGCTCATCGCGAGCGTGACCCGGTCGATCCGGTCCGGCCGGACAGGCTATGCGTGGGTGATCGATGAGAACGGAGTCTTCCTCTACCACCCGGACAAGGAGTTCATCGGCCAGAGCGCCTTCGCGATTCGCGAAAAACGAATGCCCTACGTCAGCTTCGCCCAGATCAACCACATTATGAAGGAACGGATGTTTCGGGGGGAGGAGGGCACCGGAGTTTACATAAGCGGGTGGCATCGCGGTATCGAGGGGCAGATGACGAAGCTGATCGCCTTTACGTCGGTGAAGACGGCTGCCCTGACGACGGAAAGCGTCTGGTCCGTGGCCGTGGTGGCGCCGATCAAGGAGGTGGCAGAGCCGGTCCGCCTCGTTTACAACCGTCATGCAGCGGTGGGAGCGGCCTTGATCGCGAGCATGTTCCTCTTCGGCCTGCTCATCGCGGTCTACCAGAATCGCATGTCCGATGCCCTCAAGGTGCGGGTCAAGGAAACCGAGGCGGACCTGCACGAGAAGGAACGAATCTACCGACGCATCGTGGAACAGGCCACGGACCTGATCTACATCCTCGATCGCGATACCCGGGTGAGCCTGGCCAACCGGCAGGCCATCGAGGTCTTCTCCGCCCTGGTGGTCAAGGGGGATGACGGGAGCGAGGGCCCGGCGGAGGGGGATCCGGGCAGAGTACGGGTGGCGATCGGACGCAAACTGGATGAGTTCATGGGCCCCGAGGATGTGAGCTTCATACAAGGGCAAATCGACAAGGTGCTCGAGAAGAACCACAGCGTGGCCTACGAGCACACGGTCAAGATGGAAGACCGGTCGGTCCGCCTGTCCACGAAACTGATTCCGATCCGGGACGACGAGGGGCACGTGCACTATCTCCTAGGGATCAGCCGGGACATGACCGAGAAGATGGAGATGGATCAGCGGATCTACAACGCGGAGAAGCTGGCCTCCATCGGGATCCTCGCCTCCGGCGTGGCCCATGAGATCAACAACCCCCTGGCTGTCATCCTGGGGTTCACCGATTTGCTCCTTGAGCGGTTCCCCGAGGATGCACCCGAGTACGAAGACCTGAAGATGATCGAAGAGAACGCCAACCACGCCAAGAAGGTTGTGGAGAATATGCTCGGCTTCGCGAGGATCACGGAGGGGCTGGAAGAGACCGTGGATGTCAAGCAGAGCATCCACACCGTCTACCAGATCGTAAAGAACACGCTGATGACCAAGAAGGTCGAGGTGCAGATCGAGATCCCCGAAGACCTGCCAAGGGTTCGGGGCGATACGCGAGAATTCCAGCAGGTGATCTTCAACCTGATCAACAATGCCGTCTCCGCACTGGATGGCGAAGCGGGCAGACTGACGCTCTCTGGGGAGGCGGACGCGGATTGGGTGCACGTGCACGTGACCGATACAGGGGTGGGGATACCGAACAGGATCAAACCCCAGATTTTTGACCCCTTCTTCACGACCAAGAAGGTGGGGGAAGGAACGGGTCTCGGGTTGTCTCTCTGCTATGGGATCGTGAAGAAGTACGGAGGGAAGATCAGCTTTACGAGCTGTTCGGCCGATGACGAGCCGCATCGGCCCACAGGCACCACGTTCGTCATCTCTATGCCTGTACACCGGGAAGAGGATTTGTAATTGGGGAGGGAATCGATGCGACAGACAATCCTGGCTGTGGACGATGAGCCGCACATGCTCAAACTGATGGAGCGGATCATCACGGAGAAGACCCCCTACCAGATCACCACTACGAGCACTTCCCTGGAGGTGCCGGAAATCCTCGAGAAGAGCCAGTTCGACCTGATCATCATGGACTTGAAGATGCCGGGGATGGACGGGCTCGACCTCTTGCGACTCGTGAAGGAAAAGGAACGGTTCGAGGAGGTGGTGATCATTACGGCCTTCGGATCCCTCGAGACGGCGATCGAGGCGCTCTCCCTGGGTGTGTTCGACTACATCACCAAGCCCTTCAAGAAGGAACAGATCATTTTCACGATCAACCGGGTGATGCGATGGCAGCAAATGAAACGGGATGCAACCCGGATGGAAGGGATGTTCACCCTGGAGCCGTGCGACAAGGCCCGTGAAGCCTTCGAGCGGGAGTACGTGATCCGGCTGCTCGAGCGGTGTGATGGGGACCCGAAGGTCGCAGCGGAACGATCCGGACTGCCCTTGGAACGGGTCGTGTCCTTCCAGGAGGAAGAGGCATCACAGACCCACTGACGGGCGTCTCGTCCGTGAGGTGTGCAAAGGGAAGGAAAGGAGTTCTGGGATGGAGATGAAACGGGCAGGGGACATCATGATTCCCCTGGATGAGTATCCGCACCTCCCGTACTGGTTCACGCTTCGCCAGGCAACGGCGGAACTGGAGAAGTCGGAGGTGGAGATCGACGGCCGAAAATCCCTCCCGAGGGCGGTCCTGATCTTCGACGAGAAGTACCAGCTCATGGGGATGGCGCGACGGCGGGACATCATGCGGGGCCTGGAACCGGAGTTTCTCATGAGCCGGCCGATCGAGTCCCGAAAGACCCTGTTCGACGTGAAGGTGGATCCGAATCTTTCGGAACTGTCCTACGACAAGCTTCTTCAGGGGATGCGAAGACAGGCGGAGCGGCCGATCGGCGATGTGATGCGTCCCATCGTGGCTACGGTGGATGTTGAGGACCACCTGGTCAAGATCATCTATGAAATGGTCGACCGAGGCCTGAGCATCCTGCCCGTGCTCAAGGAAGGCAAGGTGGTCGGCGTCGTTCGTTCGGTGGACGCATTCCACGAGATCGCTGAGATCCTGCTGTGAGGTTGGTGCGGAAACCCGATCATTGAACTCGAAGAAGACTGCGGATTGTGATTGCGGAGAAGGTGCATGCGCTATGGCGAAAAGTGATACGAGACGAGAGAGCGTAGGGACGCGTGCGGGCGGCCTTCCGCCCAAGCCTGAAGACATCTATTTGGCCAAGGCCCGGAAAAGAATCGACTGGAAGAGGCTGACGTTCATTTTCTTGGGACTCGGTCTTTTCGCTGGTGTATATCTTTCGTCCCCCTGGCCCGATGCGGTGGACCCTGTCGGAGAGCACTTCGTCCTCACCCGGGAGGGAAAGGCAGCGTTGGCCCTGTTCTTGCTCGCGGCCACCTGGTGGGTCTTCGAGGTGGTGCCCATCGGGATCACGAGCATCACGATCGGGGTCGTTCAGGCCCTCTTCCTGATTCGTCCGGCCCGTGTGGCCTTCACGGATTTCATGGCCCCTTCGGTCTGGTTCATCCTGGGTTCCCTCGTGATCGGGATGGTCTTCACCAAGACCGGGCTGACCAAGCGGATGGCCTACAAGATGCTCGCCCTCGTGGGAGAGCGGACGAGCATGATCTACCTGGGCTGTTTCGTGATGACCGCCGCGCTCACCCACATCATGGCGCACACCGCGGTAGCGGCGACCGTCTACCCCTTGCTGATGGCCATCTATGCCCTCTACGGGGAGGAGGACAAGCCGACGAAGTTCGGAAAGGGGCTGTTCCTCGGTATGGCCTATGTGGCGGGTGCGGGCAGCATCATCACACTCCTCGGTGCCGCTCGCGGCGCGGTGGCCATCGGCTTTTTCAGGGATATCGTCGGCCGGGAGATCACCTTCTTCGAGCTGACGAAATATATGTTTCCCGTCGGCTGGCTGATGACGTTCCTGCTCTGGGGCTTCTTCATGATCTTCTGCAAACCGGAGAAGGCCACGATCCCCGGGTTGCGAGAGAGGGCAAGGAATCTGTACGCCAGGCAGGGGCCCATGTCCAGGCAGGAGATCCTGGCCCTGGTGATCGTTGGTGGGGCCGTGCTCATCATGAGCCTCCGGTCCTTCGTGCCGGCCCTGGGCGGTCTCGACAAGAGTGCCGTGATTTTGACCGGCACGATTCTGTTCTTCCTCTTTAACATCCTCACCATCGATGATCTGGAGGAAATTCCCTGGAACATCATCCTGCTCTTTGGCGGTGCCATGAGCATCGGTTTCTGCCTCTGGCAGACCGGGGCTGCAAACTGGCTGGCCGTCGAGTGGCTGGTCATGTTCGAGAAGGCGCCCTGGTTCGTGTTCGTCATGGGGATCACCTTCTTCGTATTGATCATGACGAACTTGATCATGAACGTGGCGGCCATTGCCATCTCCATGCCTGTAGCGCTGGTCCTCGCGCCCTACTTGAGCGTGGCGCCCGAGGTTGTTCTCTTCGCCTCCCTCGTGGCTGCGGGCATGCCTTTCCTTCTGTTGGTGGGCGCGGCGCCGAATGCGATTGCCTACGGAAGCAAGCAGTTCACGAGCGGGGAGTTCTTCCTGTACGGAATCCCGGCCAGCATCCTGCTGATGATCGTGATCGGCCTCTTCGTATGGGTCATCTGGCCGGCCATGGGCATGCCGGTGGTGCTTCCAACGGAACCGCTTGCTGTGAGCCCCTGAGGCCGGGTCCAGTGCGGTCCCTGTTCCGACTCGGCTCTCTTGGTCTCCATGTTCCGGCAATAGAGTCCCTCGTCCCTGACGGCGGAACTTGGGCGCGAAGCGCGAAGTCCTTCGATATGCACACGGGGACTCGGGAAGCCTCCACGAGTCGCCCTGCGAGAACCGAGTCGGAACAGGGACCGCACTGGAGGCCCCGCAGGCGCAGTTCGCAGGAGCGGTTCCTTTGCTAACCACACCTTCTGCACGAGGAGCCCCACGCCTTTCCCGGTGATGGTGCGATCCCTGTTCCGATTTCGAGGCCGGGAGAGACGCTCTGTAAGCCTTGCAGTTAGGTATTAGGTATTAGTCCACCCCCCTCCCATCCATTCAGGACGAGGAGGAGGACGATCGAGAGTCCTGGTGGCGGCTAGGGCGGGGAGCTAATACCTAATAGCCAACCGCTCCAAACCTCCACAGCAACCCAGAATCTTCTTGTCAGGGAAGTCTTTTCTTGTCAAGATGGATCCGCCATGGAGCCTAAAGACCTGAACCCGGAATTGGAGGGAGAATCGGATGCTTCAAGAGCGAATGAGCGCAAACCGATGGTTTCATTCCACGGTTCAGGAGCTTTTTGCTGAAACCTGTCGGGACCGCCCGGAGAAGACGGCCATGGTGTTCGAGGAGGAGCGGATCACCTTCGGAGAGTTACAGGAGAAGGTGAATCGATGTTCCCAAGCCTTGATGGACCTGGGGGTCGGACCCGGCGATCACGTGATCACGCTCCCGACGGTCTCTCCTGAATTTGCCTATGTGTATTTCGCGACCCTTCAGGTCGGCGCGCTGATCAATCCCCTGAACCTCTTGTGGGGGGAAATCGAATTCACCGGGATCCTGGCAAGGAATGATCCCAAGGTCATCGTGACGATCGATGAGAACCGCGGCAGGGACTATGTTCAAGTCCTTCGGGGATCCATCCCGGACCTCGAGGTGGGGGACGGGGTCGTTTCTTCCGAACGGGTTCCCACGTTGACGCACCTGGTGAGTCTCAGCCGCAAGGGGAACAGGCACGAAGGGTTCCTCGATTTCAACGACCTCATGGAAAGCACCACAAAGGTGGATGAAGGCGAGATCGCCGGCAGGATCGAGAAGGCCAAATGCACGGATATTCAGTTTATGTGCCAGACCTCGGGAAGTACGGGCCTGTCCAAGAGCGCCCTGTGGAACCATCGGGCGCCCCTGGCCTCATCGCATTTTGTGGCAAGAGCCTCGAACTACACAGAAGAAGACTCCTTCATCTGTATGTCCCCTTTCTTCCATAACAGCGGCATCAACGGTTTGAACATGGCGCTCGCCTACTCGGGCACGACCATGTACCTGATGGAGAACTTCGACCCCCAGGCGGCGATGGAACTCATGGATCGATACGAGCCAACCTCGACCGTCGGGTTCGATGCTCATTATCAGGCCTTGCGGATGGTCCAGCGGTCAACGGGCTACAGATTCTCAATTACCAAGGCCATCGGGGCGATCACCCCCAAGACATACGACATGATCGAACAGGAGCTGTGCAAGGACCGGGATGTGAACATCATCATGCTCTACGCCCAGACGGAGAACGGGCCCGCTGTTTCGTTCGGTGAATCCGATTGCATGACACGCGAGCTCAAACGATCCACGAACGGAAGGCCCCTGCCCGGTGTCGCCGTCGTGATCAAGGATATCGTCACAGGGGAAGGGCTGCCTCCGGACGAGCAGGGCGAGATTTGTTACAAGAGCCCTTTCATGTTCAGCGGCTACTACAAGCAGGAAGAAGAGACGAACAAGGTCTTCGACGAGGAAGGATACCTGCACAGTGGGGACTACGGGACCTTCAAGGACGGATACATCTGCTTCCTGGGCCGCCTGGGGGGTGTTGTGAAGTCAGGAGGGGAGAATGTCTCGACCACGTACGTATCTTCCCTCCTGCTCGAAATATTCTCCGATGATTTCGAGGACATTCTGACCTTTGGCGTGCCGGACCCATACTGGGGGGCTAAGATCGTGTCCCTTGTGAGGATGAAGCCGGGTAAGAAGCTGATGGAAACAAAAGAGATTCGCAGCAGGTGCAAAGGAAAGATGGCCGAGTATGAAATCCCGAAGGAAATCCTCGAGTGGGAAGGCCCGTGGCCTATGACCGTGGTGGGGAAGATGGACTTCAAGACCCTGGAGAAGGCCCTGGAGGAACGCCTGGCCAAGCCGGACTGAAAGGGAGAAATCATGGAGAAGAACTCTGTCTATGACGACCTGTACAACAAACTGTCTGTTACCCCCACCGGGGTGCCGAACAGGGAAAAGCTTCTAGAGATCTTGAGGGTCCTCTTTACCCCCGAGGAGGCGGGGCTGGCGCTGATTCTTCCCTTTATGCCCACACCCCTTTCTGATATTGCCGATGCTGCCGCGATGGATTTGGAGGCTGCAGAACGGTCCTTGTCGCATATGGCGGACAAAGGGCTGGTGTACGCCTCTGAAGAAAACGGGATCCCCATCTTCATGCTTTTCGGTGTGTCTTGGACCCTCTTTAAGTATCCACTGGTCAGCAAAGTTCCTGGAGTGGACTATCAAAGACTGAGACGGTTGTGTAAGGAGTTTCTCGCAGAGGGCACTTTAGTAGGTGAAGGCACACTGAATGCAGAGGGGAAACATGTCCCCATCGGAAGGGTTCTCCCGATTCAAGAGAACTTATCTTCGGAAACGGAGGTGCTCCCGCAGGACCTCGTCTATCAGTATATTGATCGGGCGGAATGGATCAGTGTCGGTGACTGTGCCTGCAGAAAGATCGTGGGCGCTTGTAACTCCCCTAAAGAGGTCTGCATAGCCTTCGGACGCCAGGCGAAATACCTCGTAGAGAGAAACATGGCCCGCCTTATCGACAATCATGAGGCCAAAACGATTCACAAAATGGCCAGTGATGCCGGCCTTGTGTCTGTCACATCCAACACCAAGGACGAGATCGGCATAATCTGCCACTGCTGTTCCTGTTGCTGCGCACAACTGGGGGCGGCTACAAGACACGGACGATACGATCTTGTTCCGAAGGGGGCCTATGTCGCGTCGATTGACGAGGACGGTTGTAACGGCTGTGGTTCCTGTTTCGACAAATGTCCGATGAAGGCAATCATGTCAGGGGATGCAGGGGGCAACGAGACGGCCCGAATAGATCTCGAAAGATGTATCGGTTGCGGCCTCTGCATATCATCATGTCCCGACGACGCCATATCGCTCATTCAGAGGCTGCCACTTCCTGATGTGCCTAAAGATGTTGTTGCATGGATGGAGAAGGCGGTTGAAACAAGGGGTGTGAAAGAAGAATTTCAAAGAGAGCTGACAATAAGGAAGAGGGAGGTGTAGAGTACTTTATCTTCCGCTTCCTACCTCTCGGACTGTTCCGGCCACACCAGGTCGTAGCTGACACTCCTCCCGCGCCCGGCATTTGTCTTCAGAACGCCTTTTTCCACCAGGTCCGCCATGTCGCGTTTGGCGGTCTCGCGGCTCACCCGGGTCATGCCTCTGTATTTGCGGTTTGTGAGCCCGCCTTCAAAACCGAGTGGTCCCGCGTCGAGGAGGCGGTTGATCACCTTCTGTTGCCTCACATTAAGCGTGACCTCGGCACAACGCTGCCAGAATCGTGACTTTCTCAGCACGTGCCGGACCTCGACCTGTGATCGCTGGATCGACCTCGACATGCAACCCATGAACCACACCAGCCAGTCGGAGATCTCTCCGTCACCCCTCTGATTGCGCTCCAGTACATCATAGTAGGCATCCCGTTCCGTGCTGATTTGGGCCGACATGCTGTAAATGCGGAAACCGGCACACTCGTCTTGAGCGAGTGCCATGTCCGTTATGGCTCGCGCAATGCGTCCGTTTCCGTCCTCAAAGGGGTGGATGGATACAAACCAGAAGTGGGCCAGCGCCGAACGCAGCAGACCGTCCAGATGGCCCGGTGAAGAGTGCCACCACTCGAGGAAACGGTCTATCTCCTGTTCGATACGACTCGCCGGGGGTGCTTCGTAGTGAACTGTTTCCTTTCCAAGAGGCCCTGAGACCACTTGCAGGGGCTTGGAACCCCTGCGCCATTCGCCCACCCGAATTAGGGTCATGCCGGAGTAACCCGAGGGAAAGAGACCTGCATGCCACCCTTTCAACCGCTCTGCTGTGAGCGGTCTTGCATGGTTGGCCGTCGCATCAATGAGCACATCGACCAGCCCGTCCACATGCCTTTCCGTGGGTGGAAGTCCTGCTGTGGGCAGCCCGAGTCGTCGCGCTACCGAAGACCGCACAGAGTTGAGGTCGAGTTTTTCTCCTTCAATGGCTGCTGTTGTGATTGTCTCCTCGGTTAGAACTTGTGCTTGCATCTCGAGGCCGATGCAGCCCGCTTCGGCAAGGAGTCGGCCCTGTAGCTGTCTTGTCTGCCCCAAAGGCTGGAGTAGCGTTTCGCTGCTCCATTTGAAATTTGGCCAACTTGAATCCTGCCATACATACTGAACCATTTATCCCTCTATTTGGACCAGGAAATGACCCTAATAAACACAGAATTGGGCCATAATATGACCCGATAATAGCCTGTGGCTGGGTTTTTGTCCAGAAAAAAATCGATAAGGTGCGTTCCCCTCCCGTTCGGGCACGGATCACTGCCCCCTCAGCCGTTCGGTCTCTTCTTCATCGATCCGCAGAGGGTGCTCACGAATCGCCACACCGTATTCTTCCCGCGCCCGTTGGACACTGACCAGGCCTTGCTCCACGTCGCGCAGGACCTTTTCCGGGTCTCTTGCCGTGGGCGGCCCGTAGCCTCCTCCTCCTGCAGTCTTCAGGACCACCCGCGTTCCCGGCTCGACGCGCAAGGTCACCTTGGTCGGCAGGGCCTTCTCTTCTCCGTTCGGCTTGATGATCCGGCAGTCGGAACCTCCCCCCGGGCCTCCTCCGCAAAGCCCCCAGGGGCGGAGGGCCCTCCTCTCGGTGCCCAGGGTGATCGTGGCCTCGTGGTCCAGGATGGTGATCTCCCGGGTCATTCCCATTCCGCCGCGCGCCCTGCCCGGGCCTTCCGAATCCGCCACGAGCCCGTACCGTTCCACCCTGAGGGGGTAGGCGATCTCGATGACCTCTGCCGGCGCGTTTCTCGTGTTCGTCATGTTCGTGTGAACGCCGTCCATCCCGTCCTGGTCTTCCAGTGCCCCTTGCCCACCCCCGTATGTCTCGACGTAGGAGTAATACTCGCCGGTCCTGGGATCCACGCCGCCGATCGTGAAGTTGCTCATGCTCCCCGTTGACGCTGCGGGCACCCTTTCCGGCACAGCCTTGGCCAGGGCGCCCAGCACCACATCCGCGATCCGCTGGGAGGTGTTGATGTTCGCGTTCGAGACCGGTGCCGGGAAATTCGGGTTCACCAGGGTGCCCGCAGGCGTGACGACCTCCACCGGGCGTGACGATCCCTCGCTCGATGGGAGTTCAGGATCGATGATGGACTTCAACGCAAAATAGACGCAGGCCAGGGTGACCGCGCGCGTGGCGTTGACCGAACCCCTTGCCTGTTTGTCCGTTCCTGTGAAATCGACCCGAATACGGTCCTCCTCGATGGCAAGGGCGACCGCAATCTTCATGAGATCTTCGGACAGTCCGTCCCCTTCCAGAAAATCCTCGAAAGAGAAGACCCCTCTGGGCAGTTCTCGGATCTTGCTGCGCATCCGCCGTTCCGCATAGTTGATGATCTCCTCCATGTAGAAGCGGGTTTTTTCCGGCCCGTGTTTGGAGACGATCTCACCGAGCCTTCGCTCTCCCACGTTGTTCGCAGCCATCTGGGCCTGGAAGTCCCCGTAGGTCTCGTATCGGGTCCGGACGTTGTGAGCGATCAGGGCCATGATCTGGTCGTCCACCTGTCCCCGTCTTCTCAGCTTGATCGGTGGAATCCGAAGGCCTTCCTGGAAGATCTCTGTCGAAATGGTCGGCATGCTTCCGGGCGTCATGCCTCCCACGTCCACGTGGTGCGCGAGGTTGGCCAGGAGGGCGATGCATCGGCCCTCGGCGAACACGGGCGTGAGCATGCAGATGTCCGGCAGATGGGAACCGCTGATGTAGGGGTCGTTCGTGATGACCGCATCCCCGGGTTCGAGCTGTTCGACCGGGAAATGCTCCAGGGTCTTCTTTACGACCGACACCATCAGTCCGAGGTGGAGGGGGATGTGCTCGGCCTGGGCCACGAGGTCTCCGCGGGCCGTGTAGACGGCGGTCGAGCAGTCCCGCCGGTCCTTGATGTTCGTCGACAGGGCGGCCCGGATCAGCGCCGCCCCCATCTCCTCGGCAACGGACTGGAAGCCGTTTCGCATTACCTCCAGGGTGATCGGGTCCGTCCGCTGCTTCATGCCTTGCCTTTCTCGCATTCTCGTATGAGAAGGTTCCCGTAGCGGTCCGCTACGGCCCGGTAGCCGGGGAGGACCACGATCGTGGAATCCATCTGCTCTACGATCGCAGGTCCCCGGATCTCCACCCCCTTGGGGAGCAGATCGCGCACGTAGATCGGGGAGCTTACGGGCCGTCCTGCGAAATAGACCTCCCGGGTGCCGACCGCCTCCAAGGCCCGTTGTGTCTGGGTTGCCCTCTTCTTGACACGGAATTCCGGAAGTCTTCCCAGGGCAACCACTCTCAGGTTGACGAATTCGACCGCCTCGGTGTTGCGTGCATATCCGTAGGCCTTCTCGTGCAGCCTGTGGAAGTCTTCCGTAATTGCCGCCAGATCATGCCCTGTCAGCGCGCCTTCTTTCACAGGAACGGACAATTCGTAAGACTGGCGGGTGCACCGCATGTCGGCCGAACGGATCAGCACCACCGACGGGCCGGAGAATCCCTCCCGCCCGAGCTGTTCCGTGCCCTGAGCCTCCATGTCTTCAAAGATCGATTGGATTCGCCCGACGTCCGTGTCGCGGGATACCGCGATGTGGGTCTGCACATAGTCGTGTCTCACGTCCGCGGAGAGCATGCCGACGGCGGAGGAGATCCCCGGATGGGGAGGAACCACGATCTCCTTCATGTTCAGTGCCTGGGCAAGTTCCACTCCGTGCATCGGGCCGGCTCCCCCAAAGGGAACGAGAATGAACTCGCGTGGGTCGTAGCCTCGCTCTACGGAAACCCTTCGGATTCCCCGGATCATGTTTGCATTCACCACCGAGAGGATGCCCTCCGCCGCCTCGTGCAGGCCGATGCCCAGGGGACGGGCGATCTTCTCCTCCAGGACCCGGGCTGCCTCGTCCAAGTCGAGGGGCATCTCGCCGCCAAGAAGTCCTGACGGGCTGAGCCTGCCCAGGACGAGGTTCGCATCCGTCACCGTGGGTTCCGTGCCGCCGCGCCCATAGCAGACCGGGCCCGGGTCCGCGCCCGCGCTTTCCGGTCCCACCCGAAGAGCGCCCCCCGCGTCGACGCGGGCGATGCTTCCCCCGCCTGCTCCGATCGTGTTGATGTCGATCATGGGCAGCTTGATCGGATAGCCTCCGATCTCGCTCTCGGTCGTCAGCCGCGGCGTCCCGCCCTCGATCAGGCAGATGTCCGAGCTCGTGCCCCCCATGTCGATGGTGATGAC